>CDZH01077980.1_pt1 | contig 15244 bp, 10 predicted proteins | sample 557721 | NCBI WGS metagenome assembly CDZH01 (sample SAMEA3182062, study PRJEB8094) | gut metagenome | biome: human; feature: gut; material: Stool; isolation source: human stools | place: Canada | collected 2013-01-14
GGGGCCATGATGATCTCCAGAAAAATCGGCTTCATCAGTTCGGCCGCTTCACGGGTCACAGGTCGGTTCAGGGCGACGATACCGCCGAAAATCGACACTTTGTCGGCCTCGTAAGCCTTCGTCCAGGCATCCGCCGCATCCCGCCCCACCGCAGCACCGCAGGGATTCATATGTTTGAGTCCCACGCAGAACGGCTCATCGAACTCCCGCACGATCGAAAGAGCCGCGTTGGCATCCTGTATGTTATTGTAGGACATCTCCTTGCCATTGAGCTGCCGGGCATAGGCCAGCGAATAGGGCACCCGTTCGCCGCTGCGGTAGAACTTGGCCTGCTGGTGCGGATTCTCTCCGTAGCGGAGCGGCTGAACCAGATCGAACTCCAGGAACAACTTCTCGTCGAGCCCCGCTTTTTCACGCATGTACGTAGCGATCATCGCATCGTACTCGGCGGTATGGGTATATGCCTTGGCCGAGAGCTGCAACCGCAATCGGGGAGTCGTATTGCCGTATCCCCTGATCTCCGCAAGGATCGTGTCATAATCCGCCGGGTCGCACACTACGGTCACGTCCTTGTAGTTCTTGGCCGCACTGCGCAACATCGAAGGTCCGCCGATGTCGATATTCTCGATTGCCTCGTCCATCGTCACCCCTTCGCGGGCGATCGTCTGACGGAAGGGATAGAGGTTCACGCACACCATGTCGATGAACTCGATGCCGTTCTCCCGCAACGCTTTCAGGTGGTTCGGATCGTCGCGGCGAGCCAGCAGGCCGCCGTGCACCTTGGGATGGAGCGTCTTGACACGTCCGTCGCAGATCTCCGGGAACCCCGTCACATCGCTGATGTTGATAACCTCCACGCCGCTTTCAGCCAGCAGTTTCATCGTACCGCCGGTGGCGATCACCTGCCAGCCGAGCTCTCGAAGTCCGCGCGCGAACTCCACCACGCCGGTCTTATCGCTCACACTGATTAATGCTCTCATATTGCTAATTTATATAGGCAATCATATCTTTCAATATACCATTTCCGACGATCTCAACACCGAATCCGAGAGTCGCTTATTCGCGGTCCAATGACCGCATTTACCACTCCGCCTTCCCCTAATCCTTTCTCGAAAGGGACTCGGGTCGCTGCATTTCCAAAGAGGTACACTAAAGGATATGATCGCGTTAATATATACGTAGTTTTATCGTTTTCGACTCGCGGTCGCCGTTATTCACGGTATCCGACGATGTGTTTCCAGGTCCGAATCCGCACTAAACCGCGACGTTCCCGCGATCCTATTGCTCCGCAACCAACTTTGCCACCGTTTCCACATACAGCGGATGTTCGACGGCATGCACCCGGGCTTCCAGCTCTTCCGGATCGCTCCCCAGATACTCGAAAGCCCGCTGGGCGATGATCCGGCCCCCGTCGAGCTCTCCGTTCACATAGTGGATCGTCACGCCGAAGACCTTGACGCCGTAAGCAAAGGCATCGGCAATGGCATGCGCCCCCTTGAACGCAGGCAACAGCGAGGGATGAATATTGACGATCCGGTCGCGGTACGCCTCCAGCACCACATCGGAAAGGATGCGCATATACCCCGCCAGACAGATCAGCTCGACCCTTTCGGCCCGAAGCCTGCGGACGATCTCCCGTTCGTAGTCGGCTTTCGAAGGGTACTCTTTGGGGTTGAACGTAAAAGTCGGAATACCGTAACGGGCAGCCCGCTCGTTCACGAAAGCCCCCGGCTTGTCGCAGACCATGAGGGCGATGCGGGCCGCAATGCGCCCATCGGCACAAGCCGCAGCCAATGCTTCGAAGTTGGAGCCGTTTCCGCTGGCGAATACTGCGATCGTCTTCATCGCCCTATCGGATTTCCACGCCCGGACGATCCGTCGCCCGGCCGATCACCGAAGCTTTCTCGCCCTGTTTCTCCAAAATGGCAATCACTTCGGAAGCCTCATCCTGCGAAACCGCGATCACCATACCGATACCCATGTTGAAGATATTGAACATCTCGCGGTGAGCGATCTTGCCGTATTTCTCCAACAGGCGGAACACGGGCAGGATCTCCCACGTCCCCTCGTGAATCTCGATACCCTGGCCCTCGCTCAGGATGCGGGGAATATTCTCGTCGAAACCGCCGCCCGTGATATGACTGATGCCGTGCACGTTACAGGCTCGGATCACTTCGAGCACCTGTTTCACGTAAATTTTGGTCGGCGTCAGGAGCACCTCGCCCAACACACGGCCGTCCAATTCGGGATAAGCCTTGCGAAGATCCAGTCCTGCATCGGCAACCACCTTACGCACAAGGCTGAAACCGTTCGAATGGACACCGCTCGACGCGATACCCACCAACACGTCGCCCACACGCACCTTCGTACCGTCGATCAGGCGCGACTTCTCGACCACGCCGCACGTGAAGCCCGCAATATCGTACTCGCCGCCGGCATACATGCCCGGCATCTCGGCCGTTTCGCCGCCGATGAGTGCACAGCCGGCCTGACGGCAGCCTTCGGCCACACCCGCCACGATCGCTTCGATCTTCGCAGGCTCGTTGTGCCCCACGGCTACATAATCCAGGAAGAAGAGCGGCTCGGCCCCCTGCGCCAGCACGTCGTTCACGCACATAGCCACGGCGTCGATGCCGATCGTGTCGTGCTTATCCATCTCGAAAGCCAGCTTGAGCTTGGTTCCCACGCCGTCGGTACCGCTCACGAGCACCGGCTCCTTGACATTAAGCGCCGAGAGATCGAACATTCCGCCGAAGGCGCCGATGTTACCCATCACGCCCAACCGCGAGGTCGAAGCCACGTGTTTCTTGATGCGGCGCACCACTTCGTATCCGGCCTCGAGGTTCACACCGGCCTTTTCATAACTTTCCGCCATAACAATAGTTGGTTTTAGCTGTTTCCTGAATATTTCCACCCGATGTTTTCGAAATACGCATGCAGGACAGGTTCTTCCCTGACACCGCAGATCGAAAACGAAGCGGTTTGTTTAACATTTTTCTTTTTTGTTCGCCTCCTCGATCGTCCCGTAAAGCGACGTCGGATAATTGCCCGTGAAGCAGGCCATGCACAACTCGCAGCGATTGCCCGCCTTCAGCAAGGCATCGGGCGAGAGGTAAGCCAGCGAATCGGCTCCGATATACTCGCACGCCTCCGGAACCGACATGCGGGCGCACAGCAGCTCCTCGTACGTCGAAGTATCAACACCGTAAAAACAGGGATTCTTGAACGGAGGGCTGGCGATGCGGACATGAACTTCCGTGGCCCCCGCCTCACGCAACAGACGCACAATGCGCCGGGAGGTGGTACCGCGCACGATCGAATCGTCAATCAGCACCACACGCTGCCCCGAAACGATACCGCTCACCGACGAAAGTTTCATCCGCACGCCCTTCTCACGCATCGACTGCGACGGCTGGATGAAGGTGCGGCCGATGTATTTGTTCTTGATAAGTCCCATCTCGTAGGGAAGACCGCTCGCTTCGGCGTATCCCATGGCAGCGCTCAAACTCGAATCGGGCACTCCGACCACGATGTCCGCGTCTGCCGGCGCCTCCTTGTAGAGCAAGCGTCCCGACTCCTTGCGGAAGGCGTGCACGTTACGGCCCTCGATGTCGCTGTCCGGGCGGGCGAAATAGATATACTCCATCGCACACATCATATGGCGCTTGAACATCGAATAGTCGCTGCTGCGGATGCCGTGCCGATCGATCGTAACGATCTCGCCGGGCTCTACGTCACGCACGAATTCGGCACCCACCACCTCGAAAGCACAGGTTTCGCTGCTGACGACATAGCCGTCTCCCAACTTGCCGATCGAAAGGGGCCGCAGACCGTGTTTGTCACGGCAGGCATAGATGCGGTTGGCCGTCATCACCAGAAACGCGAACGCTCCTTCGAGCATATTGAGCGCCTCGATGATCGAATAGATACGGGGCCGGTTGTGGTTGCGTACCTCCTTTTTGATAAGATGGGCGAACACTTCGCTGTCCGAAGTGGACTGGAAAAGACTGCCCTTGTTCTCCAGGTAGTTGCGCAGCAGATCCGCATTGACGATATTCCCGTTGTGGGCCAATGCGAAATCACCCGTGTTATGATGGAACAGAAAAGGCTGTATATTCTCCGTCCCGCCGCCACCGGCCGTCGAATAACGGACATGACCGATGGCCATATCGCCCGCAAGGTTTGCCAGCTTGGCTTCGTTGAACACCTCCGTAACAAGTCCTTCGCCCCGAACACGCCGCATCGCCCCTTCCTTCGAAACGCTTACGATACCGCACCCTTCCTGCCCGCGATGTTGCAGGGAATGAAGGCCGTAGTAGGTCAGGTTAGCTGCGTCGGGCACTCCCACGACGCCGAAAACGCCGCACTCCTCGTGCAGCTCCCGGTCGCAGATCGGCTGCATTATGCTCTCTTTGTGCATCGGAACTTATTTGATTACTTTTTCCAGACGGGCCAGGATCTCCTCGTAAGCCTCGCGCACCTTACCCAAGTCACGACGGAAGCGATCCTTGTCGAGCTTCTCGTTGGTAGCCATATCCCACAGCCGGCAGGTATCGGGCGACACCTCGTCCGCCAGAACGATCTCGCCGTCCGACGTGCGGCCGAACTCGATCTTGAAGTCGATCAGGTTGATATTCATCTTGGCGAAAAGCTCCTTGAGCACCTCGTTGATCCGGGCGGTCATGGCATAAATCTGTTTCAACTCGTCATAGGTTACGACACCCAGCGCCACCGCATGATGATCGTTGATCAGCGGATCGCCCAGCTCGTCGTTCTTGTAACAGATGTCGAAAATCACGTTCGAAGGCTTCGTTCCCTCCTCGATACCCAGACGCTGGGCCATCGAGCCGGCGATGACGTTGCGGACGATCACCTCCAGCGGAATGATCCGCACACGGCGGCACAACTGGTCGCGGTCGTTCAGGGTCTTCACGTAGTGAGTCTTGATCCCCTGCTTGTTGAGATATTCGAAGATCAGGGTCGAGATCCGGTTGTTCAGCACGCCCTTGTTCTCGATCGTGGCCTTTTTGATGTTGTTGAACGCCGTCGCCGCATCCTTGTAGTGAATCAGGATCATATCCGGATCGTCCGTCAGGAAAACCTGTTTGGCCTTACCCTCGTAAAGCATTTCGCCTTGTTGCATAGTGGTTGGTATTTTATAATTGTTATTTTGTTTTCCGGAAATAGTTCACCGCATTCGTGAAGATGTCCTGCACCTTCTCTCCGGCGATGTTCTTAAAGAGGTTCTCCCCGTAACGCTCCGTATGGCCCATCTTACCGAGTATCTGCCCGTCGCGGCTCACGATACCCTCGATCGCATAATACGATCCGTTGGGATTGTACGGGGCTTCGGCCGTCACGCGGCCTTCGGCATCGACATACTGGAACGCCACCTGCCCGTTCTCGAACAGCTCGCGGGCCAGAGGCTCGTTCACGACGAACTTGCCCTCGCCGTGGCTCACGGCGATCGAATGGATATCGCCCACCGAGAAACTCGACAGCCACGGGGAGTTGGTCGTCGCCACGCGGGTCGAAACAATCTGCGACACATGACGGTTGATGTCGTTGCGGAAGAGCGTCGGCGACTCTTTGGTCACCAGGCCCAGCCGTCCGTAGGGCAGCAGGCCCGACTTGACCAGCGCCTGGAAGCCGTTGCAGATGCCCAGAATCAGGCCGCCCCGGTCGAGCAGACGATGTATTTCCTCCGAAATATCCTTGTTGTTCAGCACATTGGCAATGAATTTACCGCTGCCGTCCGGCTCGTCGCCCGCCGAGAAGCCGCCGCAGAGCACGAAGATATGGCACGCAGCGATCGCCTCCTTCATCCGGCGGATCGAGTCGAAAATAGCCTCCGCCGTCAGGTTGCAGAACACCTCGCTGCGCACTTCGGCACCCGCCCGGCGGAAGGCCTTCGCGGTGTCGTAGTCGCAGTTGCTGCCCGGGAATACGGGGATGAAAACCACCGGACGCTCGACCGCCTCGCCCGGATAGGTGAAGCTGCGGAGAGCCGGCATCGCCTCCATGACCGGCGCATGGTTGATTCCCTTATCGGGATAAACCGTCGCAAAGCGTTCGGTATTGGCCCGGTAAAGCTCTTCGAGCGGCATTTTTTCGCCGTTGATCGTGAGCGATTCCTCCGCCTCGGTATGTCCCAGCAACTCGGCGGCCGGGAAATCGAGCGGCTCGGTGCTCTCCACCACGATCGAACCGTAAGAGTTGTCGAACAACGTCGCTTCATCCACCTCGACATCGGCACCGATGCCGTTGCCGAAAGACATCTTGGCCAGCGCTTCCGCCACACCGCCGAAGCCGACGGCATAGCCCGAAACGATCTTGCCGGACTCGATAGCCGAACTTACGAAATCGAAATTCCGCTTCAACGCCCCGGTATCGGGCATATGGTTTTCGAGCGGGGTATGACGCACTAGGTAAATCGAATGGCCCGCCTTCTTGAAATCGGTCGAGATGACGCGTCCGGCATCGACAGTCGTAATACCGAAGGCCATCAGCATAGGCGGGACGTTGATCTGCTCGAAGGTACCGCTCATCGAGTCCTTGCCGCCGATCGAGGGCAGTCCCAGCTCGACCTGCATCTTCAGGGCACCGAGCAGCGCCCCGAGCGGCTTGCCCCACGTACGGGGCGACTTGGTCATGCGCTCGAAATACTCCTGATAGGAATAGCGCATCTTATCGTAGCGGGCACCCGCCGCCACGACTTTGGCCGCAGCGTCCACGACGGCATAGGCCGCACCGTGGTAGGGACTCCACGACGCCAGGAAAGGGTTGTAGCCGAAGGCCATAATGCTGGCCGTATCGGTATATCCGTCCGTCGGCAACTTCTGCACCGACACTTGTGTTTCCGAACGTTGCGTACGACCGCCGAAAGGCAGCAGCACGGTCGAAGCGCCGATCGTAGAATCGAACATCTCGATCAGCCCCTTCTGCGAGAGGACATTGTCGTCCGCCAGGTTCGCAAGCATCTTTTCGCGCAGCGTACCGCCCTTCACCTCGCGGCGGAAAGGATCGCGTTCCTCGACCGCACCGATCGCGGCCTGGGCATAGTGCTTGGCCCCTGCGCTGTCGATGAACTCGCGCGAAAGATCGACCACTAATTTGCCCTTGTTGTACATCCGCATACGGCGCGAGTCCGTCACGTCCGCCACATGGGTCACTTCGATATTCTCCTCGGCGCAGTAGCGCTTGAACTCCTCTTCGGCACTCGCTTCGATCACAACGGCCATACGCTCCTGCGACTCGCTGATCGCCAGCTCCGTCGCATTCAGACCGCTGTACTTGGTCGGCACGCGATCGAGGTAAATATCCAGGCCGTCGGTCAGCTCGCCGATGGCTACGCTCACACCGCCCGCACCGAAGTCGTTCGACTTCTTGATCAGGCGCGTCACTTCCGGACGGCGGAACAACCGCTCCAGCTTGCGCTCTTCGGGGGCGTTGCCCTTCTGCACCTCACTGCCGCACATTTCGAGCGACTTGTCGGTATGCTCTTTCGACGAACCCGTCGCACCGCCGACACCGTCGCGGCCCGTGCGGCCGCCGAGCAGCAGGACCACATCGCCCGGCACGGGGGACTCCCGGCGCACGTTTTCGGCTTTCACGGCACCGACCACGGCACCGACCTCCAGGCGTTTGGCCACATAGTCGGGATGATACACCTCGCGGACGTGGGTCGTGGCCAGTCCGATCTGATTGCCGTAGCTCGAATAACCGGCAGCGGCCTTGAGGCTGATGACGCGCTGGGGCAATTTGCCGGGCAGCGTTTCGCTTACGGGTTGATAGATATTTCCCGCACCCGTCACACGCATCGCCTGATAGACGTAGCTGCGACCCGACAACGGATCGCGGATGGCACCGCCCAGGCAGGTCGAAGCTCCGCCGAAAGGTTCGATCTCGGTCGGGTGGTTATGGGTTTCGTTCTTGAATTGCAGGAGCCATTTCTCGGTCCGGTCATCGACGTCCACATCGACGAAAACGCTGCATGCGTTGTTCTCCTCGCTCACCTCCAGGTCGTCGAGCAGTCCCTTGCTGCGCAGGTAACGGGCACCGATCGTCGCCAGGTCCATCAGGCAGATGCTCTTGCCCTCGCGCCCCAGTTCGCGGCGGATTTTCAGGTAAAGCGCCAGCGTGCCTTCGATCTCGTCTTTCACGAACGACTCCTCGACCGTAATGTTCTCCAGCTCGGTCGTGAAGGTCGTATGACGGCAATGGTCGCTCCAGTACGTATCGAGAATCCGCAGCTCGGTTTCGAACGGATCGCGACCCTCTCTCCGGAAATATTCGACCACTTCGCGCAGGTCGTCGGCATTCATCGCCAGACCGTTCTTCTTGCAGTAGGCATCGAGTTCCGCATCTTCCATCTCCCGGAACCCGTCCAATACCGGCACCGGTTTCACGGGGGCGTTTTCCAAATCGTCCAGGACCCGCAAATCCTTCTCGCGCGACTCCACGGCATTGATATAATAGCGGCGAATACGCTCCATCGTCTCCTCGGGAAGTTTCGAAGGGAAGATCAGCAGTTTCGAACTCTTGATCTTCACCTCGGCCGAAGGATCGATCAACCGCACGCAATCCACGGCCGAAGCCGCTCGCTGGTCGAACTGTCCGGGCAGGCACTCCACAGCCAGAAAACTGTTGCCGCCCAGATCGCACGAATCCGTCACGGCATCGGTAACCACCTCGCCGAAGACCCTGTAACGGCTCTTCTCCAGCAATTCGTCCGAAAAACCGAACAGGTCGTACACGTTCAGCAGCCGCAGGCCGTCGAGCGAAAGATTCAGGTTGGCATTCAGGTCGCGGAGCAGACTTTCGGCCTCGACCCGGAATTCGGGGTATTTCTCAACGAAAATACGGTAACTCTTCATTATCTTATTTTTGACTTTATTTCACAAATCTGTCGGCCCACTTGGCGGCATACTCCTCGCCGGTCATACCGACGAAAGTCACGTGTCCCATCTTGCGCTTGGGCTTGGAAACGGTCTTGCCGTAAATATGGACATACACACCGGGGCGATTCTCCCGGGCAAGCGCCTCGGCCCGCTCCAGATCCTGTCCCAGGATGTTTTTCATCACGGTAGGGGCCTTCAGCTGCGGCTCTTCGAGGGGCATATCGAGCAGGTAACGGCACAACTCCCGGAACTGGTTGGTCGTCGAACCCTCGATGGTCCAGTGCCCGCTGTTGTGAGGTCGGGGCGCCATCTCGTTAAAGTAAATCCCGTCGCCCTTCACGAAATATTCGATGGCCAGAATCCCCCGGTAACCGCAGTCGCGCATGAAACGCTTGCTCTGGGACATCATCCGCTCCCGCACCTGGTCCGGCATCTCCGCCGGCACGATGCACAGATCCAGAATACCGTCCTTGTGGATATTCCGCCCTACCGGGAAGCAGATCACGCGCTCTCCGTCCGACACCAGCACCACGCTGGCCTCGAAATCGAACGGGACGAACTCCTCCAGAATGCAGGGCACCGCGAGCAGCTCGCGGGCTTTCGCAAGGTCGGCCTCGCCGCGAAGCACCGCCTGACCATGTCCGTCGTAGCCCAGCGTACGGGTCTTGAGCACGCACGGATAACCGATTCGCGCAATAGCCCGATGCAGCGACTCCTCGTCATCGACAGCCATGAAAGCGGGCGTCTTCAATCCGTGATCGCAGGCGTTGCTCTTCTCCCGCAGGCGATCCTGCGAGTCGAACAGAGGCCTGAACCCTTGTTTGATATTGTATTTTTGCTCGAGAGCCACCAGCAGGTCGCCCGGCACGTTCTCAAACTCATAGGTCACCACGTCGCTGCGGCGGCAAAGCTCTTCGAGTGCCGCCGGATCGTCGAACCGGCCCACGATCCGCTCGTCGCTGATCTTAAACGCCGGAGCATCCTCCGCCGGATCGAGGCAGATCGTCCGCGCCCCCAGCAGGTGCGCCTGCTCGATGATCATCAGCCCCAACTGGCCGCCACCGATAATTCCGATCGTCTTCACCGCACTCATCGGTCTAAAGTTCCGCTTTAAGTACATCTTCAGTCTGTTTCGCACGGAACATCTCCAGACGGGCCGCCAGCGCCTCGTCCTTCAACGCCAGGATCGACACGGCGATCAGGGCCGCATTCTTCGCCCCGTTGATCGCTACGGTCGCAACCGGCACGCCGCCGGGCATCTGCACGATCGAAAGCAGGGAATCCAGCCCGTTCAAGGCTCGTGATTTGACCGGCACACCGATTACCGGGAGCGCAGTCATACTGGCCACCATGCCGGGCAGGTGCGCAGCGCCCCCGGCTCCGGCGATGATTACCTCCAGTCCGCGCGACTTGGCCGTTTTGGCATACTCCACCAGCAGGTCGGGGGTGCGGTGGGCGCTCACCACCCGCTTCTCGAACTCCACACCGAATTGCGCGAGCGTCGCCGCAGCGTCGGACATAACGTCCCAGTCGCTGGTCGAACCCATGATTACTCCAACTTTCATAGTAAGAAACGTACTAAATCAACCAAAAAAGAGCCGCTACGACAGAATTCGTCATAGCGGCAAGATTATATTGCTGCGGGAAGCCGATTCGTGCCCTCCTGCATAGTTCCGTCGATAAAATCCGATGCAGGAACGACACTGCACGCTCCGACCGCACATCGAGCCGACAGCATCTGCTGTCGCTTTCGCCGGGTATGGTGCATCTGAATCCTTTCCATCGTTTCGGAAGCCGTAGCCGCCGACGGACCTGCGGCCCATCGTCTTTTACTTGCACAAAAGTACGAATAATTTCAACGACAACCTAACAATCCCGACAGTTTTATTTCGACATTGTATCGACAAAATCCGCTACCGGATTTTCGCCTCGCAATAAGCGCAACGGCAGGTGTCTCCCGCTTTGACGAAAAGCGGATCGACATCCTCCGTAGCCGAAATACACCGGGAGTTGGGACATTTCATACTCCGGTCTATGAACATCCCCTCGGCCAGGTCGGGGACTGCGGCGAGCTTCTCGCCTTCGGCCCACTTCAACAATGTATAGATCAAGGCCATACGCACGAATTTGCCGTTCTCGACCTGCCGGAAATAGGCTGCCCGGGGATCGTTGTCCACCGCACGCGTGATTTCGTTCACGCGGGGCAGCGGATGCAGCACGATCATATCCGGCTTGGCCGTGCGGAGTTTCGACGGATCCAGCACGAAACTGTCCTTCACGCGGTTGAACTCCTCTTCGTCGAGGAAACGCTCCTTCTGCACGCGGGTCATGTAGAGAATGTCCAACTCGGGCATCACCTCCTCCATCGTCGATACCTCGCGGAATTCCACCCCTTCGGTCTGGGTTTCGATCTCATGAAGCATATACTCGGGCAACCGCAGCTCGTCGGGGGCGATCAGCACCACCCGAATCCCTTCGTAGCGCGACATCGCCTTGATAAGCGAATGCACCGTGCGGCCGAATTTCAGGTCGCCGCAGAAGCCGATCGTCAGGTGATCCAGCCGCCCCTTCTCGCGCTTGATCGTCAGCAGGTCGGTGAGCGTCTGCGTCGGATGGCTGTGGCTACCGTCCCCGGCGTTGATGACCGGGATACCGGCATACTGCGAGCCGACCAGCGGCGCCCCCTCCTTGAAATGGCGCATGGCGATAATGTCGGCGAAGCAACGAATCACCCGGACCGTATCGGCGACCGTTTCGCCTTTCGACACCGACGACGAAGCGGCGTCCGAAAAACCGATGACGCTGCCGCCGAGCTCCAGCATGGCCGAAGTGAAACTCAGCCGCGTGCGGGTCGAAGGCTCGTAGAAGAGCGTCGCAAGTTTTTTGCCCTTGCAGGCTTCGCTGTATTTACCCCGATTGGCGATGATGTCTTCCGCCAGGGCGATGATCTGCCCGATCTCGGCGACCGACAGATCCGTAGGGTCGATTAAATGGCGCATAGCGGTTTATTTGTTGATCCAGCTTTCGTCCGAAGGATTGTCGCGGAAGGCGATCAGGCGCTGCCGATCCTCCGGCTTGATATACCCCTCCTCGGCCGCTACTTCGACCAGCGCATCGAGATTCGAAAGGCTATGGTTGATTACGTCGGCTGCAGCAAGCCGCACCAACCCTTTCTTCATACCGTACGTAAAAATGCTCACCACGCCCAGCACCTCGGCACCCGCCGCACGCAACGCCTCGACCACTTCGATGCACGATCCCGCCGTCGAAATCAAGTCTTCGATTACCACGACTTTCTGGCCCTTTTCGAGTTTGCCCTCGATCTGGTTTCCCCGACCGTGATCCTTCGAGCCGCTGCGGACATATCCCATCGGCAGGTCGAGGATCGTCGCGGCGATGGCCGCATGAGCGATGCCTGCCGTCGATGTTCCCATCAGCACCTCGCACGCGGGGAATTTCGCCTTCACCGTTTCCGCAATCGCGGCCTCGACCTTCTTCCGCACCTCGGGGGCGGTCAGAATCAACCGGTTGTCGCAATAAATCGGGCTTTTGATACCGCTCGCCCAGGTAAACGGCTGCTCGGGGCGCAGGAATACCGCACCGATCGAGAGCAGGCCTTTGGCAATTTCTCTTTCCATAACTATTTCTACATTCTTTAGATTGTCATTCCTTTTTCCGCAAAAACGGCTTTCCGCCTATCGCTCGTCGAGGGCCATACGGAGTACGGCCTCCACCTCGTCGGGCATAATACCGCCCTCGTGCACTTTCTTGTCCCCGACGTAAAATGTCGGTACGTAATAGTAGTCGTAACGGTCGGCCACTTCGGGTTCGGCCAGTTCGTCGATCATCCTGATTTCGATGCGGCCGTAAGGTTCCTGCCGCTGCAGTTCCTCCAGATAGCCCAGCGCCTTCTTGCAGAAGGGGCACCGGGGCTGATAGAAAAGTGTAACCGGTTTCATAACTTCCTTGATTTAGAGTAAAACTTATTTCCCGCTTGCAGCGATAATCAGCTTCTTCGGTCACCGCAATTCACCGCGCATTCCCTTCACACGATCCGGCAACTCCCGTGCCGACCGAAGTTCCGCGAACTCCACGCTCCCAAACCCATTTTAGACAACTGCCGCACGACACGAATCCCGTCCGTATCGCTCGATCCGGGCCGCAAAGCAGCCCTTCCTTCCGTACCGCCCGAAATACTCCCTACCGTCGCACACTCTATTTCACGAACTCCTCCACGCACCGGCGATAGGCCGCCACGGGATCGGCTGCCGCCGTGATGGGACGCCCCACCACGATATAGTCCGAGCCGATCTCCCGCGCGTGCGCGGGAGTCGTGACCCGCACCTGATCGGCCACCTCTCCGTCCGCAAAACGCACGCCGGGCGTGACGGTCAGGAACTCCCGCCCACAGGCCGCCTTCACCATACCGGCCTCCAGCGGAGAGCAGACCACGCCGTCCAAACCCGCTTCGCGGGTGTTCTGCGCATACTTGACGATCGTATCGTTGATCGGCGCCGAAATGAGCAGCTCGCGCTGCATACGCTCCTCCGAAGTCGAAGTAAGCTGCGTCACGGCGATCAGCAGCGGGCGCGTGCCGTCCGGACGGGTCAGCCCTTCGATCGCCGCACGCATCATCTCGATCGTGCCGGCCGCATGGACGTTGCACATGTCCACGTCAAGGCGCGAAAGCACGGCCATCGCCTTCTTGACCGTATTGGGAATGTCGTGCAGTTTCAGATCGAGGAAAATCCGGTGCCCCCGGCGCTTGATCTCACGCACGATTTCGGGCCCTTCGGCATAGAAAAGCTCCATGCCGATCTTCAGGAAAGGTTTGCGGGCCTCGTTCTTAAACAGATCGAGGAACCGGAAAGTCTCTTCGGCGCTGCTGAAATCGCAGGCGATGATTACGTCTCTGTTGGTCATATCTCTTGCTTCTTTATAATTTTCACAAAATTACTTCACGATGCCGATAATATCGGACAGCCGTTCGATCCCCAGCCGCTCCATTTCGCGGGGCAATGCCTCGACGATCTCCTTGCAGGCATAAGGGTTCCGCAGGTTGGCGGCCCCCACCTGTACGGCCGTCGCCCCGGCCATCATCATTTCGATAACGTCGCGGGCCGTTTCCACGCCGCCGCAACCCATCACCGGAATCCGGCAAGCCCGGGCTACCTGATAAACCATCCGCACGGCCACGGGGAAGATCGCCGCACCGGAAAATCCGCCCATAACGTTGGCGATGATAGGCTTGCGGCATTTCACGTCGATCCGCATGCCCAGCATCGTGTTAATCAGACAGATGCCGTCGGCCCCCGCCTGCTCGCACGCCCGGGCGATCGCCACGATGTCCGTCACGTTAGGACTGAGCTTGATATAGACCGGCTTGGTAGTCACGGCTTTCACGGCACGCGTTACCTCGGCCGCCGCTTCGGGCGACGTTCCGAAGCTCATGCCGCCGTGCCGCACATTGGGACAGCTTACATTGACCTCGATCAAACCGACCTGTTCCTCCTTGTCGATCCGCTCGCAGCAATAGGCATATTCCTCGACCGAAAAACCGCTGATGTTGGCGATCACCGGCTTGCGGAAGAATGTCTTCAGCCGGGGAAGCTCTTCGCCGATCACCGCATCGATACCGGGATTCTGCAACCCGACGGCATTGATCATCCCCGCCGTACACTCGGCGATGCGGGGCGTGGGGTTGCCGAAGCGTGCCTCGCGCGTAGTTCCCTTGAAGGAAAACGACCCAAGGATGTTGATGTCGTAAAAATCCTTGTACTCGTTGCCGTAACCGAACGTACCGCTGGCCGGCACGACTGGATTATCCAGCCGAAGGCCGCTCAACGTCACCGACGTATCGAAGTTTTTCTTGGGTTCGTTTACCATATAATCTCCTCCTTTTTCAGTACGGGTCCCTCCTTGCAGATGCGTTTGGCCCCGTTTTTCGTCTGACAGGAACAACCCATGCAGCCGCCGAAGCCGCAGCCCATGCGCTCCTCGAAACTCAATTCGCCCGGTATGTCGCCCGTCGCATCGCTCAATGCACGCAGCATCGGCAGCGGGCCGCAGGCGTAAAAATAATCAAAATCCGGCTTCTTTTCGGCGATCGCCGTCGTTACGAAACCCTTTATCCCGTGCGTGCCGTCCGCCGTCGTTACGAAAACCTCCGCACCGAGCGCCCGAAACTCCTCCTCGTAGAAAACCTCCGACGCGGTATTGAAGCCCAACACCACAGTCACTTTTCTGCCCTTGTCAATCAGTTTCTTGGCCAGGTTGTAGAGGGGCGGAACGCCCACTCCGCCTCCGACCAACAGAGGCCTGCGGCACTCCGCATCCGGATCGAA
>CDZH01059872.1_pt1 | contig 15061 bp, 9 predicted proteins | sample 557721 | NCBI WGS metagenome assembly CDZH01 (sample SAMEA3182062, study PRJEB8094) | gut metagenome | biome: human; feature: gut; material: Stool; isolation source: human stools | place: Canada | collected 2013-01-14
CGCAGATATCATATCGACAAGATACTGGACGTGCGCCGCGCGGCCTGCCAAAGTGTAGGCGGCGTGGGAGAGAGATATACCTGCCGCATACGGGGCAGGGAGAGTTATCTCTGGTTTGAAAAAGGCCGCTGGTTCGTAGCAGCGAAGGATGGAAAATAAGAAGGAGGCTGCCGGCAACGCCGGCAGCCTCCCTTGCGTAGAGAAAACTATTTACCAATACTTGGGGTACTTGCTGGTGCTCTGCTGTTTTTCGGCATACTGCCACCAGGGAACTTGGGTGGCGAAATCCGTCAGCTTATCCCAGAACTGATCGGCCAGCGTCCCCTTGTCCACGTAGACCGTGACAGTATAGGTTTTGCTGCTGCCATCCTCCATGGCGGCGGTGTAGGTCACGGCATTGGTGAAGTTCACCGTCTCGCCGTTACCGGGCGTCAGAGACTTGACGCCGTTTGTGGCGATAACCGGGGTCAGCTTCGTTACATCCGTGCCACGGGGCATGGTGATGGTAATGGAGTTAGTGGTGTTGTTCACCGCACCGGCCACGCCATTGATGGAGAAGCTGGTGATGCCCTTGGCGGTCGTTGTGGCAGTCTCCCACTTACAGGTGATAGACACATCGCCCGCAGGCATGGTAAAGCGTCCGTTGGTGATGGTTTTGGTTTCGCCGCCCGCTATTGCCAGCGTATAGGTCAGAGAACCAGACACCATCTGATAGCCGTTGTCGGGCGTTACGGTAACGATGATCTCGTCACCCGCATCCGCCTTGGTGCGGTTGGTGGTGATCGTACCACCCTTGGGTGCGCTTATCGAGATCTTATACGCGCCGGTTTCCGGCGTATCGGTGCCACTGCCATAGGCGGGGATCTCCACCTTCAGGGGCGCGCTCTTGCCACCGGCTGCGCTTACGACCACAATGTAAATGTCACGGGCGTCCTCGGTCAGATTGCTGAGGGTGATGGTGTTCTCGCCCTGAACGGCAGATGTGCCGTTTTTGCTGGTATCCACCGTGGGTACTGCCGCACCGTGATCCACCACCTTGTAGAAGTAGTTGCCTGCCTCGCTGGAGGTGAACTTCACGGTTGCACCGGTCTTGCTGGTGCGGGTAGCGGAGCCGTTGGACAGGGTGGGAGCGTTGGGGGCGGTGTACTTGATCTCAATCGTGTACTCCTTCGTGCGGCCATCCTCGGCGGTAACGGTGAACTTGACCGGCGAGTTTATGGACATATTGCACATTACGTCGCCGTTGCTCCACCTGTACCCGCCATTCGTCGCATCATCATAACCATCCTTCATCTTCACGGTAGCCGATTCCGGATAAGTCAGCTTCAGGTATTTCATACCGATGCTGTTCAACACGGCCTTATCCGTATCAGAAGGCAGGGTAAAGGTGATTTCGGTTTCACTGATTTCCGCTCTTGCAAACGGCGTGGTGTCACCGGTCTGGTTCAGCAGAACAGCGGCGGTAATATCCTTCTCACTGCTCTTGGCCTTGGTAATGATGATCGTGTACGCCTGGGTGTTGCCCTTTTCCGCTGTTACCGTAAAAGCCGCAGCCTTATCCAGCTCCATACCGCAGGCGGCGCCTGCCGTCCAATCCTTGTCCGGGTCGCCTTCCTTGGTGACCGTGGCTAAATCGGAGATCGTCAGCTTCAGGATCTTCTCACTCAGCTTGCTGGTGTTTGTACCAGCGGGCAAGGTGATGGTGAACGTGCTGCCCGACCGGGATACCGCAGCGCCGGGAACATCCAGTTCTACTGCGGTCAGGGCATTTTCCGTGCTGGCCTGCTCGGGATCGACCTTGAAGAATGCCTTGGCGGTGATGCTCTTGTCGGTGTTAGGCATGATGAAGGTGGCAACGTTGTTGACATCCTCTGCAACGGTGTATGTCACATCCTTGTTATCGGCATCCTTGACCTCCCAGCGCTCCAGCATATAGCGTGAGCCGGGGGCAGCAGTGAGAATGACGCTTTGGCCCTCGTAAACGAGAGGCAGAGAGGTGCCGGTGTTCTCACCAACGGTGACTGTAGCGCTGCCCATAGTCGAGTCATTTACTTCGGCGGTCACACTGGCGAACTTTTTCTCGCGCAGGACTGCGGTAAACACATAGTCGCCGCCTGCCTCCAGAGTAAGTTCCGCACTGCCATCCTCATTGCGCGTGATTTTGCTTTCGTCAACGGGAGTACCGTTGCTGGTGATCTCCCACTTGTCCAGTACATAACCGTCCGCAATCGAGTAGGCTCTAAGCGTTACGCTGGCACCAGCAACAAGGCAGTCACGCTTATCACTGTAATAGCAGGCGCTGCCGCTGCCGCTGCCGAGCTGGGCGTCGCACCTGAGTGTGGCCTGCACATTGGCGTCACTCGATTTAAGCTGAATCGGTACACCAGAAAGTTCAGTCTCCGCTTGGATGGTAACGTCGTTTCCCGGCATGGTGAAAGTGAAACTTCTCTCTGTCGTTGTAAATTTGCCCAATCCTGAAATGTTCCATTTTTTCAGGACATGCTGCCGTATACCTATTGAGTCAGTAATGACATCAGCGTCCTTATCATAATGGACGCTGCCCAGAGGTGTAACTTCGTCAATAGCAAATACGCCAAAATTCACGGTGACCTTCTCTCCCGGAACAGCCTTTGTGATCGTCTTGCCGAAGGCATCCGTGAATTTCTCTGTATACAGCCAGCCATTTGTTATGTTGCCGCTTCCGTCAAGAGTTGTAAAACCACGAAGTCCTTGCTTATCATGCTTGAGTTCAAAAGGAATACCCGGAATCACGATCTCCAGCGGGGCGCTGGCCTTTCCAGCCGCATCAACACCCACAATATACAGATACTTGGTTCTACAATCCGTCATACCACTGACAGTGATCATGTTGGTCGTAGCCATCGTACCCGTATTTGTGTTAGCCGAAGTAGTATCCACCGCAGGCGCGGTTTGCTGCTCGTCATACAGGGCATAGTAGTAATTGCCTGCTGCGGAAGCGCTGAACTTCACACTGGCCTCTTCTTTGCTGGTACGCGTTGCGGAACCGGCGCTGAGTGTCAATTCCTCGCCAGCTTCGCCTGTGTACTGTAGGACTTGCACATTATAATGATAGCGTACTTTATCGGCTGTCTGTATGTAATAATAAGCCTTGTTATGAAACCCAAAATTATTAGCTACAGATAGATTGACCAGATTGTAAAACTGCACCGTATCGGTATCAGCAGCACCCTTCACTGTTACAAGGTCGTTGCTTGTTTGAAAATTAAAGCCATAATCTGTACCACCATAGCCTTCAAGCTTATCGTTCTCTGTAGGAAGATTGTCCACATAGAACTTGATAGTTCCGGCATCATAGGTTGTATTAGTTTTTGAAGTAGCTACAGCACACTTCGTCAAACTTTCAGCATGCTCAATTTTAATATCCTTTACGGTGAAGGTAAAATCTTCTCGGAGGCCTACGGGAACAAAGTACGGCTTCGTTGCTGCGTCGTTTGTCGGCGTTCCCACACTGGTTAGATGTGGCCAATCTGGCTCTGCCGCATATGCCTTTGGCGCTGTTATTACAAAGAAGCTCATGGCCATGAGCAGGCAAAGGAGCAGGGATACTGTCCTTTGCCATTTGCTTGCTTTCATGGCTCTCTCCTTTCTACTTAAAATGGTGTCCGTAGCTGGTCTGATGATCGGCTACGTCGCTGTTCTCTGCCACCTTATCCCAAAGCTGTTGAGAAATGCTGCGCTCAAAGATAACGGTGACGGTATAATTTCTGCTTTCCGCACCCAGCGTTACGGTATAGGTCAGCGGACTGGTGAGATTTACGACCTCGCCGGATACCGGACTGACCACGGCTCCCGCGGGAACGGTAACGACCGGCGCGACCGCCGTGACATTCGTTCCGACCGGCAGCTTGACAGTGATAGTTCCGGCACTCTGGTCGATCTCACCTTCTACACCCAGGACGGAGAAGCCTGTGATCTTCGCTGTGCTGGTGACGGGCGTATCATCATCGCCTCCGCTGCTTTTTGCAGAGATCGGCTGACCGCTCTTGTTCAGCACAGTAACGGTATAGGTGCGGCTTGCCAAATCATTGTCGCCGCCCAGCGTGAACGTGGCTGCATTGGCAAAGTCCACTGCGATACCGGAGGTCGGCGAGCAACTTCTGCCGGTAAATTCGATGTCCGTGACCAACTTGGTGCTGGTCAGCTTGGAATCGTCCACACCGGTAACGGTAATGGTACTCTTGGTATTGTCAATGACGCCATTGTACCATTCACCAGCCGCCTGAACACGGAAGCTGGTGATCTCCGCCTGCGTCTTGGACACGACCTTGATCCGGTAGACATTCTTCACCGTCTCGTCGCCGGAGGTCACAGTAAAGGTCTGCCAGTCAGAGAAGTTCATCGCATCCTTACCGTCCAGAGAGGGATCAGAGGTTGCCTTGTACGAAATGCTGGCGCTGAGATACATCTTTGAGGTATCCACGCCGGCTCCCACCGTAAGCAGGATCTCCGTTGCGCCATCGGACGCCTTGGTGACCTTCTTTTCCAAAATGTCCGTCACATTCAACACGCTATTTTGCAGCTTGATGCTGTTGACATCCAGCTCGGCGCCGGAAGCACCCACATCACCGTGGGTAACGGTGACATTATAGGTTTTGGTGGTCTTACCATCCTCGGCCATTACGGTAAAGGGCTGCTTGATGCCCTCTACGAAAGTCACGGGCAGGCTCGGCGCAAGCAGCGTCGCTCCTTCCGCCATCGTCACGGTCGGAGTCAGGTTCGTCAAGGGCATACCGTTGGGCACTGTAACAGTAATGGTATTCTCGCCACCTTCACCGCCCTCGGTGATAATGCCCTGCTTGCCTTCGATCTCAAAGCCGGTGATGGAAGCGTCCGTAGACAACTGCCGGGCAAAGTCAAAGCGCCGGTTATACAGCGAATACGGATGTCCAGTACCGCCCGCCTCCAGGAAGTTCAGATACCATTGACTGGCATAGCACCCCTGATAGGTCGCCATGGCGTTGTTTATGACGCCGGTGGTGTGGTGGAAGTAACCGCTGGGATTTACAAAGCTGTCCACCCAGTTTTGGATCACGCTCTTCCCCTGTCCGTCGGAGAAGCGGGGATCGGTATGGCAGTCGATGCCCATAGCGGAAAGCGCACAAATGACCTGAGCCGCCGTTTCGCTGTTGACAGCGCCCCATGCCTTGAAGGAGTAGTCCGCATTCATTCTCGTAATGATAATGCTTACGCCTTCCTCCAGCTTTGCGCGCACCCGTTCACCATAAACCTCGTCATTGGCATACGGCGCGATGGACTGCATGAGCATAGCGACCATATCCGTGTCAAATCCATCAGACAGATAGACGTGGTTGAGGATCACATCCATAAAGGCGTCCCGCGTCCAGATCGCGTTGTCAGGGATCGTGTAATTACCCATATCCAATGAGATCAGACCGAAAATGGGGCCGTTTATGGTGTACGTTCCCGCGTAGTTATACATGGTCGCTGCAAGGTTGTCCACCTCGTTGCCCTTGCTGTCAGTAAACGGCTGACCGTCGTTGTACTGCGCAAGGTTAGAGCAGTCAAATCCTCGTGCTGTCAACATCATGATGGTGCGGGCAATGTTGGTCATTGCCACACTTGTGGTGGTGTCCAGATCGCTGATCTGCCCAGCAAGGTCATAACCACCATCGTAGTTTGCCAGCTTTCCCTGATAGAAGCCGAGGTTCATCCACTCCCAGTCATCATCCGCCGTACTGGAGTATCTGGTGATGATCTTATTGACAACGTTTTGCAGATCGTCCTTATACTCGTTTTCGGCTACCGCACCGGTAAAGGAAACATTGACATTGTAGGTGTTCGTATTCCCGTTTTCCGCCGTAACAACGTAGGTGACGGTCTTCGAGAAATCCTGCTTTACACCGGACGCGGGAGAAACCGTGGCAAACGGAGATACCTCAATCACAGGTGCGAAGGAGGTCGCTGTTCCCGCGGGCAGTTCCATGGTGATCTCGCCCGTATTGTTGTTGATAACGCCCTGCACCGAGCCATAGCGGAAGGACAGAATATTGTTGCCCTTTGCGGCAGGAGTGCGTGTGATCTTGACAGTCCACGTCCGATCGACGCCGTTCTGGGCCGCGATCACATACTCGTTGTCACCCTCGCTCAGTCTGTCGGGTACACTTTTCTGTTTCGCAAACTCCGAGATCACGATCTCCGGCTGCACAGAGGCAAGATCCGTTGCGTAGGGGATGGTGATCTCCACAACGCCGGTATCTGCATTGATCGTGCCGATCGCATCACCGATGCTGTAAGACTCGATGGCGTTCTGAGAAGACGCCTCTGCCGTTATGGTGACGGTATAGGATCTTTCAAGCTCATAGGTGCGGTTATAGACAGTAAGCGTTTGTGTTTTGCCGCCGCTGAAGTCAAACGTGCCGCTGTCCATATTGGTATGCGTACCCGTATGCGCAATAGTGGGGCTGATCGCCGTAAGGTCTGTTCCAACCGGCAGATTGAGGGTGATCGTTCCGGTTTCCTCGTCGATCTTGCCGTATCTGATCACACCGTCCGCTGTCGTCACCGAAAAGGCACTTGCGACCGTATAGGGATCGCCCTCTTCAACCACAACAGTCCAGTACGCAGACAGATCCGCGCCCATGTCAAAGCCGTATTCACTCGATTGAGAAACGCCGTCATAGACAATGCCGGCTGTTTTTTCCCACGGAGTGATGTTATATACAACTTTGCCGCTTTTCAATGAGCCTGCTACCTGCGAAACCTTGAGCCAATCGGACAGTTCAATGGTAGGTGCAGGCAGCTTGGCAAAATCCGTGCCTTGCGGAAAACGAATGGTAACCGTCTTGCTTGCCGTATCAACTACGCCCACGGAATCCCCCACCGCGTACCGATCAATGGCCGGTTCCGTGATGCGGTTATTTTCTACAAAATCAAGGTAGTACGGCGCGGCGACCTCAACCAGTGCCTGATAATAGTCCTTGCTGTATCTTCGCAGGTATCCACCGGTATATGTGTTATACGCATCATACTCCAGTACTTTGCGCATGACATCTTCCGCGTCGGCACTGTTCCAATCGTGGTACTCAAGAAGCACCATACCACCCTGAGGATAGTTTTCGGCACTCCCTGCAACTGCAAAGCCAATGCTCCGTGCGGTCTGATAGAGCATATTGAACTGCACGGGCTGATAGTCGCCCACAGCAAGAGAACCGCTGCTGCGAGCCTGATACATCGCCTCCAGCTTGGCGCTGTACGCTCTGAACAGGTTCGTCAGCGGCTCCACCAGATAGTCGATGATCTCGTTGACTTCTTCATCTGTATTCTTGCTGTTGTTGCGGGCCGGGTCCGCGATAATATAGAATGGATATTCGCGCCCATCCGCAGCTTTGGCCGTATAGAGAACCGGGGAGGAATGATCGGCAGGCAGGCTTTCCTGACAGGTAAACGTCGTGCCGGAGATCACGTTTTTCCCGGCATAGTCGCTATAAAAGCTGGCAGGGGAAAATGTAGAGCTTCCGCCTTCTGGAATCGCCACTCTCACCAGGGGGCCGACACCGAAAGACTTTGCTTCGCGCGAGTAAAACCTGCCTTCGGTATCTTTCAGAGAGAAAAACTCACCGTAATCGGCAGCCTTTCCGCCAGTCCACCCTACAAGATAGGGCCACGTTGTACTGGTCAGGTCGTCCGTTGTCCATGCGTATGTATTTGTGGGGAGAAGTATCAGCAGGGTTAGGCATAGCGCCAACAGATGCTTGAATAATTTGTGGGTTCTCATCTTCATCTTGGTTGATCTCCCAATTATGCTATTTGCATAGGGGAGATCCAGACATATACAGCCCAGATCTCCCCTGTGGTGGGGGCGGCAGGATCACTGCCGCCCCATAGGATCAATTAGAAGTGGGGCGTGTAATCTACAGTCAGGAACCAAGTAAAGAGAGGCGCATTGCCAAGGGCGTAGTCAGCTGCGCCGACCATGGGCACCTTGCAAGTGGGCGTATATGCGCCATCCATGTAGCACCAGCCGGACATCTGGCCGGCAGAGAACTCGCCCAGACCATTCAGGGTCGCCAGATAGGTGTCGCTGCAGTTCGTGGTGCCAGTGAAATAAGTGCTCTGCGCGAAGGAAATGAAGTCCTTCATGACATCCATCACGCTGTCGGTAGCGGCGAACACTTTGCCCTTAGCGTAATAGGCGTTCAGTGCGGTTTCGATTTGCGCGACATTAGTCTCAAATTCATCGGCGTATTCGCTATCATTCAGCTCGTCGAAATTGATCGCATATGTGGATGCACTGACTCTGAAACTAGTTGTGGTGTCAAGCACAGCAGTGACAATATAGGAACGGGTCTGGCCGTTATATGCAACTGTCACAGTGGGTCTGTTCACGGTCAGGTCGATCGTTCCGTTAGAATAATTTCCGCCCAGAGTCGCAGCGGCATTCTTGCCAATATTTGCAGTAACGGAAGTCGAATCACCCAGCCAAGTATAGGTGCCAGAGATATAGTAAGCAACATTGGTGTCAGTCCAATTCGTACCGTTGTTCACATAGTAGGTGTTGCCCATGTAGTTGTTCTGAACAACAGAGCCATAGACATTGATGCCAGTAGTACTAGACCCCAACTGGCTCACCGTAATTGCAAGGGGATCAACGTCATTGGCGGAGAGGGCAATGTTCTTCTCGAAGCCAGCGGCCAGATAGTAGGTGTTGCTGCCAACGGTAACGGCATAGCGGGTGTTCAGCAGATTCAGCGTGTAGATGTATTCATTTCCGGTGGAAGAGGTCGCGGTAGCGCCGGCAACAGTAGGTACGGCACCAGTGGTCGTGATTGCCACGCGGGCAGACTGAAGGTTTTCCCAAGTCTTGGTCGCACCGAGCTTGGCACGGATGTACTTCACGCTGGAACCGGTGTTGTCATCGTACTGATAGTACGCATCCACGCCCTCCACGTTCACAGATGCGATCCCGTCGAGAGCGGTCACGGTCGTGCTGCTGGTAGGAGCAGTCGTTTCGGATGCGAACGCAACGACGCTGACAGAGAGCGCCATGGCAAGTGCCAGCACAAAAGCTAGCAGCTTATTGCAAGTTTTCTTCATAATAATTTCTCCTTAAATCTATTTTTCGAGCGTATCACTCGAAATTTATGATCTTGGCTGCTTCCTAGGGTTTTGCGTTTTGCCACTATATGCCCATTGGCATCACCTCCGTAAAATCAGAAAAGCAAACACTGAACTTCCTCTATTCTACAGTCAGATGGTAGCAGCGTGTCGTATCCATGGCGTCAGCCTTTAAGATAATTACCGGCACTTCTTCACTCAAATCCACAATGACATTGCTGCCATCCATCTGGACTATACAATTGCTATCCTCTGAAATCGACCAACCAGAGCCAAGCTCCAGCGTCAGTGTGACGTTCGTCTCGTCCTGAACCGCCGATTCCGGGATGAAAATGCTGAAACGTAATCCCGTTTCCTGCCCGCCATAATTCTTCCGCACATCAACACGGCACACTGTACCATTGACGCTTACAGAAGTTATCGCGTCCGTTGATGTACTATCTGCACCGGCAGGATCGTCCGCCTGCTTTCCGCAGGCTGCCAGCATTGATAACAGTGCCACAAGCACTATTAAGGCTATACAGGTCTTTTTCATTTTCCTAGCCCTCATTCCAGCTCAATCTGGAAGCTGTAGGTCTGGCTCAATTCACTGCTGGTGACTACCAGATCACGTTCTTCCAGTGCCAGATTTAAAATGAGCCGACCGCCCAACTCGTTCACGATGCAGGGGCTATCATCTATGGACAGTGCTGCATCCGGGGCAAGCTCTACATTTGCGGCACAGCTTTTGAAATCCGTGTCCGTCGGCAGCGTAATGGCGATCACATAGTGCGTCTCGCCATCCTCCGTGTGGGTCTGGATCTCCGCCGTGCTGTTGCCGATCACAAAGCTGCGGATCAGCGGATCTTCATTGACAGCATTTGCTTTCCCACACCCTGCCAAGCACGGCGACACGCAAAGCAGAGCCAGCACTACACAGCATATTTTCTTCATAAAAGCTACCTCCTCACTCAGAGCGGATGGCTTCGTTGGGGCTGATCAGCGTTGCCTTTCGTGCGGGGATCCATGCGGCGGCAATGGCCACGCAGCCGGAAAACACCACGCCGCAGACCGCCAGCCACCAGGGCAGTACGCACCGCAGCTCACGGGACGCGAAGATCACCGGTATCAGCCACTTGGCGATAAAGCTCAGCACCAAGCCAGCCGCGCCGCCTATCACGCCTACGATCAGTGCTTCCGTCAGGAACATCTTGAAGATGTCGCTGCGAACGGTGCCCAGCACCTTCAGCACGCCGATCTCCCGCGTCCGTTCCGTAATGGACATCATCATGGTGTTTGCCACGCAGATGGCGGAGATCAGGACAGCGATGCCGCCCAGCGCGCCCAACATCCCCTGGATCTGCCGGGACTGCGTCCGCACCGTCTCCAGCATATCGTTGAGCGAATAGGTGTTCAGCCCCGTGTCGCGGATCAGCTTGACAATACGCTGCACGTCGTTGACGTTCTTGACCATGACCCAAACCAAGTCGTAGGTAGGACCGTTGGCCTTCTCCTCCGCTGTTTTAGTCTGGGTAGTCGCACCCATGTAATTGGCGTTGGCCTGCGTCATCTCCTGCAAGCGGTCGAAGGACATGAACGCGGCGGTGGCGAAGTTGTTGTTCAGGGTGGAGCAGATGCCTGTCACCCGCAGGGTATACAGGTTACTGGAGGGCAGTGCCCGTCCGTCGGTGTCGGCCTTCGGCTCGCCGGTCAGGCTGGAGGAATCGAAGGTCATGCGGACAGGCACTTCCAGCAGATCGATGAGGGCGTTGCCGTTCTCATCCACCGCCAGCTCCCAGTCCTTCGCCTTGTTGGCAAGTCCGGCGGCCACATCGTCGGTAAACAGCACCTCCGGATGCAGGCGCGTGCCGTCCCCGGCCATAACGCCCCGCTCCGGCGTCAGCCTGAAACGCTCCGCCGTGGTCATGTCAATGCCGTAAACGCGCACCATGTTGACATAGTTGCCGGACACGATATAGGCGGACTGCTGATAGACCGGCGTTACCGCCTCCACACCGTCGATGCCTCGGAACGCCTCCAGTGCCTTGTCGTTCAGCAGTGCCTTGCGTCCGTAATCGCCGGTGGCAGGCGTCACATCGATCTTTGTCAGGCTGCCCAGTGCCTCGATGCTCTCGCGGTATGCCTGTTCATATCCGAGACCCACGGAGATCAGCACCACGATACACATGACGCCCACCGCCATGGACAGGGCTGTCAGCGCCGTGCGGGTCTTTCGCCGGAACAGGTTGGTGCAGCCGTAGCGAAACAGGTCTTTTGGCTTCATACATTCCCGTCCTTATTGCTTCCGTCGTAGGTCAGCGGCTTCTCCCCGATGCCCGGTGCGCCGCCGTCTGTGTCAAAGTCGTCGTCAAAATCGTCCAAGGCAGCGGTGTTTTCGGCACCGGGCCCGATCTCGCCGCGCTTATAGCGGATGATGACATAGACCACAATGCCGATCAGGATGAGCGCAAGGATCGCTATCAGCAGCCACAGCCACCAGCGGCTGCCTGTGCCGTCTTTATTTGCGTTGACGCTGTTGGCATCTGTATCCGCAGAGCTTTCCGCCACGCTCAGGGGCACGGAGATGTCCTGAGAATAGGTCTCGCCGTTGGCGTCCTCATACTGGAGGATCATCTTACCCACAAACGCGCCGATCTTGGAGAAGCCCACCGTTACATCGGCGCTGGTGGAGCCGCCTGCCAGCAGGTCACCCACATAACAGGGGGTGGAGGCGGTCATGCCGTCCGTGGCCAGCACCCGGATATTCATAGCCTTGGCGCGGCCCATGTTGGTCAGCGGCACGGAGATGGTAGCTTCCTTATCCTTGCTGAGTGTGCCGTACACCTCCGGCGTACCGGCCAGAACATCCATCTTCTGGCTGACGGGCAGCATGATGTTCTGCGCCGCCTTACCGGCCACTGCCTCGGTGGTCTCATAGGTCAGGTTGATGCCCAGCATGGCGGGGCCAACCTCCGCGTCCTGCTTGGCCATGATCTTGTATTTCAGGATCGTCGTACCGCCCGGCTTGATGGAGTCGGCATAGGCGGTATCCGTGCCGCCTACGCACAGCGTCAGGCCGGGAGAATTGGTGAATACCAGGCTGGAGATGATTTTCTTGGCTGTGTCATATTTGGAATTGTTGATCAGGGTCAGGCGCAGCTCCGTCTCCTCGCCTGCCATCAGGCCGGACACCTCGGTATCGTCCACATACAGCTTATAGCTCTGCACCATCACCGACATGGCGGAGGCGTCATAGCCGTCGATCACGGTAAACTGCGTGGAGAAGGAGCCCTCCGCAGGGGCGCTGTTCTCAAAATAGTTGGCCTTGAATTTAATGGACTTGTTGCCGGAGGTGGCAAAGGGCGACACCGTGAAGGTGTAGTCCAGATACTTCACCTCGCCGCTGGCCCAGTAGTCGAAGTACTTGCCCAAATTGGTGGAATCAATCACGAAGGGGAACTCGTCCAGCGCGGCAGACACCACGGGATAGACCGTCACGCTGGTCAGGGTGCCGCCCACATTGATCACGGGGATCCGCATGGAGATAGTCTGATTGGGTGTGCCGGTAGGTACGGTATAGGAGCCGCCCGCGTTGGTACCCGCCACCTGAAGGCTGCCGAAGGCGGTGGTGACGCCGGACATATTGCCGTTGTCGGTAACGGTCACATAGGCACTGACCTTGAAGGTCACGTCCTCGGTGATGGTGGTGCCGTTCACGGCGTCCTCCCGCCACACAGTGGCGTTGATCTTAAAGGGAACAGCGTAACGGCCCTTGCTGGCAAACTCGCTGATCTTGAACTCGAACCACACCTCCGCCGTGGAGTTGTAGGACATATCCTTTAAGTGCTGCACATCGCTGGCATAGATCAGCTCAAAGGGCCAGTTGGACACGCTGGCGTCGGTAGGCACATCGGGATAGATGTTGATGTTGCGCAGCATGTATTTCTCGCTGGGCAGATATTCCTTGTTGACCGCCAGAGGCAGCACGATCTTCACCACCTGACCGGGAACGCCTTTGGGGGACTGTGCGCCGGTATCCATCAGGATCAGGGCGTTGGCGTCGCTGGGGATGACCTTGATATCCGTGTTGGGCTTTTCGTCTGTAACCGAGACCCCGCTGACGCCGGCATCCTCTCCGTTTTCGTAAGACGTGTAAGCCTCAATGGTGCTGTCATCTATCACATCCTCTGTGACCTCTTCCGCCATAGCGACGGCGGGCAGCAGGGATACTGTCATCCATACGCAGATCAACAGGGCCAGTACCCGTTTTACCGTTTCTCTTTTCACTGTGCGTTCTCCTCTCCGGTGTGGTGATTTTCTATCTCTATCTTTCCGTCACTGAAATAGACGGTACGATCTGTGTAACACTGCATCTGCGGGTCATGGGAGCTGAGGATGAAGGTGGTGTTCCTCTCCCGGAAGATCTCACACAGCAGCTCCATGACCTCCTGGCCGGTACGGCTGTCCAGGTTTCCGGTAGGCTCGTCTGCCAGCACGATGGAGGGCTCGGTGATGATGGCCCGTGCGATACTGACACGCTGCTGCTGGCCGCCCGACAGCTCCGAGGGCCGGTGATCCACATGACCCCGCAGCCCCACACGGCTCAGTGCCTGCCGTGCCAGCCAATTCCGCTCGGCCTCCGGTACGCCCCGGATCGCCAGCGGCAGGGCCACGTTCTCAAGAGCCGTGTACTGGGGCAGGTTGTTGTAGCTCTGGAACACAAAGCCGATATAACGGCGGCGGAACTTCGTCCGCAGTTCCTCGTCCATAGCCTCCAAATGATGCTTGCCTCGGACAATGATCTCACCCTCCGTGGGCGGCTCAAGACCTGCCAGCATATTCAGCATGGTGGACTTACCGGAGCCGCTACGGCCTGCGACACAGACAAATTCGCCCTGCAGCACGGACATGTCCACGCCATCCAGCGCACGAACCGTGTTGCCGCCAACGGTGTAGTGCTTCTTCAGCCCCACCGTCCTGATGATCGTTTTTCGTTCACTCATAGTTCTCTCTCGCTATCTCAAATGTGGAGGGCGGCAGCACATAGTTCCGCTCCTCCGCCGTCAGACCGAATTTGATCTTGATGCGTTCCAGCTTCCGCACCCACGGGTCGCCCAGCGCCCACAGCACCAGGAACGTACACAGCCCGTGACAGAAATCGAAGAAAAAGCTGGATAGATAGGCCGCGCCTATCGTCTGCCATGTAAGGGGGCTTACATACCCGATGATGAAATACAGGTTCATGATCCAGCCGTACAGAAAGCCGGACAGGAAACCGTACAGGCACAGCCGTAGGGGCGCATGGTCGGTAAGCTGCCGCACAAAATGCAGCAAATCGCCCCGGTTGGTATTCTCCGGGCACAGCCTGTCCCACCATTGCGCCGCAAAGTGACGGCGGCTTCTGCCCTTGAATACACCTGCATTTTGCAGGATACCCGCCAGAAAGCCCACCAGTCCCCAGGTGAACATCTGCCACGGCGTCCACGGTCCCTGTCCGAAAATGAAGTTGCTGACAAAGGCGGTCAGCGCGCCGGTAAGAAAGCCCGCCTCCGGCCCGAAGGCCACCGCCGTGATGATAATGATGGCGGAGCAGGGCTTGAAGTTGGGCAGCGGGATGATCTCAAACACCGTGCGGCCTACCACGGCAATGGCCGCCATCACTGCAATCGGCACCAGCTCGCGAGCCTGGGGCTTCTTCTTATCGAATACCAAAAGGAAGGGGATGGCGGAGGCCAGCAGGAACAGCAGGCCCAGCAGAATATCCGAGTTTAATATGATGTAGTCCCAGAAAGTGCGGGAACCCACCGGATTGACCGCGGGGCGGTGGCTGTGGTAATAGCCGAAGGCCACCATCAGGGCGGGCAGCACCAAAAGGATCACCCACGCGGCGGCTCTGGTTCTTTTGCTGACAAAGAGCTTCGACACGACGCGATCACCTCCTACAATAATAATTACGGTTTAAGGC
>CDZH01070508.1_pt1 | contig 14979 bp, 12 predicted proteins | sample 557721 | NCBI WGS metagenome assembly CDZH01 (sample SAMEA3182062, study PRJEB8094) | gut metagenome | biome: human; feature: gut; material: Stool; isolation source: human stools | place: Canada | collected 2013-01-14
TTCAGCTATTGACTTTTGTTTGCAGGACTCTTCGGTATAGAGTAGGCACGATGTATACGTCATGGTTCGCGGTCCGTAGTTATACGGCAGCCCGGACCGCAGGCACACGTCCCCCACCAGCAGGCCATAGGCCTCCATAGAGGACATCCGCTTGTCCGGGAACCGGCAGGGTCGGTCCGGACAGGTACACCGTCGGCACACGGTGCACGCCCCTGCTGACAGAGGCAGGCAGTCCGGCAGCAACAGCCGCGCCTGCCGCGCAAAGTCCGCAAAGGCCCGCTTGTGCCGCCGTTGGATCGCCTCCATCTCCTCGTAGTCGAAGTCATCCGCCAGCGTCCCGGTGGTCTGCACCAGCACCCCGGCATCGAAGCGCCCCATGGCCGCCGCGGCATCCTTCAGCGTCCCGCAGCCGGGCGGACAAGCCCAGTTGGCGTTCCACTGTCCGCACCGGTCCGCCCGGCACATCTCCCGCACCTCCCGCCGGGGCGTCAGCGCGTTCATGTCCACCGGCGCGGCGTGGGAGAACCCGTTTTCCGCCGCCAGCGTCATCAGTTTCGTTCTCATGGCAAATCCTCTTGACAAAGCCGCCCCGGGCTGATAAAAGTAGTAGTGGAATTATTATAAAAAGGGGTGTTGCCCGTGTCAAGTATCCGCGTGACCCGCGGCGGAGATGTTTTTCGCCTCCCCTGCAATGATACCGATACCCTGCTGGCTCTGCTGCGCCGCGCCGGCTGTACCCTGCCCGCCGCCTGCGGCGGCCACGGCCGCTGCGGCAAATGCCGCGTCAGCGTCAACGGCGTGCCGCGTCTGGCCTGCCGTGTGGTGCCGGAGGACGGCGACGAGATCGTCCTCCCTCCCGCCGCCGGCGGGCGCATCCTCACCGAGACGCTGGATCCCCCCGCCGTCCCCACCGGCGAGACAGGCTGCGCCGCCGCCATCGACCTGGGCACCACCACCACGGCGCTGCGGCTGTACGACCTGGCCACCGGCCACGCCCTGGCCACCTGCGCCGACTGGACGGCTCTGGCCCCCTACGGCGCGGATGTCATCACACGCATCCAGTATACCATCGACCACCAGGACGGGCTCACCCGCCTGTCCTTCCTACTCCGCCAGCAGCTGAAGGCCCTGCTCACCCGGGCACTCTCCCAGGCCGGGCGGCAGCCCGCCGAGCTGAAGCGCACCGTGACCGCCGGCAACACTGTCATGCAGAGCCTGCTCGCCGGTGTATCCGTCCGCCCGCTGGCCGCCGCCCCCTTCTGCCCGGAGACCTTCTTCCGTCAGAGTTCCGGCCTCACGCTGCTGGACGCGCCGCTGTACTGCGTCCCCTGCGCGGCGGGCTTCGTGGGCGGCGATATCACCGCCGGCCTGCTGGCCTCCGGCCTTGCCCGGCGCGCGGGCCATTTCCTGTTTCTGGACATCGGCACCAACGGCGAGATGGCCCTGGGCGGCATGGATGGCTTCACCTGCTGCGCCGTGGCCGCCGGCCCCGCCTTCGAGGGCGCGGGCATCGCCTGCGGTATGCTGGGCGTGGACGGTGCGGTCAGCCGCGTCCGGTACAGCGGCGCCTTCAAGATGAACGTCATCGGCGGCGGCGAGGCAGTCGGTCTCTGCGGCTCTGGTCTCATCGACCTGACGGCCCTCCTGCTGCGTCTGGGCGTCATTGACGAAGGCGGCCGTCTCCTACCGCCGGAAGACGCGCCTGAGGCGTTCCGCTGCTATTTGACCCGTGACGAAAACGGCTGCGGCGTCTTCCACTTGACCGACCGGGTGTATCTCACCGCCGCTGATGTTCGGGCGCTGCAGCTGGCCAAGGCAGCGGTGGCCGCCGGCGTGCAGATACTGCTGGCGCAGCAGGGGCTGACCCTTTCCGCGCTGGACGGTCTGTACCTATCCGGCGGCTTCGGGATGTACCTTGACCCCGCCAGCGCCGCGGCCATCGGTATGCTCCCCCGTCTCCCCGCCACCAAGCTCCACAGCGTAGGCAACGCCGCCCTCTCCGGCGCGGCACAGCTGGCCCTGCGGGGTGATATGTCCGCCGCGGACGGCATCGTCAACCGTCTCACCTATCTCGAGCTCTCCGGGCGTCCCGACTTCGCCGACGCCTTTGCCAAAAACATTCCCCTAAGATCCATGCAATGGAGGTAACACCTATGGAGCTTCGTTTCCCTCTGATTCTGGACGGTGCCACCGGCACCGAGCTACAAAAGCGCGGCTATACAGGCGACGTCTGCGCCGAGCAGTGGACGCTGGACCATCCGGACGCCATCATCGACATCCAGCGCGGCTATGTGGCCGCCGGCAGCCAGGTGGTCTACACCCCCACCTTCGGTGCCAACCGCCGCAAGCTGGAGGAGTCCGGCCTGTTCAACTGCACCGCCGACTACAACCGCCGTCTGGCGGAACTGTCCGCCCAGGCGGTGCAGGGCAAGGCCCTGCGGGCAGGCGATATGTCCCCCACCGGCGCGTTCCTCTCCCCGCTGGGCGACGTGTCCTTCGAGGAGCTGGTGGACATCTACACCGAGCAGGCCGCCGGTCTGGAACGCGCCGGCGTGGACCTGTTCGTCATCGAGACCATGATGACCCTCTCCGACGCCCGTGCGGCGGTGCTGGCCGTCCGCAGCGTCAGCGACAAGCCTATCTTCGTCACCTTCACCTGTGACGAAAACGGCCGCAGCGTCTCCGGCACCGACATCACCGCGGCGCTGGTGGTCCTGCAGGGCATGGGCATCGACGCCTTTGGCCTGAACTGCTCCGCCGGCCCGGAGCAGATGCTTCTCCAGCTGAAGCGCCTGCGGGAATACGCCCGGGTGCCCCTGATCGCCAAGCCCAATGCCGGAATGCCCATCATCGAGAATGGCGAGACGGTCTACCGCTGCACCGGCGAGGAATTCACCGCCCTGGTGCCGGAATTTCTGGCCGCCGGCGTAGCCGTGTTCGGCGGCTGCTGCGGCACCACCGCCGCGCATATCGCCGCCCTGGCCCGGGCACTGGACGGCGCGGTCATCACGCCGCCGGCCCCGCAGCACACGAACGAGCTGCCCGCCGCCACGGAAAAGCTGCCCTTCCCCCTGCCCGTCGATATCGCCTGGCACACCGTCGTCGACCTGACCGGCGACGCGGAGGATACGCTTACTGCCGCGCTGGACGGCGGTGAGACGGTCCTGGCCCTGCGTATCGCCTCCTGGGACGATGTACAGGCCCTGGCGGACTACCAGTATATGCTCACCAAGCCGGTGTGCTTCGTCTGCGACGACACCCAGCTGCTGGAGGCCGCCCTCCGGGCCTATCAGGGCCGCGCCCTGTACGACGGCGCCCTGCCGGAGGACACGCTCCTGCCCCTGTGCGCCAAATATGGTCTCCTGCTGTAAAAAAACAAGGCCCCCGCGGGCCTTGTTTTTTATTCCTTTTTCCCGGTACAGCCGCTGCAGCTCCCGCCGCAGCCAGAACAGCCGGCGCATCCGCCGTTTTTCCGCGCCCGCCGCGCACTACGCAGGGCCAGCACACCGCACAGCGCCACCAGTGCCAGCAGCACCCAGTCCATCCAGCTCATAGCAGCAGCCCTCCCGCAGCGTAAGCGATGTACGCCGCCAGCCACGCCACTACGCATTGCAGCAGCACCACGCCCACCGTTTTAATGCGGGAGCCCAGCTCACGCCGTATGGTGGCCACCGCCGCTATACAAGGGGTATACAGCAGCGTGAACACCAGAAAGCTGATGGCACTGCGCGTGGTGAACAGCGACGTGATGGCCGCGTTTCCCAGCAGCACCTGCAGCGTGCTGACCACCGACTCCTTGGCGATAAAGCCGGAGATCAGCGCCGTGGTACAGCGCCAGTCACCAAAGCCCAGCGGCCTGAACAGCACCGCCAGCCACTGGCCGATCAGCGCCAGCAGGCTGTCCGCGCTGTCCGTGACCACATTGAGCCGCGTGTCGAAGCTCTGCAGGAACCAGATGACCACCGTGGCCAGGAAGATCACGGTAAAGGCCCGCTGCAAAAAGTCCTTGGCCTTCTCCCACAGCAGCAGCCCCACGCTTTTAGCGGAGGGCATACGGTAGTTGGGCAGCTCCATGACAAAGGGCACAGGCTTGCCCCTGAAAGCGGTCCCCTTCATCACCAGCGCTGCCAGAATACCCACCACGATACCAAGCACATACAGGGAGATCATCACCAGCGCCTTGTGGTCGGTGAAGAACGCGGCGGTAAAAAAGCCATAGATGGGGATCTTGGCCGAGCAGCTCATATAGGGCGTCAGCAGAATGGTCATCTTCCGATCCCGGTCCGAGGACACCGTGCGGGTAGCCATGATAGCCGGCACCGAGCAGCCGAAGCCGATCAGCAGCGGCACGATGCTCCGCCCGGACAGACCGATCTTCCGCAGCAGCTTGTCCATGACAAAGGCCACCCGGGCCATGTAGCCGGTGTCCTCCAGAATGGACAGGAAGAAAAACAGCGTCACGATAATGGGCAGGAATGACAGCACGCTGCCCACACCGGCGAAGATACCGTCAATAATAAGGCTGTGCACCACCGGGTTGATGCCGTAGGCGGTCAGCGCCCCGTCCACACCGGCGGTCACGTAGTCGATACCCAGCGCCAGCAGGTCGCTTAGCCCCTGGCCGATGACCTCGAACGTCAGCCAGAAGATCAGCAGCATCACGCCGAAGAATACCGGCAGCGCCGTGTATTTCCCCGTCAGTACCCTGTCCCAGGCCACGCTGCGCTTGTGCTCCTTGCTCTCATGGCACTTGACCACCGCATCGGCGGTGACCTGCTCGATGAACGTATACCGCATATCCGCCAGCGAGGCGTTGCGGTCCAATCCGTTCTCCGTCTCCATCTGCACGATGCAGTGCTCCAGCAGCTCCCTCTCGTTCTGATCCAGTACCAGCCGGTCCGCCATATCCCTGTCGCCCTCAATGAGCTTCGTGGCGCAGAACCGGGGCGGCAGACCCAGCCGCTCAGCGTGGTCCTCGATCAGATGCACCACCGCATGGACGCACCGGTGCACCGGCGAATTCGCCGCGCAGAAGTCATAGACCTTGGGCAGCACCCGGTTTTTCGCCGTCTCCACCGCCCGGTCCATCAGCTCGGACACACCCTCGCCCTTGGCGGCGGTAATGGGCACCACGGGAATGCCCAGGTCGTCGGACAGCTTCTGCACGTCGATGGTGCCGCCGTTGGCGCGCACCTCGTCCATCATGTTCAGCGCCAGCACCATAGGCACCCGCAGCTCCAGCAGCTGCAGTGTCAGGTACAGGTTGCGCTCGATGTTGGTAGCATCCACGATATTGATGATGCCGTCCGGCTTCTGGTTCAGTATGTAGTCCCGCGTGACGATCTCCTCCTGGGTATAGGTCCGCAGGGAGTAGATGCCCGGCAGGTCCACCACGGTGCACTCCTTGTGCTCCCGTACCTCTCCGGACTTCTGGTCCACCGTCACGCCGGGGAAATTCCCCACGTGCTGGTTGGAGCCGGTCAAAGCATTGAACAGCGTAGTCTTGCCGCAGTTCTGGTTGCCCGCCAATGCAAAGATCATACGCGATCCCTCTTTTCCACGGTGATCTGTCGGGCGTCCTCCACCCGCAGCGTCAACTCATAGCCCCGCACGTGTATCTCGATGGGATCCCCCATAGGGGCCACCTTCCGCAGTGTCACCACGGTCCGGGGCGTCAGCCCCATATCCAGCAGGCGGCAGCGCAGTGCGCCCTCCCCGCCCACGGCAGTGATGGCGGCGCTGTCGCCGATCTTCAGTTCATTCAGTGTCATAGCGCGTTACCTCAATCGTCTATCTATGTCATGTGGTATGATGTTAGCACAGGCTAACCGGCCTGTCAAGCAGCGCCTCGTTTTATGCCGATAGTTAAATCCATTTAACTTCTCCTTGCTTTTATCACGTCGGCGTGTTATACTTTAGTTAGAGCACTCTAAGTAGCAAAGGAGGTGCCGCCGTGGTATTACAGGAATCCGGCGAGATGTATCTGGAGAGCATCCTGGTCCTGATCCGCCAGGGGAAGGCCGTCCGTTCCATCGACATCGTGGACTATATGGGCTACTCCAAGCCCAGCGTCAGCCGCGCCGTTGGCCTGCTGAAGGCCGGGCAGTATATCGACGTAGACGACGGCGGCTACATCACCCTCACCGCCGCCGGGCGCGAGGTAGCCGAAAAGATCTACGAGCGCCACACGGTCCTCACGGACTTTCTCCGCCGCCTGGGTGTGGACGAGGCCAGCGCTGCCGAGGACGCCTGCCGCATGGAGCACGTCATCAGTGACGCTACCTTCCAGGCCCTGAAGCGTCATCTTGCATCCCCCCAATAACCGCTGAACAGGCCGCCCTCCGGCGGTTCCTTTCACACAAAAGCCTCCCCCGGTTTCGCCGGGGGAGGCACGTTTTCTGCCTCCGGTCAAGCCGGGGGCCTTGCTTTTCAGTTGCTGTTGGCGCTGTACAGCCCCGCTGCGTCGTCCAGCGGCACGGAGAACGTCACCGTCTGCGCCTCAGTGTGGGCGCCGGCCTTCTCCATGATGGACTGCATGATGGCCGCCCGCTTATCGGCGGAGGTCACCAGGAAGATCATCTCCCGTTCCTCCGAGATGGCCATGCCGAAGAACTTGTTGGTGTTCCCCGCGTCGGTAGCCCGGGCGTGAATGACCGTACCGCCCCGCGCGCCGGCGGCGGAGGCCGCCTCCATCACCGCGTCGGTGTACCCGGTATTGGTGATCGCCACGATCAGCTGATACGCGTTCTCGTTCATCTGCTCTTCCTCCTTCACAGTCATATCCGGCTGCGCGTCGCTTTTGCCGGAGATCAGATAGTTCAGCGCCGTCCTTCCGCCCACGCTGCTCAGGTGCAGGCACACGGCGATACCGCTGCCGGGCCGGTCGATCCGCATGGTGTCCACCAGCTCCCGCATCAGCACCTCCTTGACAGCCGGCGTCACCACGGAGAACATCACGGACTTCTCCGTAGCCTCCAGACCCAGATAGCTCAGCACGTCGTTGCTGGCGGTGCCCCGTCCCAGGGCGGTGAACACCACCGGCGCGCCGAAAGCCCGGTAGAAATCCAGAAAATGCGTGGCGCCCATGACCCGGTTGGTGATGGTGATCATCAGATACAGACGGTTCTTGGTTGTTTCAGACATATCTCCACCTCCTCAGCACAGCTCGATAAGCTCCTCCACCGCCACAGGCGCGGCAGGAGCAGGTGCGCGGCGCAGCTTTCTCTGATAGCTCAGGCCCAGCAGCTGTATGGTCACCAGCGGTGTCATGGCCACCATCGCCACCACACCGAAAGCGTCCGTCACCAGATTGCCGCCCACAGCGTCGCAGGCGCCCAGGGCGAAGGGCAGCAGGAACGTAGCCGTCATGGGTCCGGAGGCCACGCCGCCGGAGTCGAAGGCCACGGACGTAAAGATCTGCGGCACCACGAAGCTCAGCGCCAGACTCAGCACATAGCCCGGCACCAGGAACCACATGATGGAGATACCCGTCAGCACCCGGATCATAGCCAGCCCCAGCGAGATGGCCACGCCCACAGACAGCGCCAGGTTCATGGCGTGAGCCGGGATGGAACCGGCGGTGATCTCCTCCACCTGCTTGTTCAGCACATGGACAGCCGGCTCCGCCTGTACGATGAAATAACCGATGACCATAGCAATGGGGATAAGTATCCAATTATAGGTATGGCTGGCGATGCTGCCGCCCAAAAAGCTGCCCACGGGCATAAAGCCCACGTTCACGCCCATCAGGAAGATGGTCAATCCTATGTACACATACACCAGACCGATGACCATGTGCAGTATCTCCTTGCGCTTGAGTCTGCGGGTCACCAGCTGGAACAGGATCAGGAAAGCGCCGATAGGCAGCAGCGCCGATGCCGTCTCCTTCAGATAGTGAGGTATCTCGCTGAGATACAGATCGAACATCTCCACCGTGTCCTTGGCATCCGGCATGACCGCCGCGGTGTAGGCGCTTCCGTCCGGCTTATACAGCAATCCAAGGATCAGCACCGTGATGATCGGCCCGATAGAGCACAGCGCCACCAGGCCGAAGCTGTCGCCCCCTGCCTGCTTGTCGCTTCGCACGGCGCACACGCCCACGCCCAGCGCCATGATGAACGGCACCGTCATGGGTCCGGTGGTCACGCCTCCGGAGTCAAAAGCCACCGCCCAGAAATCCGGCGACACGAGCATCGCCAGACCGAATACGATGGCGTAAAACCCGATCAGCAGCCACCGCAGCTGGATACCCAGCACGATACGCAGCAGAGCGATGACCAGGAACACACCCACGCCCACCGCCACGGACCAGATGATCACGTTGTTCTCAATGGCCGGTACCTGGTTGGCCAGCACCTGCAGATCCGGCTCCGCCACGGTAATGATCATGCCGATGAGGAAGCCCACCACCGTGATGATCCACACCTTCTTTCGCCGTGTGATCTCGGAGCCTACCGCCTGTCCCAGCGGGATCATGGACATCTCCGACCCCAGCGTGAACAGTCCCATGCCGGCGATCAGCATCACGCCGCCCAGCAGGAACGCCACCATGGCGTTGTTGGGCACCGGTGCAATGGTGAAGCACAGCACCAGCACGATCAGCATTACCGGCAATACCGATGTCAGCGACTCGTGCAGCGGTTTTTTGAATACAGCAAAGACGTTTTCCGCCTTCTGCCGTTTTTTACGCAGTCTCGCCTGCTCGTCCTGAATAGTCCTGTGGCTCAAGTCTACCTTCCTTTCCTCGTCCTCCATAGCCTATACCAAAAAGCGGCGCATCTGTCCGTATCGGGCAGACACGCCTCCGCATCTTAACAGGTATATTGTACCATATGTTCACTTTTGGCACAACCCCACCGCTGTTAATAATGTGTGAAGATTGCACCGGGTTTTTTACGCCGTTTTCTCCACCAGCGCCGCCGCGTGGGCCGCTATGCCCTCGCCGCTGCCGGTAAATCCCAGTCCCTCCTCCGTCGTCGCCTTCACAGAAACGCGTCCCGCGTCCAGTCCCATGGCCGCCGCCAGTCTCTCCCGCATCTCCGGGATAAAGGGCGCCAGCTTCGGCGCCTGCGCCGCCACCGTAGCGTCCACATTCACAATGGTCCAGCCCGCCTCCGCCAGCACCGCCGTCACCTGCCGCAGCAGCGCCGTGCTGTCCGCCCCGGCGTAGCGCGCATCGCTGTCCGGAAACAGCTTGCCGATGTCCCCCAGCGCCGCCGCACCCAGCAGGGCATCCATCACCGCGTGGGTCAGCACGTCCGCGTCGGAGTGCCCCAGCAGCCCCTTCTCAAAGGGCACCGTCACACCGCCCAGCACCAGGGCGCGGCCCGATACCAGCCGGTGTACGTCATAGCCGTATCCAATGCGCAGATCCGTCATGCTCTGTTCTCCCTCTCCCGCAGGAATGCCTCTGCCATGGTCAGGTCCTCCCGCGTGGTGATCTTGATGTTCTCCCGCCAGCCGGGGGCCAGCCATACCTCCTTGCCCAGCCGTTCCACGGCGGAGCAGTCGTCCGTGATGTCCGCCCCGGCCTGAATAGCCGACTGCAGAGCAGCCTTCAGGATGTTCGCCTGAAACACCTGTGGTGTCTGTACGGCGTACAGCGTTTTCCGGTCCGGCGTGGACTGCACCAGCCCCGCCATATCCGCCACCTTCACCGTGTCCGTCACCGGCAGCGCCGGCGCGGCGGCATAGGTCCGCTGTCCCAGCCGCACCATGTCGTCCACCTGCTCCGGCAGGATCAGCGGCCGCGCGCCGTCATGCACCGCCAGCAGCTCGCAGCTGTCGCCGGCCGCCAGCGCCGCCAGCAGCACCGACTGAGTGCGGCTCCCGCCGCCCTCCACCACGCGCAGCGGCGTTTTGACATTCGCCCCGGCACACAGGGCCGCGATCTCCTCCAGGCGCTCCGGGCTTACCGCCACCACGATCTCGTCGATCAGCGCCGCCTCATCCAGCGCCCGCAGCGTCCGCAGCAGCACCGGCACGCCGCACAGCGGCGCCGTCAGCTTATCCGTGCCGCCCATGCGCTCAGAGCGCCCCGCGGCAGGCACCAGCGCCGCGCAGCGGGGGTGCCGTTCCTTTTTCCGGTTTAACAGCTTGTCAAAGAGCTTCCCCATCGTCATTCACACGCTCCCGTCATCACCGCGCCATCCAGCAGACGCTCCGCCTCTTGGTATCCGATCTCCCGCACCATCGCCAGCTCCGACAGCAGTATCTCCTTGGCACTGTGCAGCATTTTTCTCTCTCCGGTGGACAGTCCCCGCGCCGCCTCCCGCCGCATCAGGGACTTGACCACCCGTGCCACCTCCGTCAGGTCGCCGCTTTTCAGCCGCGCCATGTTCTCCCTGTAGCGGCGGTTCCAGTTGCGCTCCTCCTCCACCGTCAGCGATGGGATGGCCGAGAGCACCGCGTCCATTCTCTCCCGATCATACAGCAGCCGCACGCCGATGGCCTCGCAGTTATCAGTGGGCAGCTTCAGTACCAGTCCGCTGACGGCTTGACGGAACACATAGTACGTCCGCGCCGCGCCGTACAGCAGCTCCTCCGTCACGTTCTCGATAACGCCCGCCCCGTGCATGGGGTGCACCACCCGCTGACCGATGCCGTACATACCGCCGCCTCCCTTCCTGCTGTTCTTATAGAAAATTATACCGTATTCCCCCACTTTTTACAAGGGATTTCCGTATCTTTCCCGTAAAAAGCACGGTCCCAGGCACTGCCTGGGACCGTGCTTTTCCGTTATCTCGCCTCGTACAGTGCCTTGCAGGCCCGGTACATCTCGTAGCAGTCCACCTTGGCCACCACCTCGAAGGGCGCGTGCATGCTCAGCACCGGCACGCCGGCGTCCAGCGTGGCGATGTTCCGGTTGGCCATATACTGTGCCACCGTCCCGCCGCCGCCGGCGTCGATCTTGCCCAGCTCGCAGATCTGCCACCGCACGCCCGCGCCGTCCAGCACCGCGCGCACATAGGCCACCGTCTCCGCGTTGGCGTCCGAGGAACCGGACTTGCCCCGCGCGCCGGTGTACTTGCAGATACCCACGCCGTAGTTGACGAAGGCCGCGTTCTTCTTCTCGTACACATCGGCAAAGTTGGGGTCATAGGCCGCCGTCACGTCGGCGGACAGGCAAAAGGCGTTCTCAAAGCACGCCTTCAGCGGCACGTTCTGGCCGTCGCACAGGTCAGACATAAAGGCGTCAAAGGCCGCGGACTGCATACCTGTCACGCCCATGGAGCCGATCTCCTCCTTGTCCGCCAGCACGCATACCGCCGTCTTGTCCGGCGTTTCGATATCCAGCAGCGCCCGCAGCGCCGCGTAGCCGCACACCCGGTCATCGTGACCGTAGGACCCGATCATGCTGCCGTCAATACCGATGTCCACCGCCTCCGCGGCGGGAACAGCCTCCAGCTCCGCGGAGGCGAAGTCGCTCTCCGTGATGCCGTACTTGTCGTGCAGCCGCTTCATCACGTGCAGCTTCACCCGGTCCTTGTCCTCGCTGTCCCCGATGGGCCGGCTGCCCACCAGCAGGTTCAGCGTCTCGCCAGGCACCGCCTCGTTCAGGGGCTTCCGGCCCTGTTCGCCGCCCAGATGGGGCAACAGGTCCGTGATGACCAGCTGGGGCTCGCCCGCCTCGCCGATACACACGTCTACCACGCTGCCGTCCTTCTTGGCCACCACGCCCCGCAGCTGCAGGGGGATAGTCACCCACTGGTACTTGCGGATACCGCCGTAGTAGTGGGTCTTGAAATATGCCATCTCGCTGTCCTCATACAGCGGCGTGGGCTTCAGATCCAGCCGCGGCGAGTCGATATGCGCCGCCGCGATCTGCGCGCCCTCGGCCAGGCTCTCCTTACCGATGACCGCCAGCATCAGCCCCTTGCCCCGGTTGCAGGTGTACACCTTATCCCCGGCCTTCAGCGCCATGCCGCGCTTATACTGCACAAAGCCCTTCGCCTCTGCCGCGGCGATAGCCGCCCGGGCGCTGAGCCGTTCGGTCTTTCCCGCGTTCAGGAAGGCCTTGTAGTCCGCGCAGTACGCCTCCATCTCCCGAAGCTGCGCCTCGTCCAGCGTATCATACCCGTTCTTGTCATTCCGCAGCAGCTGCTCCCGCAGCGCCTTCATTTCCTCGCTCATGCTCGTTCCTCCTTCAATATCGTCTCCAGCGCCTGCCGTGCCTTTTCCGTAAAGGCCGCCGCGCTGCCGCAGTCGTTCACCAGCACGTCCGTGCACCGGGCCCGGTAAAATGCTTCGTCCTTCTGTGCCCGCACCCGCAGCCGCGCGTATTCCTCCGGTATGCCGTCCCGCGCCATGATGCGCGCCACCCGCGTCTCCGGCGGCGCGATCACCGCCACCGTCCGCCGACACATTCCGTCCAGCCCGCTTTCGATCAGGTTGATGGCATCAATGCCCACCACCGCCGCGTCGCTCGCGTCCATCCGCCGCCGCAGCTCCCGGGGCAGTCGTGCATAGATGATCCCGTTCAGCGTCTTCAGCGCCGCCGGATCGCCGAATACGAGGTTCCCCAGCTTCTGCCGGTCCAGACCGCCGTCCGCCGCAAACACCGGGCCGAACGCCCCGGTGATGGCCTCCCGCAGCGCTCCGTCCGTCCGCAGCAGCTCATGGTAGATGGCGTCGCAGTCCAGTACCAGCCCGCCCAGCTGCTCCAGCGCCCGCAGGGCACAGGTCTTGCCCGCGCCGGTGGGCCCCGTGAAGCCGATGACCATCGGCGACGCGTCCACCGTGTGGAACCCCGCCGCCTTTTTCAGCCGGTTGCTCACCGCCAGTCCCAGTCCCGCCTCGTCCGGGCACTGGGCATAGATGGCCGTCACCTCCGTCTCGTCGAAGGTCCGCAGCGCGTCGAACACGCGCTGTGCCTGGGCCAGCTTGTCTCCTGCCGGTCCCAACCGATGTACAATGTGCCCCGCGAACAGCGGCGCGTACTCGTCAAAGCAGATGACCCCGGCCCCCGCCGGCAGGTGCGCCGCGATGTATGCCGCGCTTCGCCGCGGCGCGCCCGTCACCACCGTCACGGCGGCCCGGGGCGCGTAGTGCCGGTACTTCATTCCCGGTGCCTTGGCCTTCTCCCCGTCGGACAGCTTCTGCCGCACGGCCTTGTCCACGGCCACCTCCCCCAGCACCGCCTCCAGCGCCTCCAGCGGCAGTCCGCCGGGCCGCAGCAGCCGGGGTGGCTGCACCGTCAGATCGATAATAGTGCTCTCTACGCCTACGGCGCAGGGCCCGCCATCCACGATGCCGTCGATCTTGCCCATCATGTCCTCCATCATGTGCCGCGCACAGGTGGGGCTGGGCCGTCCGGAGGTATTCCCGCTGGGCGCCGCCACCGGCGTATCCGCCGCCGCGATAATGGCCCGCGTCACCGGATGGTCCGGGCAGCGGACGCCCACGGTGTCCAGCCCGCCGGTGGTCCGCAGGGGCACGCAGTCCCGCCGGGGCAGGATCATGGTCAGCGGCCCCGGCCAGAACCGTTCCGCCAGCGCATAGGCCGTGTCGGGGATATCCACACAGCAGCGCTCCAGCCAGCCCGCGTCCGGCACGTGCAGGATCAGCGGGTTGTCCTGTGGCCGTCCCTTGGCCTCGAAAATACGGCGCACCGCGTCCTCGTTGAGCCCGTCGGCCCCCAGCCCGTATACCGTCTCCGTGGGGATACCCAGCAGGCCGCCCCGGCGAAGGATCGCCGCCGCCTCCGCGATGGCGTTTTTGTCCGTTTCCGGATGGAATATGATGGTCTCCATCACCCGAACCTCGTTTCTTCTGCTCTTTTATTCCGCCGCAGCGGCAAAACATCTCCTTACAGCCCCAGGTCCTCCCCCACGAGGATAACCTTGATGCGTCCGGCGGGCATGCAGAACCGGGTGATGACCAGCTTGGAGCAGATGCAGTCGGGGCTGGTACAGTCGCCGCACTGTCCGGTCAGGCCGCAGGGCGTCTTCAGGCCGAACCGCTGCGCGTTGGCCGGCGCGGCGATGTTCCGGGCGCGGGCAATGGCGTCGTCCAGCGTGCCCAGCACCTTGTTCATACCGGCGATGACCAACACCTGCCGTGGGCCGTAGCACATGGCCGCCACCCGGTTGCCCATGCCGTCGATATTCACCAGCTGCCCATCCTTGGAGATGGCGTTGCTGCTCGTCAGGAACGTGCCGCAGCTCAACGCCTGGTGCATCAGCGCCTGCTTCTCTGCCGGGTCCTTAGCGGTATCCCGGTCGATGAGGGTATAGCCCTCCTGCGCCAGCCGCTGCTTCAGCCCCAGCTCGTCCACCGTCATCACGCCGCCCCAGGATACACTGTCCGTCTTGGGGATCAGCTCCAGCGCCTTCTCCACGGCCTCGGCAGCGGTGGAACAGTAATAGGCGTCAAAGTGCCGCTTCTTCATAGCCTCCACCGTCTTGGGGCCGGACAGGTCATACATTTTCTTCTTATTCTCGTTCATGGTCAACTCTCCTTTCCCTCCTGCAGCCGTTGGGCCTGGTCGTTCAGGGTCAGCGCATCGATCATACCGTCCAGATCACCGTTAATGATGGCCGCAATGTTGAAGTTTTTATTGTCTCCCGTCAGCCGATGATCCGTGACCCGGTTCTGCGGGAAATTATACGTTCTGATCTTGCCGCTTCTGTCGCCGGTGCCCACCTGGCTCTTCCGTGTGGCGGCGATGGCAGCGTTCTGCTTCTCCTGCTCCGCCTCGTACAGCTTCGAGCGCAGGATCTTCATGGCCCGATCCTTGTTCTTATACTGGCTGCGCTCATCCTGGCACTCCACCACCACGCCCGTGGGCAGATGGGTGATACGTATGGCGCTCTCCGTCTTGTTCACGTGCTGTCCCCCCGCGCCGGAGGAACGGAACGTGTCGATCTGCAGGTCCTTGGGGTCGATGGAAAACTCCACCTCCTCCGCTTCGGGCATCACCGCCACCGTGGCGGCGGAGGTCTGGATGCGCCCGGAGGACTCCGTCTCCGGCACCCGCTG
>CDZH01046836.1_pt1 | contig 14971 bp, 12 predicted proteins | sample 557721 | NCBI WGS metagenome assembly CDZH01 (sample SAMEA3182062, study PRJEB8094) | gut metagenome | biome: human; feature: gut; material: Stool; isolation source: human stools | place: Canada | collected 2013-01-14
GCGGAAATAGCTCAGTGGTAGAGCACCTCCTTGCCAAGGAGGGGGTCGCGAGTTCGAATCTCGTTTTCCGCTCCATAGGGGCATAGTTCAATGGTAGAGCAACGGTCTCCAAAACCGTCGATCTGGGTTCGAGTCCTAGTGCCCCTGCCATAGCAAGCCTAGCCTGAGAGTTCAGCTCTCAGGCTTTTTTCATGTCTGCGTTTAGCAAGATACTACTTTATTAGCAAATAGTTTATGCAAGGCTTTGTCGCTAATCCCTTTACCTTGCATCTTACAAGCTTTTCTGTAACTTTCAAGACAATTTTATTGACAGTATGACGGAAAAAGCATATAATAAAATAGTTTAGTAATACTGTGAAAGGATGCACTTGACAAGCATCCTTTTTCTTGTCTTTTATGAAGGAGAGAAAAGGAATAATGATTAGAAACGATATTCGTAATATAGCAATTATTGCCCACGTTGACCATGGCAAGACTACCCTGGTTGATGCTATGCTGAAGCAAAGCGGCGTTTTCCGTGCTAACGAGCGCGTTGAAGAACGTGTTATGGACTCCAATGCTCTGGAGCGCGAACGTGGTATCACCATCCTGTCTAAAAACACCGCTGTTATGCACAACGGCGTAAAAATCAACATTCTGGACACCCCGGGCCATGCTGACTTCGGCGGCGAGGTTGAACGCGTACTGACCATGGTTGACGGCGTACTGCTGCTGGTTGATGCTTATGAAGGCCCGATGCCGCAGACAAAATACGTACTGCGTAAAGCATTGGAACAGCACCTGAAACCGATTGTTGTAATCAACAAGATTGACCGCCCCGACCAACGTGTTGATGAAGTTATTGACGAAGTTCTGGACCTGTTCATTGAACTGGATGCTGATGAAGATCAGCTGGAGTTCCCGGTTGTTCTGGCTTCCGCCCGTAACGGTATTGCCAAACTGTCCATGGACGAGGAAAGCAATTCTCTGGAGCCGCTGTTCAAAGTAATTCTGGAAAACATTCCTGCTCCGGATGTTGACGTTAATGCACCGCTGCAGATGCTGGTTAACACCCTGGACTATGATGATTATGTAGGCCGTATCGTTGTAGGCCGTGTAGTTCGCGGCACCATCCACAACGGCGAAAACATCATTCTGATGGACGAAGCAGGCAACCGTAACGGCAAAATCGGCCGTCTGTACACCTACCAGGGCCTGAAGCGTGTAGAAGTGCCTGAGGTTGAAGCAGGTGATATCGTTGCGCTGATCGGTTTGCAGGACGCTAACATCGGCGATACCATCGCTGACAGCGAAAATCCGGAAGCTCTTAAGGGCATCAAGATTGACGAACCTACCCTGTCTATGATTTTCTACGTTAACAACAGTCCGTTTGCCGGCCGTGAAGGTGAATTTGTTACCAGCCGTCATCTGCGTGACCGTCTGTTCAAAGAGGTTAAGACCAACGTTTCCATGCGTGTTACCGAAACAGAAAGCCCGGATGCTTATGAGGTTGCCGGCCGTGGCGAGCTGCATCTGTCCATTTTGATTGAAACCATGCGTCGTGAAGGTTTTGAGCTGCAGGTTGGTAAACCTAAGGTTATTATGCACCGCGATGAAAACGGCAAGCTGATGGAACCTATGGAAGCATTGACTATCGATGTACCGCAGGACTTCATGGGCGCTGTTATGGAAGGCCTGGGCCTGCGTAAGGCTGAGCTGCAGAACATGACCGAAATGGCAGGCTATCTGCGTATGGAATTCAAGATTCCTGCTCGCGGCCTGATCGGTTTCCGTAACCAGTTCCTCACCGATACTAAAGGTAACGGCATTATGAACCACGTATTTGCCGGTTACGAAGAATATAAGGGTGAAATCCCCGGCCGTACCCGTGGCAGCCTGGTTGCTTTTGAAACCGGCGAAACCACTTCCTATGGTATCGGCAACGCTCAGGAGCGCGGTACCATGTTCGTTGTTCCTGCAGAAAAGATTTACGAAGGCCAGCTGGTTGGCGAAAACAGCCGTGAGGACGACATGGATGTTAACCCCTGCAAGAAGAAACATGTCAGCAACATGCGTGCTTCCGGCAGTGACGACGCTATCCGTCTGATTCCGCCTCAGACTTTCTCTCTGGAGCAGGCTCTGGAGCACATCAATGACGATGAGCTGGTTGAGGTTACTCCGAAGAGCATCCGTATGCGTAAGAAGGTTCTGGACCGTCTGGAGCGCGGTAAGATGCGTGGCCGTATGAAGAATGTTCAGGCATAATTTTTGACAATCTGTTAAAAATCTGCTACAATTAATATTACTAAGCAGGACTTTTGCCTATAGGCAGCGAATAATAGTCTAAATAACTGTTTTGGTTTGGAGGCTGATGGCCATGGGTTTAAAAAATACAGCAATGAAATTCTTTTGGTCTGATGAAATGGAAGAGCAGCAGGAGGAATATACCCGTCCGCGTCTGTTGAAATCCGGACATCTGAATATTATGGTGCGTACACCGAAATCCTTTGCGGACGTGCGTGAATATGCTGATTCGCTGATGAACGGCAGTGCCATTATGGTATGCTTTGATGCAGTTGACGAAGCACTCAGATATCGTATTTTTGATTATCTGAACGGTGTAAGCTACATCATCAATGCCGATGTGAAAAAAATTAATGACGATCTGCTGCTTTATGCGCCTGAACAGGTGCAGGTCAACAAAGAGGAAGCAAGAACTTCTTCTAATGTACGTTCCTGGCTTAGCAAATAAATAACAAAAGTTAGCCGTTGCTTGTCACCTTGCGGGGTGGCCGGCAACGGCTTTTTGTGTGCGGATACAGCAGGTGATATTTGCAAATAACAGCCCGGTGTGCTAAAATTATAAGCAATTTATTAATCCTATAAGCGATGCTGAACAAGAAAGAAGAGGTATATATGAGCGAAAAGAAAATGATGAAAAACGGTAAAAAATTAGGTGTTGTCGGTGGCCTTGGCCCTGCAGCCGCTGCAGAGTTCTTGCGTCAGTTCACTATGAGATGCCCGGCGAACTGCGACCAGGAGCATCCTGTTGTATATATGATCGGTGACTGCGATATTCCGGACCGCGGCACAGCAATTTTCGGCAAGGGTGAATCTCCGCTGCCGAAGCTGAAGGCTGATTTGCTGCAGCTGTGCGATATGGGTGCAGATGTGCTTGCTGTTCCCTGCAATACCGCACACTTCTTTATCGACCAGTTTGCTGATGAATTGCCGGTACCGCTGCTGCATATCGTTGACGAAACCGTTAAGGCTGCCAAAGAGCTTTCTCCGGAAAAGGGTGCCTGGATGCTGTCTACCAAAGGCACACGTGCTTGCGGACTGTATCAGAAATATGCCGAAAAGCGCGGACTGACTCTGTACATTCCGAATGAGGAGCAGAGCGATAAATCTCAGGAGGTTATCAACTGCGTTAAGGCTAACCAGCTGGCAAAGGCCGGCGCTATTATGAAAGAGCTGGTAGAGGAGCTGTGGGCTGAGCGTGATATTTCTGTAATGACCGCCTGCACTGAGCTGCCGCTTGGCTATGATGCATCCGGACTGCCGCAGGAGCGCAGCGTTTCCAGCATCGGTGCGTTGGCAGATGCCTGCGTGCGCGCGCTTTATGAAGAAGTAAAATAATATTTGAGGATTGCGACCACCTTGGCTTGAGGCTGAGGTGGTTTTTATTTTACTGCGTTTACCCTAACAGTGTGCTATAATATAAACATACTATCGATATCAACAGCTTTAGAAGCTTCGTTCATGATTTAACAGAGGTAAAACATATGCAAGAATTTTTAATTGTAAAGGGTGCGCGACAGCACAACCTGAAAAATATAACGGTAGAAATACCGCGCAATAAAATGGTAGTTATCACAGGCCTCAGCGGCAGCGGCAAAAGCAGCCTGGCCTTTGATACGATTTACGCTGAAGGCCAGCGCCGCTATGTGGAATCGCTTTCGGCCTACGCCCGCCAGTTCTTGGGACAGATGGACAAGCCGGATGTGGACTACATCGAAGGCCTGAGCCCGGCAATTTCCATCGACCAGAAGACCACGAGCCGCAATCCGCGTTCTACCGTAGGTACGGTCACGGAAATATACGATTACCTGCGTCTTTTGTTCGCACGCGCAGGTGAACCGCACTGCCCTAAATGCGGCAAGCTCATCGAGCAGCAGAGCGTGCAGCAGATAGTCGACAAGGTGCTGGAGCTGCCGCAGGGAAGCCGCTTTATGGTGATGGCGCCGCTGGTGCGGGGGCGCAAGGGTGAGCATATGCGTGTGCTCGACGATATGCGGCGTGCAGGCTATGTGCGTATGTTTATCGACGGCGAGGTACGCACACTGGATGAGGATATCCGTCTGGAGAAAAATAAAAAGCACAGCCTTTCTGTAGTCATCGACCGCTTGGCAGTGCGCGACGGCATCAGGCAGCGTTTGACGGATTCAGTGGAAACGGCGCTGAAGCTGGCAGACGGCTTTGCGGAGGTGGCAACGCTGGGAGAAGCAACGGAAACACAGCTTTTCAGCGAGCATTTTGCCTGCAATGACTGCGGCATCAGCCTGCCGGCGATTGAACCGCGCCTGTTTTCTTTCAACAATCCCTTCGGTGCCTGCTCGGACTGCACCGGTCTTGGCATGCATATGGAGTTTGACAAGGCTTTGATAGTTCCTGACGCTGACAAGAGCTTTGCCGACAGGTGCATTGCCTGCTTCAGCAACAATCTGAATTCCTATTTTATGAAGCAGCTGGGCGCAGTTCTTGCTGCCTACGGCTATAGCTACGACACCAAATGGAATGAGCTGACGCCCGAGATGCAGCAGCTTTTGTGGGACGGTGCCGGCGAGAGCAAGTTTAAGTTCCTGTATGAAAATCTGCAGGGTGAGGTCAAGGAGCATAACACAACCTTTGACGGTATTTTGAACGTGCTGCGCCGTCGTTACCGTGAAGCCTTCAGCGATGCTATGCGTCAGGATTTGGAGGAGTTTATGACGAGCACTCCCTGCGCGGCCTGCCATGGCAGCCGCTTGAAGCCGGAGGCACTGTCGATTCTTATCGGCGGCAAAAATATCTGCGAGGTTACGGCGCTGACGGTGCGCGACTGCCTGCAGTTCTTTAAAAAGCTTGTGCTGATGCCGAAGCAGCAAATAATTGCGCATCAGGTGCTGAAGGAGATTATGGCGCGTCTGCAGTTCCTCAACGACGTAGGCCTTGATTACCTGACGCTGGACAGAAGCGCCGGTACGTTGAGCGGCGGCGAAGCGCAGCGCATCCGTCTGGCAACGCAGATAGGCAGCGGCCTGACAGGAGTGCTGTATATTCTGGACGAACCTAGCATCGGTCTGCACCAGCGCGATAACGGCAAGCTGCTGGAAACGCTCAAGCATCTGCGTGATTTGGGTAATACGCTGATTGTTGTCGAGCATGATGAGGAAACAATGTATGCTGCCGACCAGATTATCGACATCGGTCCGGGAGCGGGCGAGCATGGCGGTGAAGTGGTGGCCCAGGGTACGGTAGAAGAAATTAAGCAGGTGCCGGAATCCGTTACCGGTACCTATCTTAGCGGCCGCAAATTTATCCCGGTTCCTAAGCATCGTCGCGAGTGCGATGGCAGGATGCTGACGATTCACGGTGCCCGCGCCAACAATCTAAAAAATATTGATGTCAGCATTCCGCTCGGAGTCTTTACTGTAGTAACAGGCGTGAGCGGCAGCGGCAAATCAACGCTGATTAATGATATTCTCTATAACTCCCTGGCTGCCAAGCTCAACGGTGCACGCTTGCGTGCTTCCGAGCATGACAGCATCGAGGGCATAGAATATACGGATAAGGTCATCAACATCGACCAGTCCCCAATCGGACGCACACCGCGCTCCAATCCCGCAACCTATACCGGCGTCTTTGATTTTATCCGTGAGCTCTTCAGCCAGACCAACGAGGCCAAGCTGCGAGGCTATAAGGCAGGACGCTTCAGCTTTAACGTAAAGGGAGGACGCTGCGAGGCCTGCAAGGGCGATGGCATGAATAAGATAGAGATGAATTTCCTGCCGGACGTTTACGTTCCCTGCGAGGTCTGCCACGGTGCACGCTACAACCGCGATACGCTGGAGGTGCATTACAAGGGCAAATCCATCGCTGAGGTTCTTGATATGACGGTAAGCGAGGCCTGCGAGTTCTTTAAGAATCAGCCGCGCATTTACCGCAAGTTGGCAGTGCTGGAGGATGTAGGCCTTGGCTACATTCATCTGGGACAGGCAGCGACGACGCTGAGCGGCGGCGAAGCGCAGCGCGTAAAGCTGGCAACGGAGCTTTCGCGCCGCAGTACGGGACGCACGGTGTATATCCTGGACGAGCCTACGACAGGCCTGCATATTGCGGACGTACACAAGCTGTTGGATGTGCTGCAGCGTCTTGTAGAAGGCGGTGACAGTGTTATCGTCATCGAGCATAACTTGGACGTTATCAAGGTGGCGGATTACATTATCGACCTCGGTCCCGAGGGCGGCGACAAGGGCGGTACTTTGGTGGCAAGCGGTACGCCGGAGGAGGTAGCGAAGGTCAAAAAATCCTACACCGGACAGTACATAAAGCAGGAGCTGGCGAAGGCGAAAAAGAACGGGTGGTATGTATGACAGAATTAGCCGCAGGCTTTAGCGACAATATAAAAAATGCCTTGGCCGTGCTGCCGGAAAAGCCCGGCGTTTACCTGATGCACGATGCCTCCGGCAAGGTTATCTATGTCGGCAAGGCCGTAGTGCTGAAAAACCGCGTGCGCAGCTACTTCCGTAATCTGGCCAGCCATACGCCTAAGGTGAAGGCGATGGTGGCAAAAATCGCGGAGATTGAAACGATTGTTACCTCCAGCGAGGTAGAAGCGCTGATTTTAGAGTGTAATTTGATCAAAAAATATCGCCCGCGTTACAACATCAGCTTGAAGGATGACAAAACCTATCCCTATCTTAAGGTTACGCTGCAGGAGGATTTTCCGCGTTTATATGTGACGCGCAGACACATGCGCGACGGCGCCCGTTATTACGGACCATATGCCGATGCCGGCGCTATGCATGCCACGGTAAAGCTGCTGCGCAGCATGTTTCCCCTGCGAACCTGCCGCAAAATGAACCCGGACAGACCATGCCTTAACTATCACATTAAGCGCTGCCTTGCGCCCTGCGCCGGTTACATCAGCAAGGCGGATTATCACAAGATGATAAAATCCGTCTGCATGGTTCTGGACGGACGCACGACGGAGCTGGAGCGTGATTTGAAGCAGCAGATGCAGGAGGCAGCGGATAACTACGCCTTTGAGGAGGCTGCCAGACTACGCGACCAGCTGCAGGCTGTGGCACGTCTGAACGAGGCGCAGAAGGCTGTTACTAATAACGGCGGTGATATGGATATCTTCGGCCTGGGGCAGGATATGACAGGCCTGTGCGTGCAGTTGTTCTTCGTGCGCAAGGGCAAGCTCATTGGCAGAGATAATTTCTTTATGCCCGACGGCGGCGATACGCCGCAGGAGGTTATGACAGCCTTTGTGAAGCAGTATTATAACGAAGCAACCTTTATTCCCAAGGAAGTAGTGCTGCCGTACCTGCCGGAGGAGGATGAAAAGCAGCTTATTGAAACCTGGCTGGCAGACAAGGCACAGCGAAGGGTGGAGCTGCTGCTGCCGCAGCGCGGCGTGAAAAAGGATTTGCTGAAGCTGGCAAATGAAAATGCCGTCAAGCTGCTGAATGAACGCCTGCGTAAGGGCAGCCTGTCGCTCAAAAATGACCTGCAGGCAGCCGAAGAGCTGCAGCAGGCCTTGGGCTTGGAGCATCCCCTGGAGCGCATGGACTGCTTCGATATCAGCCATACGCAGGGCAGCGAAACTGTTGCATCCATGGTTGTGTTCCGCAATGGCACCAGCAGCAAGAAGGATTACCGCAGATATAAAATAGTTTCGGCAGAAGGCAAGCCTGATGATTTCAAATCCATGCAGGAGGTTGTCTACCGCCGTTACAGAGATTATGAGGACTTGCCCAGCCTGGTGGTTATCGACGGCGGCAAGGGACAGCTGAGCTCGGCGCTGAAGGTTATCCGCGGCCTTGGCCTTGACGATTTGCCGGTTGTAGGTCTTGCAAAGCGCGAGGAGGAAATCTTTAAGCCGCACCAAAGCGAAAGCATCATGCTGGACCGTGAAGGCGCTGCGTTGCACCTCATCCAGCGCATCCGCGATGAGGCGCACCGCTTTGCTATTACCTACCACCGCAAGCTGCGCGGTAAGCGCAATCTCGTTTCCGTGCTCGACCACGTGGAGGGTATTGGTCCCAAGCGACGTCAGGAGCTGTGGAAGGCGTTCAAAACGCTGGACGCTATGCGTGCAGCAAGTGTTGAAGAATTGGCTGCGGTAGAAGGCATGAACCATGCGGCGGCGCAGACGCTGTACGACTTCTTCCGTTTGGATTTGCCGGAAAAGCAGCAGGCGCTGCAGTAAAAGGTTCACAGCTATTTTGCAGAATATCCTCGCATACTATGCTATAATAATTATAGGTCAAAAATAATAATTATTATGTAGCTCGCGCTTAGCTTTTCTTAAAAGCGCAGGCTATAGCAAGAGGAGGACGAAGCTAATGGCAAAATGGGTATGTGACGTTTGTGGTTATGTGTATGATCCTGAGGTTGGCGATCCCGATAACGGCGTTGCTGCAGGCACTGCCTGGGAGGATGTACCGGAAGAATGGGTTTGCCCTCTTTGTGGCGTAGGTAAGGACCAATTCTCGGAAATGTAAAATTGCATAGGATATAGCAAACGAGGCTGGGGTTCTCCCTGCCTTAAACAGAAAACCAGTGGAGGTTTACCGTCAGGTAAATTCCCACTGTTTTTTTAGTGCAAAAAATTAAAAAATACTTAACTCTAGCGATTCTTTAATTTGTGAAGTTGGTTTGCCTCAACTTCTTTGATGTTACTTATCAATTATAAAGATTTTTGTATTTCTCGTAGACAGAATGCAGAAGCTCTTTACTTTCCTCTTCAGAATAAACCATACTGCTTTCCGGCAGGTAAACCAGAAAATCATGGAATGCATGCACCAAGCTTAATTCCTGCAGATGGAAGATATACTGTCCTTTATTGGGGCTGAAGTAATAAATAACAACCTTTTGCTCGCTCGGTGCGCAAATGCAAATAGGCGAAGGCACGGAGAGCTTTCCGCTGCGCACAATCCTTGGCGTGAAGCTGCCGTCCTCTACACTGTTGATAATATTCTTTAAAAGCGCCAGGCGTTGCGGCGGCGTCAGGTAGGTGTACATGAAATCAGGGATTTCTGTTACACGTCCTGTTTCCATAAAGAGGTTTAAACCTTCAAGCGTAAAGGAAATGCTGTGAGAGCTATATTTTGAGCGGATTTTAGCAAAGTAATCGGCAATAACTCCCTGCATTTCTGGCGGGATAATGTCAGTGTTCAATCTATCCATGAGGATACTTTCCGGGCAGAAGCTGGGGAAGCAAGGCTGGTAGAAAAGCTCATGCACTTCTTCAGCGTTTATTTCCTCATCGCTGAGGAAGGTAGATTGCAAATATTCCTCCGGCGTAGGATGGAAGGTGTGGCAGATAGGATTGGCAACACTGAGGCTTTTTTGAAAGGTATCACAGGTGAGTGCTACCATATCCTGCGAATTGCAAAGCACAGCCTTATCCTGTTCATAGGACACTGCTAGCACGAAATCACTGGTGATGATTTTGAACGGCAGCATAATGGTGTTGTTGAACAACGTATCAACATTGTCATAAACATAGTAAGGATGGAAAACCTCGCATTGGAATAAAATAGGCACAAGCTTTTGCAGGATGTTAAGATTATAGGTGGTGCTTTTATGTCCTTCGTTTTTGTCAAAAACGATGATAGCTTCCACTAGCGTATTGTTGCGGTTAAAATCAATGGAAGTAAGACAATCAAAAATATACTGATATTCAGGCTGTACCATTAATTTGATGTGGCCTGATTTTTTATTGGCCTCAATTTCCAAAACCGCCTTTAAAATACGATTGATATTAGCCTGACCGTTGATAGTTTTTAATTGTTCCTGCATATCGAGCATATCCTGTACGCCTGTGGGAATCACAAGCTCGTCGGCAGAATTCATATCGTAAAAACCGGAGATGATTTTGCTGACGTGCTCACGACGGAAATAATTTTCCTCACCCATATGTGATATGTGATAGGCACGCAGTAATTCTGCTGTTTCACTGGGATTGAGCATCATGGCTTTGGCGATGGCAGTTACGTCTGCAACATTCGCAGGCATACGCTTACCAACCTTCATGTGCTGTATCATTGTTCTGTCTACACCACTAATTTTTGAGATAGTGTAAATTGTTGTATTTTTTGTATCCAGATACTTTTTGAGCGTATCCGCAAATAATGTCATAAGCAAAACCCTTCCTAAAATAATTCATCATCATTATTTATATTATAGACGAATTTGTGACAATAATAAAGTCTTGAATATGCAAAAAGCCTGTCACAAAAGTTGTCACATGTGTCAGATGTATGTCAATTTGGTTAAAATTAATAGAATGGTGGAGTATATTGTAACAAAATATAGAAAAGCTAATAAGCTGTCCGTCCATACTGATGTGTGATACAAATAAAATAAAGTGTTCTGTGAAAAATACTGTTGTGTAGTGGTGGGAAATGCTTATTGGATATACATGGGGAGACGTTACAGTATGGTATATAACGGAGATAGTGGAGGTTAGATGTATTATAATTATTATTCTCATAAAATATGGCGAAATGAATGGCGATGTGATTTTGCTATTGACCTTATTGAACTTAAGTTGATTGGGAGGGTATAGTCATGAAATTTTGTAATTTACCAAAGAAGTATTTAGTTTTATAAATGGTAATCGCTGTCTGCTCCGCAAAGAACCATCTTTTTGGGGAATTTTAGCAGAAGCCGTAAAAAGAAATGATAAAGTGAAGATTATAGCTACTAAAGAACTAAGGTCAGAGGAAAAAAATAGGGCAATTCTTAAGAAAGATAAATTAGAAATAATGCTTAATGGGGAGAAGCGTTATACATTGCTTGATGGAGGACCGATTGACATCATAGAAGAAAAAGATGGGCAATATAAGTGTGAGGTTATAATGCAAGAGCGAAGTAATGTCTTTCTTGCACCTGTAAATAAGATACATAGGTTAAATTAGGATGTATGGTATTTGTTAGAAACAGAGGCCGGAAAACATGGCTGGTTAATTAGCAAATACGTTACATTATAATAATTATTAGGGTTAATTAGGTGATATTCATGAAAAAAATAATTTTATTATTCACTTTGCTGTTAATGAGTATGAGCAGCATGGCTTTGGCAGCGTCAACACAATTTAACCAACCGGTATATTTGGGATGGTATGCAAATACAAGAGCTGGTGGACCTAGTCCTGCTATTGCTAAGGGTTATGATAGCAAGACTTCTGATAGCTTTACGTTTGGTAGGGGGGCTGAAGCACTAACGTTTAGATTTGAAAATAAATATTATAATGGCAGAGCATCATCTTCGTATACTAAGGGAGTATTCATAGGTAAAAATTTCATTCTGAAAAGCGTTATTGCTTGTCCTGAAATTTATAAGATTACTAACAATCAAGGAAGTGTATTCTATCTAGCTAAAGGTATTACTGGTGGTACAGAACAAGTATTTTTGCTGATGGGAAAATGTGCAGGTAGTTACTATAATGTGATTCGGATTAGTGATTTGCAAAAATATTGTCCAGATATTGAGTTTATGGATCACGATGGCGCTCCTCGCCTTGAAAATCCCTATATAGTTGGTAATGAAATTAGGTTGCCGTATAAACGCTTATATTGGAAATCTGGCAATAAAACTGGAGTATTTATTTTCAAATGGAATGATAATGTTCAGTGGTTTGATATTCAACATATGGTTTATTGATAGGAGTATAAAAATTGAATAAATTAGTAGTAGTAATGATATTTATATTTAATGTTTTGTTATCTTGTACAATAACGTTTGCTGAACAAAGTTATAATCAAGAAATGACGGCCTATGTTCATTCAAATTGGATGATTGATATGCCGAATGTTTTGTATCAAGCTGATAATCACGACATTTGTGAACTGGCTCAGAAGGAGGATGGACAATTTTATCTCAAATTGCTTGAACCAGGGGATACTGTAGTGACAGCATATATAATTGAAAATAAAAAGCTATATTTATTAGGACGTTTTTTATTGCATGTTCTCCCGCAGAATTCGGAAGAATATGCAATAAATTCTGCAGATAGTACTGGGTTTCATAATGTTATTCCAACTGGATATTATAATGGCAATATTGGTGAAACCTATAATGGTAATTTAGATGGAATAGTTCCTTTAAATCAATTAGCAAATTATAAACTTCTACATTGGAATCTTACTGATGAGCAATTGAAAGAGTGCTATGAAGCAGTCAAGCCTTTTGTTGTTAGTATAAAAACTTTGTCGTATGAAGAACAAATGAATAAAATAGCACTGGAACTACGTGATTTTTTTGATGCTAGAGGGGAATATTCTGATAAAGCACCACATTTTTTAGATGCTTATGGGTATTTAATTTTGAAGAAAGCATCCTGCCAAGGTGCAACTGCAGCTACGGGTTTATGCTTAAATATGCTTGGTATTGATTACGAGCACGTTAATCATAATAAATGGACCCATCAATGGTGTAGAGTTAAGAATGACAATACTTATTGGATTGTTGATCCTTTTGGCTTATATTGCGGTCCTGAACCTGGTGAGTACAAGCATCCAATAGATAGTCAACAATGATAATAATTTTTTATATGTATACGTGTATAACTGAAAGGATAGAGCATGGAAATTACTAAAGGGATATTTTCAATATTGATAGTTTTGACGATGTGTGTAACGTTTACATATGGCGTTGAAGCAAAAATTATAACAGGCAGAGCAGAATATTATGTTGAAAAGGGTAAAAAAAATGTAATTGAAAAGGTAGCATTGGAATATGCTAAACGAGAGGCATTGGAGCAAGCAGGTGTATATATTGAATCTGAAAGCTTGGTAAAAAATAATGTTTTAAAAAAAGATGTTGTGAAAGCAATAACTATTGGAACAACTAGATTAGTAAAAAATTCTGTTAAGAAGCAGTACACTAAAGAAAATGGCAAAGAGAAATTAACTTTAGTGGCTCAATTTGATATTGATGAAAAAGAAGTTAACGAAAACATAAAAAAAATTACCAAACAAGCAGACTTGTTATCTATATTTGAAGAAGAAATGAATTATTACACAGAAGAACTATTAAAGTATGAATATTTAAAGGCGTTAGACGATTTTAATTTAGGGCAAGATGAGAATTTATTAACCGAACAGGAGAAAGAATACCTAATTGAATACATGCAATTGGGAACATTAGAAGGATTGCAAACGTGTAGCTCGTATGCTTATACAGCGTATATAAATGGAAAATATAAGCGTGCAGAGCAGATTTATAAAATTATAATTGATTATTCTAACAACTTAAAATGGGAAGATGGAACTGAGAAAAATTTTTATGGATATATGTACGAGCAGCTTGCGAAAATGAGAATAAAAATGAATGACCATGCTGGAGCAGAAGCATATATTGATAAAGCGTTGTGCTATGATACAGAACGGCCAACTGCTTTGCTTCAAAAATTAGAGATTTTAAAAGCTAGGGGAAGTAGCATTGATGAACAATTAAAATATACTGAAAATATAATAAAAGTGAATTATGTAGCCGGAAATAGTAGTAGGGCACTTATTTTAATTAATGTACGCCGGTACAAGGAAGCTCTTGAATGTATAAATAAAGCCATTTTCTATATTGAATCTATTCCAAATCCAGGTAAAGAGGAGAAACAGACATTATCTGTGCTATATGATAATTTAGGTCAGACATATGGAAAAATTGGTGATTATAAAAGTGCAGAAAAAAGCTTTATTAAAGGAATTGAAGCAGATTCGGATAGCATGAATGTTTTGAATTCATTAGGCTGTTTGTATGAAAAAACACAAGAATATAGCAAGGCATATGACGTTTTTGACAAAATAATAAAATACATTCCTAAAAATAGTCATACTGACTGGGATTTACAGATGAAAGCTTTAGCTTATTTTAATAGAGGAAATATATCTACATACCTGGGAAAGTATGATGAGGCTTTAGAGGATTATGATGAAGCAAAAAAATTAGATCCATATATTGAAAATCTATATGTTATGAAGGAATATGCAAAAAAACAAAAAGAAAATAGGTGAATGCTATGGTTATAAAAATTATGCTTATATTAATTATTATGACTATAAATAGTACTGTATTGGCAAAGGAGAAAAGTGTAGAAGTCTGTATTGATTATGTTTTTTCTTCTACAGCAGAAATTGAGGAATTACGTAATTTGGCTCGTGAGCAAGCACGTTTTTTAGCTTCAGAAGAATTAGGAACATACATAAAAAGTGATACAGAAATTAATTTAAATACTGTAAGCAAAGATAATGTTACTGTTTTAGTAAGAAGTGTGCTTAAAGAAAAAGCAGATAATGAAAATTTTCAATATGCTTGTATTAATAAAGAAAATAATATTAATAAATTAGTTTATACTGCTACGTTTAAAGTAGATGATGCTGCATTTAATGATAAAGTAAAGTTGTTAAAAAATAAAGATACCAGATACTTGAATGAAATTTCTAAATTGGTAAAACAAATCAAAAATAGTAATAATAAAAACAAAAAAATTAAAGAGAAAAGCGATTTACTTCTAAAAAAATATATTCAACAAAAAAGTTTAGAAGTAGAGCGTGGCCTAGAACGGCTAGATGATGCTATAAAAATGAGTGAACTGGAAGATTTAGCTTTTAAAGCATATAATGATGGAAATTATGTGTTAGCAGCACTGTGCTTAAAGAAAGAAGCTGAGTTAGACAAAAAAGCTTATAAGTTAAATCAAGAGAGAATACTTGC
>CDZH01036614.1_pt1 | contig 14957 bp, 11 predicted proteins | sample 557721 | NCBI WGS metagenome assembly CDZH01 (sample SAMEA3182062, study PRJEB8094) | gut metagenome | biome: human; feature: gut; material: Stool; isolation source: human stools | place: Canada | collected 2013-01-14
CGCTTGGATCTTCCAACCTCATCCCTCGGTATATCTATTTCCGGATCCCTTAAGCCCTCTTTCATCATGTCACCACCGCATCTCTCTCGATTGCGGATGCAAAAGTACTGCTGTAAAACATATAATCCAAATGTTTTTCCAACTTTTTTGCAACTATTTTTTACTTTCCCTGATTGTCAATGATTTACAAATTCACTTTTATCCGTTCTTTTACTTTCTTCTCCCTTTTTTATTTCTCCTTTCTAAATTCTCAATTTTCAACGAACCGAACTTCTTATAGAAACACGCCGGCTTTTTATCGAAATACGCCGGCTTTCCAGCAAAAGACGCCGGATTTTTTTTCTTTTTATACCTACCTTTCCAAATCAAATAAACGGGAATCGATTTCAATCCTCGCTGGATTTACTTTCGATTCCCGTTTAGTTTGGAATAGATAATAGCCAACAGCTATTTCATATCGGATTTATTATTTACAAATCAAACCCAATATCAGAACGGAAGTATTTTTTATCGAACTGAAGCGCTTTGGCTCCGGCGAATGATTTTGCTAGGGCTTCTTCTTTGGTCGTTCCATATGAACTTACGGCGATAACACGACCTCCACTGGTTACTATTTGTCCGTCTGATTCTTTGGTTCCGGCATGGAACAAGATATTTTCCGGAGAAACCTGGTCGAAACCTGTGATGACTTTGCCTTTCTCGTAGGCTTCCGGATAACCGCCACTAACTACCATAACTGTTACAGCAGCACGCGGATCCTGAATCAGAATACGAGATGCCAAATCGCCTTGAGCAACGCCTTCCAAGAGTTCTACCAAGTCACTTTGAATACGCAACATCACGACTTCTGTTTCCGGATCACCCATTCGGCAATTGTATTCAATAACCAACGGTTCACCTTTCACGTTGATCAGACCCAAGAATATAAATCCTTTATAATCCAGGTTTTCTTGCTGCAAACCTTCTACAGTCGGACGGATGATACGTTCTTCTACTTTCTGCATAAAGTCATGATCGGCAAACGGAACAGGAGAAACGGCTCCCATACCACCGGTGTTCAGACCTGTATTTCCTTCGCCGATACGCTTATAATCTTTGGCTACCGGCAAAATCTTATAATCTTTGCCATCTGTTACTACGAATACCGAACATTCAATTCCATCCAGGAACTCTTCGATGACAACCGTCTTGCTGGCATCTCCGAACATTCCCTGAAGCATTTCTGCCAGTTCTTTCTTGGCTTCCTCGAGAGAATCAATGATCAATACACCTTTTCCGGCTGCCAAACCATCCGCTTTGAGGACATAAGGAGCAGGCAGTGATTCCAAGAAAGCAAAACCTTCTTCCAGATTTTCGGCAGTGATACTCTTATAACGAGCCGTCGGAATCTGATGACGCATCATGAATGCCTTGGCGAAATCTTTACTTCCTTCCAGCTGGGCACCGGCTTTACTCGGGCCAATCACCGGAATGGCAGCCAACTGCGGATCGTTCTTGAAATAATCATAAACACCTTTTACCAGCGGATCTTCCGGACCAACGACAACCATTTGGATATCATTTGCCAAAACAAAATCCTTGATGACCGGAAAATCGTCAGCCTTGATGTTCACATTCGTTCCTGTCTGTGCCGTTCCTGCGTTACCAGGAGCAATAAACAGTTTCTCTACTTTCGGACTTTGAGCTATTTTCCAAGCGATTGCATGTTCACGGCCGCCAGAGCCTAATAACAGTATATTCATTTCTTTAAGTTTATTAGTTTCTGAGTTATTTAAGTTTTCCAACCTATCTTATCGTAAATAGTCGTCAAAATAACGGGTTATCTTCTCATGCAGATGCGGGCGATCTTTTCCGATCACATTATGTTCATGCCGCGGATAAACAAAATAATCAGGATACGTATTGGCATCTACACAGGCTTTCAGGAAACCTAGACTATGCTGCCAAACCACTACCGGATCAACATCTCCATGAATCAGGAGCAAATGCCCTTTCAAGTTCTTGGCTTTTAACTTCAGATTGGAGTTCTTATAACCATCCGGATTTTCCTGCGGCTTATCCATATAACGTTCACCATACATGATTTCATAATTGCTCCAATCGATTACCGGACCTCCGGCAACACCTACCTTAAATACATCCGGATAAGAACACATCAGGTTCGTTGTCATAAATCCGCCAAAGCTCCAGCCATGAACACCAATCCGGTCAGCATCCACATACGATTTCGACTTCAAGAATTCCACACCTTTCAACTGATCAGCCATTTCATTGACACCCAGTTGACGATGGATAACACTTTCAAATGCATGTCCGCGATTTGCCGAACCTCTATTATCTACGGTAAAGACCACATATCCGCGACGAGCCATATAAATGTCCCAGCCGCTGACGCCGCCCATCCAACCTCCGGTTACTAGTTGTGCATGAGGTCCGCCATATACATATATAATAGTAGGATACTTTTTCGTAGAATCCATATGCAACGGCTTCACCAGGAAATAATTCAAGTCGGTCACACCGTCGGCTGCCTTGATCGTTCCGCGTTCCACTTCCGGCATCTCATAGTCCTTATACGGATTTTCAGCCGTCAGCAAAGTCGCAATTTCCTTATCCTTCTTCGTATCAACCAATACGATCTTCCGTGGAATATCCCAAGATGAATAATTATCCAGCAAATACTTACCCGAACCACTCAACTGCGTATTATGTACTCCTGTCAGTACTGCATCCTTGGCCAGACAAGTAGATTTACCTTTATTCAGGTTTAATGACCACGTTTTCACGCTTAGCGGTCCATGATCTGGTCCGAAAGAACTGATCGGAGAAGGCTGAGTAGAAGAGATAAACAGGTTCTCTCCTTTTTCATCAAAGCCCAAGACGTCCATAACAACCCAATCTCCTTTCGTCAGTTGTTTCAGCAACTCACCTTTCGTATTGTATAAATACAGATGATTATAACCATCCCGTTCGCTCTGCCAGATAAACTGATCCGGCTGATTCGGCAAGAAAAGCAACGGATGCTGCGGTTCTACATAATGCTCATCCTTTTCCGGGAACAAGACACCTTCTTTCTGTCCTGTTACTGCCGAATAACAAACCAGGTTCATCTCATTCTGTTCCCGGTTCAATTCCGCTATATAAATATGTTGTTCATCCGGACTCCAAGAGATATTCGTCAGGAATTTTTCCTTTGGCGTACCCGTCTTCAACCAGATTGTCTTTCCGGTTTCCAACTGATAGACACCCACCGTCACATGATGACTCTTCATACCTGCCATCGGATAACGGCGCGGCTCTACTTTGGCACAACGCGCGTCGATATTGACAATCGGATATTCCGTTACCATACTTTCGTCCATCCGGTAGAAAGCCAAGGCCGAACCTTTGGGCGACCAGAAGATGCCTTTATGGATACCAAATTCATTCTGATGAACCGACTGCCCGCATACGATACCATCGGCCGTCTCGTTCGTCACGTCAGTCACCTGATTCTCCGGAGAAAGGATCTTCAGGTTATTTCCTTCCGTAAATGCCAGATACCGGTTTTCCGGACAGAAATCATAATTCGACCAACCCGGCTGCAAGGCATAATCCGCTACAATCTTCTTCTCTGCATAATTATAATGGAACAAATGCTGATTAGCCATAAACGACAACAAAGATTGTCCTGCATAAGGAACAGAGAAGTAAGGTAACAAACCAACCTTTTTCTGTCCGGCAGCTTCGAGTGCTTCATTCAATCCGGTCTTCGTCAGCAACACCGACTTTTTCCATTTCGGTGCCTCTCCTGTCCAAACCGTATCTCCTTTTGCATACAGATAAGCATCACCATTCCACTGCAACTGTGCCAAACTCTTCGGAACAAACTTGGCATAGTTCTTCCCACCCGGGATCAAATCCTGCAAAGTCAAATCCTTTTGCTGCGCCATCAATGCCATAGGAAGAAAAAGAAGTCCGATAAGCCAATACTTAATCTTCATAGAAACGTCCTTTCTTTTTACCACCGAACGACGTTTTCTTATCCAACCGTTTCCGGTCGCTATTATCCCGATAGCGCATCTTCGCCGGACGTTTTTCGCTGTACCGATTGCCATAATCCTCATCTTCATCCCGATGAGCCGCAGCAAAACGACGTTCCGGACGATCTACTTTCTTATGTTTGAAATCTGCCTGCTTATGTTCGCGCTGGCTGTTATTACCTTGTTTCTTTTCTTCTGCCTGATTGGCCTTGAATTCCTTCTTGGTTCCCTCAAACATTTCATAGCAACGGTATTCACAACTCAGCGAACCATTCATCAATTTGATCTTTTCAGACGGATGCAAACCGATCTTATCGAAACATTCTTCCTTATAACTCAAGATCCATGCCCGATATCCCATGAACACATGTTTCAATCGTTCACCGATCATATTATACAAGCCCAGCAAATCCCGACTGGAAATACGTTCGCCATACGGAGGATTCGTTACCAGAATACCCGGCTGCGGTGCTTCTGTATATTGCTGGAACGGTTTGGTTTCCAATTCTACATATTTCATCAAACCGGCACTGCGGATATTTTCGCGAGCAATATCGATTGCCTGCTGTGAGATATCCGAACCATAACACTTGAAAGTAAATTCGCGTTCCTGGCTGTCATCGTTATAAATCTGATCGAACAAATCGGCATCATAATCTACCCATTTCTGGAAAGCAAACTCCTTGCGGTGAATACCCGGCGCAATGTTCAAGGCAATCATGGCAGCCTCGATCAACAATGTACCGGAACCACACATCGGATCTACGAAATTCGATTCGCCCTTCCAGCCAGTCTTCAGGATCATACCAGCAGCCAGCACTTCATTCAGCGGAGCTTCTGTCTGATCCACCCGATAACCACGCTTGTGCAGGCTTTCACCGGAGCTGTCAATTGACAGGGTACAATCGTTATGTGATATATGTATATTAATGTATAGGTCCGGATTGTTCACACGAACCGACGGACGTTTATGGAATTTCTCGATAAAATAATCCACAATAGCATCTTTCGTTCGATAGGCAACAAATTTCGAATGGTTGAAATCTTCCGAATAAATAACAGAATCGATGGCGAAAGTCTTATCCAAAGTCAGATACTTTTCCCATTCAACTTTCATCACTTCCTTATACACCGTATCGGCATCTTTTGCTTTGAAGTGATAGATTGGTTTCAAAATACGCAAAGCCGTGCGACAATAGAAGTTCGCCTTATACAATAAAGCCTTGTCGCCTGTAAACGAAACCATACGGCGGCCTATCTGCAAATCGTTGGCACCCAAAGCTAATAATTCGCCGGCCAATATCTCTTCCAACCCATACAGGGTTTTGGCCACCATTTCAAATGTCTCTCCCATTTTATTACTTAAATTGGCTAACAGGACTCTTGACTTGAAGAGCCACTGCCATGTTGTTGTTAATCTGTTATATTGTTAAACTAATATTATCTTGTTTCCCGTTCACTTATGATTTGTCAACTCTGTTGATATACCGACTCGCCAGCCGCCACATCCCGGGTTAACCACACATTACCAAAGATCGTTGCTCCGTCGCCCACATGAATATGCCCCAACAACGTTGCATTCGAATAGATAGTTACATGGTCTCCTACGATCGGATGCCGGTCAACACCGCGAATCGCATTGCCATTCTCATCCGGAGGAAACTTTTCTCCGGCCAAACTTACTCCTTGGAAAATACGGACATAATTACCAATCACACTCGTTTCGCCAATCACCGTTCCGGTACCATGGTCGATCGAAAAGTGATGCCCAATCCTGGCTCGCGGATGAATATCAATACCCGTTTCCGAATGAGCCAGTTCTGTTATGATTCGAGGAATATAAGGCACACCCAACTGATCCAATTGGTGTGCGATACGATAATTACAAATGGCACGGAATCCGGGGTAACAGAAAATAACCTCTCCCAAATTCTGTGCGGCAGGATCACCATTGTAAGTAGCTTCGGCATCCGTTGCCAACAAATAACGCAACTGCGGCAGCGAAGCAATAAATTGTTCTGAAAGCGCAACAGCCTCTGTCTCCAGCCGGTCTGCACAAGCTTCACACGAGGTCTCGGCAAAACACAACCCTGCATGAATCTCTTTCGCCAGCAAACTATGCAGCGTTTCCACCAATACACCCAAATGATACCGGATTGTCTGTTTATTAATCCGGGCAGAACCATAATAACCGGGGAATAAAATAGCACGACATAAATCAACGATACGCTTTAGCACCTCTCCCGAAGGCAAAGCCTCTTCATCACGACGGCTATGAAACAGCGACTGATAAGAAGCCTCATCAGATAATTCGAGAACGGTTCGGCTGATTATACTGCTATGCTGTTGCTGTGCTTCCATGTAGTATTATCTCATACCCTTTTACCACAGGATAGAAACTCTGAAGTCCATTGTGGCAGGTTTTTCCTGTACCTTGAAGTCGTTATATGTTGCATAAAAAGCCACATAACCAGGACTTACATCATACGTATAAGTTTCAGTCCATTGATTTCCCTTAGCATCTTGCCGATGCAATACATAAGGTAGCGGAGTCATAGTTTCAATATCTCCTACTGGAGTAAACAAATATCCCAAGACAATACCTTCTTCATAGACATAATCCGTTAATTCGTCCCATTGGAATTCATACATATAATACGGATCTCCGTCCATATTGTTGATCAACTGCCAGTCTTCACTTTTTACAGTAAAAGAAATATTCTTCCACCCCTCAACAACACCGTCGCCACTTCCGGCAGGTCCTTCCGGACCCATTGGACCTTCGGGGCCCATTGGTCCTTCACAAGCCGTAAAAGCTACCAGCAACATGAGTAATCCAATAATCTTTTTCATCTATTCCAAACTTATGATACTATGATAGTTTGCAAATGTAATAAACTTTTAGAAATGAAAAACGAATTGCCGATTTATTTTTCTTTCCAAATTTCATGTGTTATAATTCATTTGTTAACTACAAAATATTTGTTCGCCCAAGGCGAACATATATTCTGCGTCGGAGAATATGTGTTCACTAAGGGTGAATATATATTCAGCGTGGGCGAACAAAATAAAATTCACCTGTTCTTCCATAAAACAAAAGCACATACAAGAAAAGAATAGATTAGCCTTTTATTTAGGGTCGAAATAGTAAATGAAAGTTAATAAAGAGAACAGATTTGTTTATATAAATATTTCTGTGGTTCTTTATTCTTCATCTATTAAATTTTCAGGTATATGTCAAATCCAATCATAAAAATGCACAGCTGGTTCGTAGCCTGCTTGTTCTTATTTTGCCAATCCGTTTTAGCAAATCCTCAGGCGTCGATACAAACAACAGAAAACATCCGTTGGGATTCTTCCCTCACTCTTCCCGACATCGACGGAAAGCCTCATCCCGGATTGGCTGGAGCTTTTTCCGGATGTATCGGCGATTTTCTATTCATCGCCGGCGGTGCAAACTTTCCAGATACCACTCCTTGGAATGGAGGTACGAAAACATGGTGGAATACGCTCTACTATAAGAATCTCAACGATGCCACATCTGCTTGGAAAGAAATAAAAGGAGCCTTGCCTTCTGCACGGGCATACGGTGTATCCATTCCGTTGACAGATGGTATTTTATGTATTGGCGGATGCGATGCCAAGCAATGTTATAGCGAAGTATTTGCCATCCGGATGCACAACGGGAAAATCGAAATAGATAAGAACTGGCCGAAATTGCCTGTTCCGCTAGCGAATATGACCGGAGCCAAACTGGGAAACAAAATCTTTCTGGCCGGTGGACAAGAACAAATGAAACCGGAAGCGGCTACTTCGCATTTCTTCATGCTCGATCTGTCTCAGCCGGAAAAAGGATGGCAAACCTTGGAATCCTGGCCGGGAAAAGCACGAGGCTATGCCGTCAGTGCCGTACAGAATAATGGCTCAGATGATTGTTTCTATCTGTTCAGCGGGCGGAATTATCAACCGGATGGAGCAATGGAAGTACTGACCGACGGATTCGTTTACAATCCCCGCCTCAAACAATGGAAAAAGTTGTCAGGTGAATTTCCGGTGATGGCAGGAACTGCTCTTGCCGTCGGCAGTCATCATATCCTTTTCTTGGGTGGCGTTGAGAAACTGATACCTGGTTCGGATACACATCCGGGGTTCAGTCATCAGGTTTTAGCCTACCATACGATCACGAATACGCAGACCACAACAGCCATCTCAGAAGTTCCAATTGCAGTTACTACCAACCTTGTATCACACGGACAAACACATTATATCACCAGTGGAGAAATCAAGCCGGGTGTCCGTACACCTGCTATTCTCCGGTTTGAAGTCTGCCCCAACATAACGGCTCATTCTCATCGAGCAACCGTACCGGTTTTAGCCGGAGAAGCGGTGAATCCGGTCGGATATATACAGATTATCCAGACTCCGGGAGAGAAAACGCGCCTGACAAGCCTTGCGTATGACTTATCAGGTACAACAGATTTGCGTGACATCGAACAGATATCATTATATGCCTGTCAGAAAAACGGACGGATTAAGTCCGCTGATTTGATTGCCTTTTCGGAGGTTTCGTCTCCAACCGGAACTTTCCGATTGAATATTCCCTTAGAATCGGACACAAGCTATTATGGACTGGCTGTCCGACTGAAAAAAGAAACCTCTTTACAGCATCGGGTGTTGGTCAACTGTCCGAAAATTACAGTCAACGAAAAGACATATCCCGTCCAAGGCTCTTTCCAAGAAGGACTGCGTACGGGCATTGCCCTTCGGGAACACCGACAAGACGGCGTACATACCAGTCGCATTCCAGGATTGATCACCTCCAAAGCCGGAACGCTCCTGGCCATCTACGATGCCCGTTGGGAATCCGGACGGGATTTGCAAGGAGATATCGACATTGCCCTGAACCGAAGTGAAGACGGCGGGCAAACTTGGCAACCCATGCAACGGATACTCGACCAGCACGAATGGGGCGGACTTCCGGAAAAATACAACGGCGTGAGTGATGCCTGCATCCTGTTAGATGAAAATACCGGCGATTTATATGTTGCCGGCTTGTGGATGCATGGTGTTTTAGACCGTAATACCGGGAAATGGGTAGAAGGACTGACGCAAGACAGCACGCGCTGGATTCATCAGTGGCAGGCGAAAGGTTCACAACCAGGCTTGGAAGTCAAAGAAACATCTCAGTTCCTGATTACGAAAAGTACAGACGACGGGAAAACCTGGAGCGAGCCTGTCAACATCACCGCTACCACCAAGAAACCGGAATGGTGGTTGTTTGCACCAGCACCGGGACACGGCATTACCTTAAAAGACGGAACATTGGTCTTCCCTACGCAAGGACGGGACAAGAACGGCCTTCCTTTCTCCAATATCACGTACAGTCAGGATGGAGGGAAAACCTGGACAACCAGCAATCCGGCTTATTCCAATACCACCGAGTGCATGGCTGTCCAACTTGACAACGGAGATATCATGCTCAATATGCGCGATAACCGGAACCACGGCGTCATCTCGCCCAACGGACGGAGAATTTGCACGACATCCGACCTAGGTAAGACATGGAAAGAACACCCAACGTCGCACGCTGTCCTTACAGAACCGACCTGCATGGCTTCTATCCACAAACATCATTATATAAAAGAAGGGAAAGCGAAGTCTGTTTTAGTCTTCATGAATCCCAATTCATACAACGAGCGCAACCGGCTAACCGTTAAGTTCAGCTTTGACGACGGCCAAACCTGGCCCGAAAAGTACTGGATCTTACTGGACGAATGGGGCGGAGCCGGATATTCCTGCATCACATCGATCGACGAACAAACCCTGGGTGTCGTCTATGAAGGCAGTGGAGCGAACCTCATCTTCCAACAGCTTGATGTGAGAGATATTTGCAGATAAAGAGGGATAATCCCCCTGATTTTACGGATGTAAGGAAGAAAAAGTTCATATCTTTGTTTTTGCCTTTAAGTAAGAAACAAGAGGTAACTAATGATTATGAATATGCCAACGATAAAAGATTCATCCTCGATAGAAGAGGTTTTGCAGTATATTGTTGCTTGTTATGGCGCAGAAATATACCAGGAAAAGCAACGGCTGAGCAATCTGATTGCTGATTTATATACGGGCGAAGAGCGGTTGAAACGCTTGTACCGGCGTATGGTGATGGAAGATGCCGTAAGCCAGCAGTTGTATGCCATCTCCTTGAAGCCCATTCAAGAACGGGAAGGCTTTTATAACCGCTTGGTTTATCAGTTTAAAGAGGCGAATTTTTACGAAGAGGCTTTTGCCCGGCAGGTATTGGATGTGTTTCTTCATGGAATGAACTTGTTATTGGTAGAGCCTATTTCAACAATAGCCACAGAAGAGGATGGAGAGTGGTATGATGAATATGGTGTAAAATATAGTGCGGATCGGAAGAAGTTGATTCATGTTCCATCGTATTACCAATGCAGCTATTATAGCGTTTTAGATGGTACAGTTGTGATTTGTGACGATGCCTTTGAGTGGTGTGAAAATTTGCAAGAAATCATCCTGCCCTCTAGTATTACGAGCATAGGAGATTATGCCTTTTCGGGGTGTGAAAATTTGCGAGAAATCATCCTGCCCTCTAGTATTACGAGCATAGGAGATTATGCCTTTTCGGGGTGTGAAAATTTGCGAGAAATCAACATTCCCTCCAGTGTTACGAGCATAGGTAATAGTACCTTTTGTGGTTGTTTGAATTTGCGAAAAATCGCCTTGCCGCCGAGTATTACGAGTATAAGAGATCATGCCTTTAGTGATTGTAGGAATTTGCAAGAAATCAAGCTGCCGCCGAGTGTTACAAACATAGGAGATAGAGTCTTTAGTAAGTGTTGGAATTTGCGAGAAATCAACATTCCCTCCAGTGTTACGAGTATAGGTGTTGGTGTCTTTGAATGGTGTAGTAATTTGCAAGAAATCACACTTCCTTCGGGAGTTACGGGCATAGGAGATAATGCCTTTAGTAGTTGTGAAAATTTGCGAGAAATCAATGTAACCGAAAGTAATAAAATCTATAGGAGTATAAACGGTGTATTATATACAAAAGATTTAAAGACGATAATCCGTTATCCTGTAGGAAAGGAAGATGAAAAATTTGTAATTCCCTGTAGTGTTACGAGCATAGGAGATTATGCCTTTTGGTGTTGTAGCAATTTGCGAGAAATCACCTTGCCCTCGAGTGTTACGAATATAGGTGATTTAGCCTTTGCAGGGTGTGGTAGTTTGCAAGAAATCAACATTCCCCCCTGTGTTACGAGCATAGGAGATTATGCCTTTGGGGGATGTAAAAATTTGCGAGAAATCACTTTGCCTTCGAATATTACAAGCATAGGAGCTAATGTCTTTTTGGCGTGTGGAAATTTACAGCGAATCAATATTCCTATCGGAACCCTTGAAAGATTCAAGGGACTATTTCCTTGGGAGGCAAATAAATTTCACGAAGTATAAAGACAGCACAGAAAAAAGGCTTTCAAATGAGTTTTTCCCTTCATTTGAAAGCCTTTTCTCTATCAATCCGGATCAGCATTTGATCACGTCCTCATCGCTCTTCTTGGCATTATTGGCCGCACGTGCCTTCATATACCAAAAGCTACAATAAAGATGTTATTTCCCTACTGCCTTCCGATAAGGAGCTCCAAATTCCTTACACGAGATCTCGTCGATATCCACCCGCCAGATCTTGACATTCAAGACCGCCGGACGACCATAAGTAAAAGGGCGGTCGGTGTATTGCTTCATCAGGATATCGAGTGCTTCCACTTTCTTGTCGTAGTCTTCCTCAAAGACAACATTTCCCCAACAGATAACACTGCTGGCCCGCATCCGGTAACTGCAAGCCACTTCCACATTCTGATAAGCCAGTTCCGTTGTCGGACAAAAAGAAATACAAACACGCGGATTCCGGTTCAAGATCGAAATGCTCCTGCCTTCCTGAGCCGAATGCAAATAAAGCGAACCGTCTTTGTAGCCAAAATTCATCGGGATCACATAGGGCGTACCATCTGTATCCGCCATCCCTACAAAACAAATACTACATTGTTTCAATACAGATTCAATCTGCTCGTTGCCAACATGTACCAGTGTCTTCATCCTTTTTCAGTTAATCTATTTCCTCATCAGCCTCATAACCGCCCATTTCGCGCAATGCATTTTTCAGCATCACATATTGCTGGAACAAATGATTCACCGGAACTTCATCCTGTGTATAATCGTGCATCGGGCTCTTTAAGAAGAAACTCAAGAAACGCTGTATCCCATATCGTCCGGCACGGGCAGCCAAGTCACTCAGAAGTACCAGATCCAAACACAACGGAGCTGCCAAAATAGAATCACGACACAAGAAATTGATTTTGATCTGCATCGGATAACCCATCCAGCCAAAAATATCGATATTATCCCAGCCTTCCTTGTTGTCGTTGCGCGGCGGATAATAATTGATACGAACTTTATGATAGTAATCTGTATATAAATCAGGCTGATCTTCAGGCACCAGAATAGATTCCAATGTAGATAGTTTACTTACTTCCTTCGTATGGAAATTTGCCGGCTCGTCTAATACCAAACCATCCCGATTACCTAAAATATTGGTAGAGAACCATCCGGATAAGCCCAGGCAACGCGTACCGATAATCGGAGCAAAACCCGATTTAACCAAAGTCTGTCCGGTTTTGAAATCCTTTCCGGCAATCGGCATTTTTGTCTTTTCAGCCATTTCCCACATAGCCGGAATATCAACGGTTGTATTCGGAGCACCCATAATAAAAGGAGCACCTTCGGCCAAAGCGGCATAAGCATAACACATGGAAGGAGCTATATGTTCGCGATCATCATTCTTCATCGCAGCTTCCAAAGCCGACAGTGAACCATGAACCTCTTCGCAAACTGGCACATAAATTTCCGTCGAGGCAGCCCAAAGTACGACGATACGGCTGCATCCGTTCTTCTCCTTGAAGTCACGTATATCCTGGCGCAAAGCTTCGACTAATTCCCAACGGGTTGTACAATCCTTCACATTGTTACCATCCAATCGTCTGGCATAATTACGGTCAAAAGCAGCCTTCATCGGGACGATACGTTCCAGTTCATCTTTTACCGGATTGATATCCTTTTCTTTCAACACCTCGCAGTTAATAGCTGATTCATAAGCATTAGCAGCATAGACATCCCATGCTCCAAACACAATATCATTTAAATCAGCCAACGGGACAATATCCTTATAATGAAGATATTTCTTTTGTTCACCACGTCCTACTCGGATTTTATCATACTGTGTCATCGACCCCACCGGTTTAGCCAGTCCTTTGCGAGTCATCAAAACACCTGTCATAAATGTAGTTGCAACCGCACCTAAACCAACACTCAAAACTCCCAGTTTTCCTGCTGCCGGCTGTACATTTGTTTTTTCCATTTTATTCTGATTGTTATGTTAATTAGTAAACTCTTTCCCCAATTTGACACATTGAAGTTCCTCCTCCATAATCATCGCTACAAGCTGTTAAAATAGTTAGATCTGCGAGACTCCAGGATACGTCTATTTTCAGTTCTTCATTTGAATGAAAACAAGATTGGCAAATTTAGAAGTTAAGGTTCACTTTTAGGCTTAAAAAAACATAAAGAACCTATTCGCTTTCAAAACAGAACTCTTTTCATTACAATTCGACTATTTTTTCTCAACGAGGGACGAATTATTACAGAAATATTTATTTAATCTTGTTGGTTGATCCATGGAATTAAACTACCTTTGCATAATTAAATGCTATATAAGTGTGATTTTTATACACAATTAAATAACTTAAATTATTATCTTATGTGGTTACTTAATTCTTCTATCGGGAGGAAACTGATAATGAGTATATCAGGTCTCTTCCTAATTCTGTTTTTATTGTTCCACCTGTCGATGAACGTAGCGGCAGTATTCTCAGGCGAAGCGTATAACACGATTTGCGGTTTGCTGGGAAGTAACTGGTATGCCATCGTAGGAACACTCGTTCTGGCTGCAGGTGTAGTAGTTCACTTCGTGTATGCAGTGATTTTGACATTGCAGAACCGAAAAGCTCGTGGTAACGACCGTTATGCGCTGAATTCTCGTCCGAAAGGCGTTGAATGGGCATCACAGAACATGTTCGTACTGGGCTTGATCGTAATTCTGTTTATGACCCTTCACTTCACACAGTTTTGGTACAACATGATGTTTGCAGAATTAGCTGGTATTCATGGAGACATCCCTCCTCAGGACGGTGCTGCATTCATCAACTTCTACTTCCAGGGTAAGATTGTAAACACAGTATTATATCTGGTATGGTTTGCTGCATTATGGTTCCACCTGACTCACGGTTTCTGGTCAGCAATCCACACATTAGGCTGGAACAACACTGTATGGTTGAGCCGTTGGGAATGCATTTCTAAATGGGTAGCAACAATCATCTGCGGTTTGTTTGCGATTATTACTATTGTATTCTACCTGAATGGTGTAGGAGCGTAAATTTTGAGTTTATAGGTTTATAAGTTTATAAGTTTATGAGTTTGGAATCAAACATTCAAAACGAACAGACTCAAAAACAAAATGACTTAAAAACTAAGAAACTAACAAACTTAAAAAACTAAAAACAATATGGCTGAAATAAATTCTAAAATCCCTCAAGGCCCGTTGGCTGACAAGTGGAAAAATTATAAAGATCACCAGAAATTGGTGAACCCCGCTAACAAGCGTCGTCTGGACATTATCGTAGTAGGTACAGGTTTGGCCGGTGCTTCTGCAGCAGCTTCTTTAGCAGAAATGGGATTCAATGTATTGAACTTCTGTATTCAAGACTCACCTCGTCGTGCTCACTCAATCGCTGCACAGGGTGGTATCAATGCTGCTAAGAACTATCAGAATGATGGTGACTCTGTTTACCGTTTGTTCTACGATAC
>CDZH01010068.1_pt1 | contig 14763 bp, 24 predicted proteins | sample 557721 | NCBI WGS metagenome assembly CDZH01 (sample SAMEA3182062, study PRJEB8094) | gut metagenome | biome: human; feature: gut; material: Stool; isolation source: human stools | place: Canada | collected 2013-01-14
TTTACTGCGGGAAGCAGTCTTCCATACTCATCCATTACTACATCCGCAAAAGGATGATACTCATTGGTTGCAGCATAAGGCTCATACCATTGGATATCCACCACAATATATTCCCAACCGTACTCCTTCAGATGCTCAGCCATAAATTCAGCGTTCCGTCGTACGATATCTTCTGTAACAGCCGCTCCATAACAATCCCAGCTGTTCCACCCCATAGGTGCTGTTTTCATCTTCATCTGTTTTATACCCTCTCGATATCCTGTTAATTCTGTCCGTAATATGCATCTGCACCATGCTTACGGAAATAATGCTTATCCTGTAATTCCTGCGGGGCAGGTGCTACCTGCGGATGAATCAGCTCGGTTCGATATGGGAATAACTCATATCTTCAAAGTTAATGGAAATAAACTGCATCGGACTGACACCGGACTCTGTAAGCTCCTGTTTAATCAGCTCCAGCATGACCGACTTTCCGCAGCGGCGGATACCGGTCATAACCTTGATCAGCTCCGTTCCACTTCGGTCCGCGCTGAGCAAAGGTCCACCGGACCTTTAGCGCCCTTGGAAAGTAAGACAACTGTCTCGACATTTGACTGTAGGGTAATTTAGATACATTTTCCAAAGTCATTATCGTACTTTGGAAATAAAAATTATTTCATTCACCGCTGACAAAGCTGCAAAAATGAGTATGCCACACTCTTTTCTCCCTACATAGAAAATAACTGCATATTTTATGTAACAAAGAAGCCTTTGAAACATACAACCTCAAAGACTTCTTTAATAAATCTTAAACCATTCCGGATTTTAATAAATACTTCAAGGAACTCGGTATTACGCTTTTCCTTACTATATCTTCATTATCTGAGAAAAATTGACTACTAACTTTTTTAATTACGTCATCAATGCACTCCACTATTGCACAAGATTGCAACTGACTCTTTCCTGCTTCATACTCGCACTTAATGTACCTATTTCTGTCCACTCCATTAATAAGAGTTAAATCAAAAAGTAAATTGGCTTTCTGCACTTGTATTTCATTCCCTATTTCCTCAAAAGAGTTCAACGGATTCTCATACGATGTCGCAATAATAAGGAAATCATACGGTTCATTATTCAGTTTTAAAATTTCAAAATTATTCTTCATAACGAACCTCCTTTCCCAGTCACTACTTATTTATATTCGCATATGAAGTTTCAATTAAATTAATTACAGTGTTGATGATTTCATCCGCTTCATGTTTGTCTTTTATTAATTTTGTTCCTATTAATATCTGTTCGGCATGAAAACGTACATGTCTATTACTTTTTAAATATGCAAACAATTTTTCCAATTCATTTTGATAAGTAACATCGTTAATCTTTTTAGCAACAGAAGGGCATAAACTTGTATTATTAAATATCTTATAAAAAGTATGACCAACGGTAACACCCTTTAAACCAAACAAGTATTTGATATATCCCTCCAACGCTCTAAGCGCAGGAAAAGTATAACACGAATAGTCCTCTAACTCAATATTAACTTTCCGTAATGATATTGAAGGAGACAGTAATTTCAAAATCATTTCATCTATATTTCCGTATGCCCTGGGCATAAGTACTTCCATATCATTTCGCACTTCACTTGTCTTTACACTCACATTATGGAATGTGTTAATACTATCTACAATATCATCTACAGATATATCATTGCAATAAGACAAAAACGAAATTGCCTCACCATATAAATATGCTGGTTTTCCCTGTAAGGTTAACGTTCCAGTTTTATAGATATTTACTGTTAATTTATCTCCGATTTTACTTGTAAAAACATAAGAATCATGGGCAGGAACAGTTTCCACACTAGTCTCTTCCGTAGCTACACCCTCTAATGACTTCAAATAGTCAACAATTTTTTCAGACCACTCTTTTGGCAATTTCTTGATGGAATAGGTTTTTCCTTGAGCATCCCCAGAAAATGTACATTTTTCTTCAATCAACGCTTTCACCACAGAAGAAATTTCAGGATTATTCCCTGTAGGCATAATTGTTGTGGAACCGTTGCTATTAAAATACAAATTTAACATTGCTGTATTTCCATCAGCGGTCAATACGCAGCGTTGTGCTGTTCCTACTGCTGTAAGTTCACTTGCAGTAAAATTGTCCCATTGTGTAGAACCTACTTCTCTAATCAAATCCACAATTTCATCTCTATTTACATAAACCCCTTTATTCTTAGCCAAGTGTTTATCCTCCGTAATCATACTAGTGTCTTCTGCAATTTCTATTCCAAGTGCGTTTTTAGCTAATCTATCTGCAAGATCATTATATTTATCTCCTGAGTGCCCCTTTACCTTGACAAACTTTATACATACTTTAGAACTGGCTTTTTTGCAAAAATCTGCATACGCCATTGTTCCTGCTTTTTTTGCTTTCCACTCTCCAGTACACCATCTTGCAATTCCCTCATAATCATGGTATATGGTAACCCCTGGGATGTCATGATCCAAGCAATACTGAATCGCTACTTCGGCTCCCTTGATTTCTCCTGCAACATTATTCATCTCTGACAAATCTGATTCAGAAAATTTTTCAGAAAAATGCACTTCTTGCCCATCAATAAAAAGTACCATCCCATAGGAAAAGGAATTGGTCAATATGTCATAACTTCCATCAACATATGCAATAGCTGGGGTCATTTCTGGACATTTGGATTTAACTTCTGTTTCCGTATTTTTTAGAAATACCATAGCTTCTTCCTGTGTAGAAAATCCCCTATATATCGCTCCAGAAAATCCACTAATCTGGCTTTGACACTCTGCCCATGTTTCATATATTCCAGGCTTTTTTCCAACTTTTACCGCATAAAACTTCTTCGCCATTTGCATCTCCTTGTTTGGAATTCTGTAATATATCATATATTTATAGGTATGTCAATTACTTTTATGATTTTCATTATTTTCATTTTATGATTTTATAGCATTTCGCTATTATCATTCTACGAATATATATGCCCTTTTGACTTCAACCATTCAATTTCGCTTTTCAAATTGTCTAATTTCTGATTATAACATTCTTTATCATACTCAGAAATTAGTCTTTTTATTTCCTCTAAGATCTCATCAGCCTTTTGTGAATCACTTCCATAAACGCTACAAAGCATATTATATTCAGCTAATTTACAGCATATATTGTCGTACATTTTTTTCTCTTCTTGCTCAACAGTTTTTAATTGAATTTCCTTTTGCGTTAAGAGATTATTATATTGTTCATTAATTCCATTAGAAAATCTTTTATAATCTTGTATATTTATATCAGACATTTTATGCGTCCTCCTTTTATCATTTTCTTATTAGTAGCTAGTACTCTATAAGTTTTGTTTTCATCTGTCTCTAAGAATTCGACATGCATCTTCATTCAGCAGTATGAATCCTCTCTCTTCCATACCATCTGTTCATCTATCAAAATAGGAAATTATCGCTTCGCTACCTCTTTCTTTTTTCCAACATCTTCAAGTTTCTTTCTGCAGTTCTCATATAAATAATACTCTTTCCTTTAATTTCAATTTTATTATAGCCATCTTTCACATAAAAGTACAGATCATTCATAATTCTCCTTTATCTCCACCACTCGCCTATAGAAATCTGCAATCTCCTCAATCTTATTCGTCCTGTTCTTTATTGGCAGTGATTCCCATATAATATGCTTATAGGGTGCTTTCGATTTCTCTCCAACTCTGGAATCAATAATAGATACAATACCTTTATCGTTCTCGCTCCGGATCAGTCTGCCGATTCCCTGCTTCAGCTTTATGATCATTTCTGGAACAGATACTTCCATTAAACCATTGTTGCATTGCTGATACTTATAATCTATAATCGGCTCTCTCACCGGGAATGGTAATCTAAAAATAATCACATGGGATAGCGATAAGCCTTCAATGTTAATTCCCTCCCAGTAGCTTCCAGTCCCTAATAGAACAGAATTTGTATAGGTGTCAAACGCCATACCGGAAGGAACGATCAACACCGCAGGGCGAATAATAATAGCTTCCCCGAACTCATTTGTCTGGGTCTGGAGTGCCATGATCATAGCCTGCATGGATGCCTGCGTAATGCCTGTTCCTGTTGTAACAAGGTTACCGTGATTCTTGGAAAACAGAACCGTACCATCATATACAGCGGGATTATTTACCAGAATCTGATAGCACTGCTTATTAATGGTCTTTCTGGCTGCTGCCGCATATCTGGCCGGGAGACTGGTCACCAGTTCAATGTCATCATTGATAAATGCCTGACGGGTAAGTGTGAACTGTCTGCCATAGGTCTTCAACTTTCTTGTGGGACGTTTCTTATCCTCAAACACATCATGCTTCAGTTCACCGCCTTCGGGAACTTCCAGAAATTCTCCTGCGGGTCCAGCCAGATAATTGTTATCATTGGTTTTGAAATCCTTCAGGGTTCCTTTTCTGGTCCACTGATCAAAAGTAACTGCTGCCTTATTATGACCTTCGACATATGCCTTATTGATGGCATTGTCAAGAATGGCCGGAAACGCCGCCGTGGGGTTGAAGAACTGTCTGCATACCATATTGAACAGTTCGTCAGAGGAGCGGCGACTCGCTCCGGTCTCACCCTCTCTGGTAAGACAGTCAATCGCCAGATCTCTCAGGGACATGTGCATCAAATCTCTTGCGCCTTCCGCCGGCTTTTCCATAGGAATACCCGCACGCATAAGTAATGCATCTCCTGCTGCTCGTCTGAACTTGTCCTGCTCATCACCGATCACTTCTGCACTTCCTCTTGCAGAAATAGGTGCATTGTGTGCCTTCATGCCATCCAAAATAGCTTTTCTTACATCCGCAGTGGATACTCCTCCACGAATATATTTCTGTTCATCGTCCTTACTGACATCGAACTCCCGGCACAGATCCGTGATCTCTGCACATCTCTGACGCTCTACTTCCATTGCTGCCTTTTCCTTGCCAGGATCCACTCTCGGTACAGATCGTTCCCCTTCCTCTCCTGGTGTCTGGACTTCACCTGCTACAATGGCATCAAGTTCTCTCTGGATATTGTCGAACTCTGCCTGTTCCTCCGCATTCAGCTCTCTTGCCGCAGCCTTTGCTGTATTAAGGAGCTCCTGCTGTCTCTGAATCAACTGCTGTTTACGATTCATTCTACTTACCTCCTATAAAAGATTTTGATTTATCTGGAGCTGCTTTTCGTTGTAGTAAAAGCTGCTTACTCCCTCTTTTTCGCTCCGGGAGTCCTCCCCGGATTCTTTGGATCTGCCTACGCCGACAGTAGGATCTGCCGGAACGCTTACGATAGATATCTCATACGGTGTCCATTTCGTGGCAATGTCACAGGGTCCTGTGAATCGGCCATCACTAGACTTCTTGTTCGGTGCAACTTCCTCCCAGACCTCGACCATGTAGCCCACGGACACTCCTTTCAGCGTCCCGCCTGCCACTTTCTGATAAATCACATCCGCCTCAGTATCCTGGTCGAACTCGATCTCCGCATATCCACGGCTGTTTTCCACCCATGCCCGAAGAATTTTCCCAAGAACCTTATCTCTGTTATGGTTATACAAAACCACTCCAATGGAATTCAGTCTGGTAAGATCCATTGCTCCTTCCGTATGTGCAAGAATCTCTGTTCCCCACCATCTGTCATAAGGTTCTTCCGACGAAAAAGAGAGGGTGAACTTTCGTTCATTTCCCTCTCCTTCCATTCGTGTAATGCTACAATTTGTCAGATAACGCTGAAGGCTTCCGCTCCGTTCGCTATTTCTTTTTTTCTGACTCGTCTCCGTCTCCCTCTTCAGAAGAAGCGGCCGGTCCTTCTGTCTTCTTTCCAAACAAAATACCTCCCATATCAATTCCTTTTTCTTGTCCATATTGGATTACTTCTGCCATATCATCAATCTGTGATCTCCAGTCTCGTCCATTCTCCGCTGCAATCTGCTTAAAAGTTTTTTGGCCGGTTTGCAGTGCCGTCATAGTCGCATTAGATTCCTTCTGAGGATCAATCCACGCTTTCGGTTCCTGCACCCATTCATGATCCAGATATTCATCTTTGTTGTTCCAGAAATCTTTGATATCCAGTTTTCCGCAAAGAACTGCTGATATGATAAATGTCTCATAGATTTCATCATGGATTTCTATAATCTGTTCCTTGTCTTCCTGATAAGTAAGATTATCCTCAATAAGACTTTGTCTGGTGGAAGAATAGGTGCTCTCTGCCATATCCCTGCTGCTTGCTTCATAACTGATTCCCTGTCCAGCACCGATCATCCGCTGTTGGAGCTTCGTGTAGCTGGTAGCATCACTTCCCTGCCCGGAAGGATTAACCACCTGAACTTCATCCCCAGCGTTCATCTCTTTAATCATTCCAGGACTTATGGTTTTTCCTTCATAAGAAACAATATGTTCCGGCTGTTTACCTGCATTATTGCTACGCCCTACGCCTCCCATTCCTGACGTAGGAATCGCCTTCTTAATAAAGACCGCAAGGCAGGCCGCAATACGTTCTTTTACTGATACCGCCGTCATGAACTCATTTACATCCCTGATCCTTTGGATCGTATGAGACATATCAGATATCTCCCGAAGCTGTGACGGTCTTTTTTTCGTGAAATAAAAAATGACATCTTTGGCTTCGACATACACAGGATCTCTCTGTGTAAAGCCATCAATGTCATACTGTCTGATATAATATCCAACCGGCTTATTAAACGAGTTGTATTCGATTCCTCCTACTACCTTGTTGTCTGCGTTTCGCGCCTGCATTATAGTCAGATCCAGTTCATCCACTTCGATCATCTGTAGTTGGAATGGAACAAAGCCTTCTGAAGTATACCTTTTCACAAAAAGAATACCGCCATCAATTTTCTTCCTCTCAACCGCCATTCTCATGATCTGGTTGAAGCTCTGCGTTCCCGTCACATCACAGTTTCTTTTTTTGCACCATTTCCGCCAGGCTTTCTCAATTTTTTTGTTAAGCTCAGGATCCCTCGTTTTTGCCTGCACCTGATACCCACCGCCAACTACATTTCTTCGGAATGGTCCTACAACAGAGTTCATGATATCGCTGTTACGTTCCAGATCTCTCGCTCTGGCACGTACATCGTCCCGGCTATACCGATCTGTATATTCCGCAGATGTATTCATAGCCCGCCAGTTCTGATTGACTCCAGTGCGATCTGCCGCATCATAATAAGATTTCAGTTCTAAGTATGCCTGCCGGTATGATTCCCTTCTGTACGCCGCTTCCGGAGAAAATGCGGCAATCACATTTCCTAACCAGTCGTTCATAATTACCTCCCTGAAAAGACAGCGACATAGCAGTCATCCAGAAGGCTACTCGCATTTTCCCGCTGCAACTGTGCGGTAAGATCATTTTTTATCTGATAAAGCTGTTTCAGGTCCGCCCTTGTAAGGCTTCTGGATCCAATCTTGTAAGATTGCCCTCCGACTGCGATAGCCATGATAGCTGAATTAACGCTGTCAAGCATACCCTGTGTCGTAACCGGCATCTGGTTTATTGTGCTGTCTGCCATCTATAAACGATCTCCTTCCTTAAATCCAATTCTCGTTTGCCTTAATCCACTGTTCTTCCGGTGTCTCAGGCTCTTCCCTGGCAGGCTTTACCTGCTGTTCTTCCACAAGATGCAACGTCCTGACGCCCATCACATCCGCTGCGGCCAGAGCGTAAACCTCTGCATCGAGATAATGATTATCGGCATGGCTACTCTTTTTCTGCCACACCTGTTTGGTTCCGCCTGGTGTTTTTACATTTACTTTGTGTTCTGCAGTAACCTGTGTCGCGTATTCCATATCACACCCGGAATACACCATCCAGCTTCCTTTTCCATTTGGTCGCTGCATACGTCCGGCAATCATATCTTTATATCTGCCGCCATCCACAAGAACAAGCTGCATACCATACGCCCTACTATCCGTCTTATTTACCATGCTTAACTTATAATGGCTAAGCTGTGCATGGCTGGATCCCTTAACAGGCAAAGCATAATCTGAATGAAGTGCACAAAAATCATATACGATATCCGTTTGGTCTCCTGAATCAATCAAACAAAGATTCACAACCATCGGATCACCCTCTTCTGTCATATACTGCATATTCATAATGCGGTCTATTTCCTCGAAGGATAATGACTGTCCATGCGCTATGTTCTGGCTTGTTAGGAACTCCCCCCATGCTCTGATCGACCAATACAGAGAATTCTCCTGCACATCGACACCTGCTGTAAGCAGCTTTGTCCACTGTGGAACAACGTAAGCCGGAAGTTCCGTCTGTCTCTCCAGCACAAGTTCTGCACTGGTTTTCAACTTTGTATCCTCCCACGCTTCTGCAAGCCAGGAATTTACAAAGTTCTGTAAATCTTCCGGGTCATCCTTCGATACAAGGAATTCCTTTGCAATATCAGACCAGCGTACAAACGGGCTGTACAGAGTATTAATCCAAAACGCCACATTGCGAACATATTTCGTATTGTGGCGTACGGTTCTCCATTCACCGAGTTTTAGCATGTTGTGCTTATCATTATCAGTTATAAGACAACCACATTCCTGGCATACATATGTGGCAAATTCCGCTCGGTCAGCATAGCTCATTCCTTCATCGTCCGGGAACCGGATATTCTGAAACTTGAATTCTATGTACTCCCCGCAATGCGGACATGGCACGAAGAAATGCTTTTCAATATCCGCAGCTTCTTTTTCCTTCCAGATGTGACCTGTCTTTAATGTCGGTGTACTTGTAATATATATTTTTTTGTTATGGAACGTTTTGGTACGCTCCGTAGCCAGCTTTATAGGATCTGCCTCTTTACTGCTTGCACCAGGATATTTATCTACCTCATCCATCATCAGAAACCTGATAGGCTTGCTGGCAAGTCCTGAAGGAGAATTTGATCCAGTTAAACTTATATACATACTGTCAAATTGCAGTTCTAATAATGATGAATTTTCATCAAATTTCTTAGCGATTTCCGGCGTTGCCTTCAACATGGGCTGCAATCTGTTTTCCGACACTGACTTTGCAAGCGTATCCGTAGGATACACGATCATTGTCGGTGAAGGATCCTGCATAACAATGTATCCAATCATGTTCTGCAGAGCTTCTGTTCCACCGATCTGTGTAGGCTTAACAAATATTATCTTTTCAGTCTCATAATTGTTAAACTCATCCATCACACCCGTAAGGTATGGTGTAATGTCATTGCTCCACGGCCCTGGCATCGCAGAAGACTTGGAATCCAGCATACGATATTTTTCTGCCCACTCTGAAACAGTAAGCTGTTCTGGCGGGCGTAGGAATTGCAGGGCTTCCCATTGATATTTAGTTACTTCTATCTTTTTCCGTCTTGCTGCCATCGTCAGGTACGGAACTCAGAACGAAGCTGCTTAATAACCGTTTCACTTCTTTCTGAAGATCATTTTCGATTGACCGTACTTCCACCGGATCAACAAAACCGGTTAAGCGCCCTGCCAGCTTACTCGGTATCGACATTGCGAATTTCTTAAATGATACAAAAAAACGACCGTAATCCAATTTCACTTCCTCAACGGAAATGTATCGTCCGGCCGCAATTTCTGTCCTTAATTTGTGAAGCTCTCCCTGGGATTCTTTTAAGGCAATCTCCGCTTTGAGCTTCTGTTCTTTCAATTTTGCTTCTGTCTCCGACTGTGCCTTCCCATAGGCTTTATCCGATAGATATTTGATGTATTTCTGAACGGTTGGTGTAAGCTCATATCTACGCCCCCTTTTTACCTCAGTAGTAGATATGATTCCTTCCTGTGTAAGCTGCTGAACCCTTCTCACGCTGACACCAAACAGATTTGCAATAACATCAACTTTGCACAGTTCCTTGTCATCTCCACTTTCTGCCATATCACACCTCATTCCTGACAGCCTGCTTACTTGTAACTTTTTCCAGCGGTTCCCCTAACAGGCTCCGCTTTTATTAATTTCCATGCTACAATAATAACATATCTCCGTGTACGCTTTTGTACTTTCTTTCATTTTTTTCATGCAATGCGTAACGAAATGCGAAAATTTTTTTGGTCCCCATCGGCGAAAATAATGCGCCTTCCCCGCCCCGCATCTCTATAAGAGCCAAGTAGTACCTTGGACCCCTTCTGGCCGGTCTTCCCCGGTCTCGTTCCTTCTATGGAAGGGCCTTTCCCGCCCTTCTCCCTTCTGCGGTTGCCCTCTCCTCTTCCGTTGACGCTCCCGCCGGTTATGTCGTGCCCCTTTGGGCACAGGGGAAAGCCAGGTGCCTTGTCTGCCTGTGGTGTACGGGTGCTGTCCGCTCCGGCTCCTCTGTCTGTTGGTGTGTTTCCCAGTGCTTCTCCTGGCAGAGTGTGCCCAGTCTGCCAGTTCCAGCCGGATCCCGTTTGTACGCTCCGCCCTGTTGTGTCCGGTCTGCTCCGATCCACCGGAGAGCCGTGCTCCCTGTCCTTGTCCCCTCCGTTGCTCTTACGGTCAGCCGATGCCGTCCCTTTCTATCGCCGTTCTTCCCCCTGTGCTCCGGTGCTGATTCGCTCCGCTGTCGTGGCTTTCCACAGCTCTCCCTCTATCGTGTAGAGAGTGACCGGCTTCCGTCCTGCCGTCTGGCCAGCCGTCCCGGAGTGCGGCCGCTGTGCCGTTGCTGTCCTTCTGTGGTCTTGGTTATATCAGGGCAATATAAAAGCCGATAACAGAATAACTGCTATCGGCTCTTTCCATTCATTTTTCTTTATAATCGTTTGTATACATCTCCTCGATTGTCTATGTTTTCAATGCTGATTACCATTACAACATCATCAATCGTATATAACACACGCATATCGCCAACTCTCATGCGGTACATTTCAAGTCCTTGCAACTTTTTTATATCTGTCCCCATTGGTAATTGACTTATAGCCCTCAGTAAACGCTCCTGTGTTTTCTTATCCTGCTTTTTCATAAACTTTAAAGCTGCTTTTTGAAAAACTATTTTGTACATCATTACACAATCCCCAGCTCTTTCTTTAATTCCTCAAGAGTAACCTCTTCCCCATCGTTTTCCCTTTTTGCTTCATTTATCATTTTCAGATCCCACTCGTCCGCATCGACTTCCTCAACCTCTGGAATAAGTGCTCCTTCTAATATCCCGATAATATAATACAGTTTTTTTTCTGGTACTCTTTCGAGTAACTGTATAGCCTTTTCCCTTTCACTCATAATATTAACCTCTCTTTCTACTGTGCCTTTTCCAGTGCGCAATCAATCATATAACGATTAAATGACTTTCCCGCATTAATAGCAGCCTTTTCTATTATTTTCTTCTCCTCTTCTGTCATTCTGATCGTTGGTCTTGCGAATTTTGCCAAATACTTCTCATTACATTTCTTTTTACTCTCGTTATATCCTACGTAAGCCATAATATACCTCCTTTTATTGTATTATAACCGTATTTTTTGCATGGTGCCATGTGCAAAATGCACAACATTTGCATGACGTCTTTGTGAAAGTTTCCTGTTGACTTTGCATGGTGTCATGCAATATAATCAGCTCAACAACAAACGAACCGCACCAAAGCGGAGCACAGGAAAGCGAGGAAAACAACATGAAGAAATTTGAAGTTAATTCATCATATTACGAAAGCGGTTTAACTTTTCTCATTACCGGAAGAACTGAAAAGGCTGTCAAATATGTGGAAGTACAACACGCCGGACGTTTTAACGAAAGACGAAGCAAAGAAAAAAGAGCAACTTTGAGAATTTGGAACGATAAAGAGATCCTTCTTATCGGATCCAGAACCATAGAAGCATAGCCGAAACGCTCCGCCCCGGAGCGTCAGCCGTGGGATGGTCGCCCGGCTCTGATGATGGCAGACCACAACGAAGAAAGCGAGGTTTTGAGGTATGAAAAAAATAGTTGAATGGCTTATGAGTTGCGGATACAACGAAGCCGAAGCAGTGGCAGAAGCCAATAAAATGATAGAGTTTAACAGGTGGGACGGTGCCGAAAGATGTTCCCGGGAGTTTGCCATACAAATGATCCTAGACGATCTGCAATAGTCGAAACCGCCTGTGCGGCGGTCTGCAGGAGCTGCCCCACCTGCACCGATGAGACAGGGCACATGATGAAAGGATGGTTGATTATATGGCTACAGTTAAATTACAAGGAATTTACGGAAAACAAAAGGCTATACCGGCGGCAGAACTCAAGCCGGGTATGATTACGGTTTGGAATTTTTGCTACACCGAGACTGTAAAAAGTGTTGAGCCTACGAAGAGTGGGAAAAGCGTTAAATGCGTTATCATTTCCGACGATAGCGGCAAGGAATACACTCGAACAATGCGAAACGATAGGCTTGTAGCGATAGCATAGGCAAGCGGTGACTGTTCCCGTGGGACTATTTCCCGGAACTATCCGCAGATTTGCTCAGTGAAAGGACGGTAAAAAAATTATGTTTAAAAATTTTTTTCTAATATTGGCCATTACAGGCACGCTTTTATCCAGCGCAGGCGTTAAAAAAATTTCTTTGGATCCGGAAGCCGTAGCATACCTGGATGCAGGAGTTGTCTCTGATCTGGAAGATCTGGAGGCTGTAGAGCATATGTATGAATAATCGGCATGATGACCGTAAAAAAATTTGAGGACTGCATCTTTCGGCGGTCCTCAAAAAATTTATATGCTCCTGAAATAATCATCAATGATTTCCATAGCCTGTTCTGACGTAATGCCATCATAGGCAATGCACAGTTCCCGTAATTGTTCTTCGGATCTGATCTCTATATCCTGCGCATTCCTAAAATCCTTAAGATTCAATTTCCCGTTATCTGCGATCTCTACGCTGATGATTGGGAACGACATTCCTGCGCCGCAGATCTGAATATTAAAATAAAATGTATTCCAGTCTATGTTCTCTTCCGGATCCCAGCCGTTAAAATTTTCTTCCCAAAATGTGGAAACGTACGGATATCCCGCCTCTGAGATCATTTTGTCCAGATAAAAAAATTCATGCTGTTTCGTGTGGTTCTCAACATATTTCATGCCATCAATAGATTTCCTCATGTTTCCTGCCTCCTTTTATAGTTGCACCGCCTCAGATTTCCTATATTCCCGTACTATTTCTTGCACCTTTGCGAATTCCAACAACTTATATAACCCCTTCCTCCAGTATTGGGTTGCCGGTGTGCGGCTCATATGTTCAAGGTTACAGATTTTGTTCCAACTATAGTTGTCAATGTATTTGTACTCCAAAATGGCACGCTCCGTCGAGTTCTCCGGTAAAAATTCTATTACGTCATTGATTCTAACGTATTTCTTTTCCATTTCCTCGATTTTCTCATCAATGCGGGTTCTGATTTCATCAAGTTCATATGACAGTGCTGCGCAGCCGATCCCAGAACTGCTGCCGTGCGGCATCCCGTCTGATACAACCGATCTTAGCGGGCTTTCAAATTCCTTCATGATTGAATCTTTGCGCCGCTCCAGAGAATGTTTTCTGTTTTTACACCTGGTATACATCCTCAAATATTTATCAAGCGCTGCTGCCTCATCCGACAGTTTTTCCTTGAACTTTTCCATCGTTCTCTTCCTCCTTTGCTGCTAAAAAATATACTTTCTCGCGGATGATCTGGATCTGCTCTAAGGCTTTATCTTTATTATCAAAATCATAAATTCTGATTCCGCGATCCTTAAGTTCATCAATTAAAAGCTGAATACTCCGGCACACTGTTGCTAACGGAATATCTGAAAAATCAGCTTTTTCCTGTTTTTTCGTCCTGTTTGGAACAATTGTTGCTCTATTCCTCTTTCCGTTCTTCATTGCCGCCCGTCGCTGTGAACGATTCATCTCTGTTCTCTCCTTTCCGTGTCATTATTGTTGCACCGGTGCAACACCGACGCTATTATGCTACTCGATTGTATTTGTGCTGCATCTCCTCGATGTCATCAATCAGATAATACTGGACCGTCATATCAGGCTTTGCATGTCCCAACAGTTTGCTCACGAGCAAGACATCTCCGGTTTTTCGATATAACACACTGGCAAAGGTCTTGCGATAAACGTGCATGGCCTCCTGCATCATGGAGAGAAACCGTGTGAATATTACAAGTCCTCCTTCGAATCCCTCCGTACTTGCATGGCTTACATACAATTTGGAAAGTTCTTCTTCCGGCATTGCCGCTTTCTGCGCCTTGTCAAAATAGTTGCTATCGTATTTCAGGAACTGTCTTTTGGTTCCATACTTAGCAACAATCGCCTCATATTCTTCCTGAGGTATTTTCAGAATTGCGCTCTCTTCGCCTGCCATTTGCAAATGACTAATTGTTACTAAATTAAAGTCTTCCATTCCTGCCTCCTTTCTTGGCTAAATTATCCAACATGTTAGACAATTTGTTCGTAAAAAAGCTCACTCATCTTCTTATCCAATGCCTTTGCAATCTTCGATAATGTTTTGGTAGATGTAATTTTAACTTTTCCGCTTTCTAACCCTGATATCGTTGCTCTACTTACACCAGATTTCTTTGCCAGTGTTTCCTGAGATATTCCCTTCTCTTCTCTTATTTCCTTAACTCTATATTGCAAAATTCATTTTCTCCTTTCTACTACAATATATTTATGGTTAATATCCCTTACAGCCAGTAAGGAATTATCCATCTTGTTGCTTAAGCTGTTAGAATGTAGGTAGCAATTGGATATCTTCTCCTTTCTTGGACTTCGCGTCCGTAACACAGACTGATAACCAGCTCCTCATTCGCAGCGTTCGTTTTATGCAGGTTG
>CDZH01076658.1_pt1 | contig 14726 bp, 10 predicted proteins | sample 557721 | NCBI WGS metagenome assembly CDZH01 (sample SAMEA3182062, study PRJEB8094) | gut metagenome | biome: human; feature: gut; material: Stool; isolation source: human stools | place: Canada | collected 2013-01-14
AAGGCTCTTCAAAAGTATTACGAGCGGTCGAAGAGTGCGCTGAAGCAGGACGGGTCGCTCGACCGGCTGCGACAGACAGTCCGGGATGCCATGAGTCCGCACAATACGCGGGACGAGTTTCGGCAGCTGCTCAAGGCGGAGAACATCGACGCTATCTTCCGCATCAATCCGGTCGGCAGAATCTATGGCGTGACTTTCATTGACCATAACGACGGCATCGTTGCCAACGGGTCGGTGCTGGGAAAAGAGTTCTAGGCGAATGTCTTCAACGAATTGTATCCGGCTCCGAAAGAGGCGCAACAGGTTGCAGAACGACAGGCGGAACAGAAACATGAAGTGCAAAACCATGCCGCCAATCCTATTTCTGGCATTGTCGATACGGTATTGGATTTGGCCGACACGCAGGCTTATGAAGAACAGCAACGGCTGATACAACGGCGAAAAAAACGACGATTACACAGATAATGCTATTGAAATTTTGCACGACTGAAAGTGTTCGTCCGAATTCAAGATTTTGAGGAATTCGATACTATTTGCAGAATGACTAAAAAATCTTGCATTTGTAAATAATATTTAGCACTCATACTTCAAAATCTACATTATGGGTGCACATATCAAATTTAGCACGAACATCGTTATTTTAAGAAGTGGCTTGAAGTCGATGTAGATTGGAATTACCCGTTTCGTTCCCGAGTCGAAGAGATTTGTTAACGCTTGAATATGGATTGAGAGGTAGGTTTAGCCACACGGATATAGAGAAAATATTAAATTCGGACGGACGGAAAAGTTTACTCTGAGCGTTACGGGATTTTACTTTGGATGATTGATTGTATGAGATTGGAATAGAATGTTGCAAGGTATATAGTGTGGGTTTTATTATAAAGAAAGCATGATCCGGGCAATATCTACGCAATAATGAATTTAAGGGAATTGTTAATTTTGAATTACACCTTTTTCTCGACCCTCATTTTGTTAGAACTGCTTCATAGAAAATAAGAACCAGAACGGAATGTCACGGTTCTTTAATTTTATTATCCTTCCGATTACCCAAAGAGTATATGGGTTTCGGGACAAATATTATTTTTGAGCTTGCATGTCAAAAAGTATCTTTGCTCCCATTTTGAGTTCTGAATATTTGAGGCAGGGTTTTTCCAGCTCCTCGCCGTCAAAGGTCATGCTGCCGACATATCTGTTTTCCGGGGAGTTTTCCGGGGCTTCGATCACGATGTCGTTTCCGTTTTCGAGGTGGATCGTCGCGTGTTTGAACAGGGGCGATCCGACGGCGTATTCATCCGAAGCGGGACATACGGGATAGAACCCCAGCGCCGAGAAGGCGTACCATGCCGAAGTCTGTCCGTTGTCCTCGTCTCCGCAGTAACCGTCGGGCTTGGCCGAGTAGAGGCGATCCATCACCTCGCGCACCCACCACTGGGCCTTGTGGGGCTGTCCGCAGTAGTCATAGAGGTAGATCATGTGCTGTGCAGGCTGGTTTCCGTGGGCGTAGTTGCCCATGTTGGCCACCTGCATCTCGGTGATTTCGTGGATGCGGATCCGTAGTAGCTGTCGTCGTAGATCGGCGGCACCACGAACATTGAGTCGAACATCTGCGCAAAGCTCTTGCGGGCTCCCATCAGGTCGATCAAACCGCCGACATCGTGAAATACCGACCATGTGTAGTGCCATGCGTTGCCCTCTGTGTATGCATCGCCCCATTTGTAGGGGCTGAACGGCGACTGGAACGTCCCGTCGGCATTGCGCCCACGCATTAACTTCATTTCGGGGTCGAAGACATTCCTGTAATTTTGTGACGCCTTTTCCAGCCGTTTCGCATCTTCGTCCTTGCCGAGCATCTTCGCCACCTGTGCGATGCACCAGTCGTCGTAGGCGTATTCGAGCGTTCGGGCGGCATTTTCGGGAATATTCACGTCATAAGGGACATATCCCAGCGTATTGTAATACTCATACCCCCAGCGCCCTGTGGAGCTCACCGTGGGGTGTACCTTCCGGCGTCCTGCGAGCATCGCCTCGTAGAGCGTCGCAATGTCTTCCTCGGGGGTGACACCTTTCAGGATGGCATCCGAAACGACCGACGCCGAGTTGTTTCCGACCATGCACCCACGGTGTCCGGGCGAAGCCCATTCGGGCAGAAATCCGCTCTCGCGGTAAGCGTTTGCCAGCCCGGCCTGAATTTCGGCATTGACCGACGGATAGACCAGATTGAGCAGCGGAAACAGACTGCGGAAGGTGTCCCAGAATCCCGTGTCGGTATACATGTATCCCGGCAGTACCTCACCGTTGTAGGGGCTGTAATGCAGGATATTGCCGTTCTTGTCGATCTCGTAGAACTTGCGCGGGAACAAGGTCGAACGGTAGAGGCACGAATAGAACGTGCGGTACTGGTCCGTCGTGCCTCCCTCGACTTCAATACGTCCGAGCACCTCGTCCCAGCGTGCTTGCGCCTTGGCCTTCACGGTTTCGAAATCGTCCTTTCCCAGCTCTTCGAGGTTCTGCACGGCCTGCATCTGCGATATGAACGATGAGGCTGCGCGTACCGTTACCTGCTCGCCGCGCCGGGTTTCGAAACCTACCCGCACGAGGGCGTGTTCGCCGACTAACTGTTCGCCTTCGACGGGCTTCGTGCCGTCATAGATCTGGAAATCCCGGATCTTCCGGTCGAAGCGCACGATAAACCAGTTCTTGAAGTTGTCGGGCACACCTCCGCTGTTGCGCGTGGTGTATCCCACGACAGTCCGTTTGTCGTGCATGACCCTGATGTACGATCCGCGGTCGAAAGCGTCGATCACCACGCCCGACTCGTCCGATTCGGGGAACGTGAAACGCATGATCGCAGCCCGCTCGGTCGGGGCGATCTCGGCCTTGATGTCGTGGTCGGCGAGGTATACCGAATAATAGTAGGGGCGTGCCTCCTCCGACTGGTGCGAAAACCAGCTCTGGCGGCTCTCCTCATCGACCTTGTCGCGTCCGCGTACAGGCATGATGGAGAACTGCCCGTAGTCGTTGATCCACGGCGAGGGCTGGTGCGTCTGCTTCAGACCTCACTAAAACCGTCTTACAGCATGTTGTAAGACGGTTTTTCTTTTATTTTCTTTTGTCATGCATTTATAATACCAGACAGTATTACATAGTTTTACTTTCCTTTTATTTTCTGATTCCGCTTTAATTCTTTTAGCGGATTCTGGTTGTATACTTGTTTGAGTTTATATAGATCCGTATTGGGTTCGATAATAGCTTGTCGATAATTGACGTAATATCCTATAATGTATCAATGTAAAGGTTTCCGGTAAGTATGATTTGCTAAAATCGTTTCTGTGAATAATATTCAATGTCATTTCCCATTCTTTGGGTGATACATTTTTTGCAATCACAAAAGGCTTTCCACCATGAATGTGTTGACGCATTGCATATTGAATCATTTCCTAAGATTTCAATAGTCATTTTCTTTCCTCCATTTTCAAGCCCAAGCCATTCGAAGAAATAGCGATAAATAATCATGGTTTCAGGTATCTCAAGGAGTTTATGGTACTCTTCGATATTTTCGCCAAAGGCTTTCCTGAAAAAAGATGTTCCCTTGCCTATTTTACCTTTTGTACTATTAAGAACAGCTTGAATAGCCCGAATATACTTGCGATTCCAATATTTGCCAATATAGTCCCGATTGTGAGAATAATCTTCACCCATATCCGTAGTGCGACGGATTGGGTGGCATTTCATAGGGAAAGAGTATATGCTCACATTTAACCTATCACACAATTCTTATATGGTTTAGCCCTAAATCCATACAGTTGGTTGGACTTTAGAAATTTGCACGGTTTATGATGGGATAAGGTAACGATCAGGCGACGGCTCTGTTTTCCGCATATTACGCCGATATTCACCACCTCAAATAACTGAAGTAAAGATAGTAAATAATCCGAGAAAGCAAATAAAAAACTTCGTTTTTTCGGGTTTCCAGGGCTATTTTTGCATCCCCGCGCCACAACGCCCTACCTCTCCGACACCTTGGCTGCGCTGGTCGCTACCGACACAGGGGCAGGGAATATAAGATACAAGGCACCCTATTAGGACCCTTAAAAAAAGGCAATAGTCTGAAAAATTGGGCTGTTGTATTTTTTATAATAGGACGAGGCAACGAAAAGGCAACGATTCCACTTGCTGCTGCTTGCGTTGGCGTTCACAATCTCAAATAACTAGCATAAAAATAATAAAATTATTGCACGAGAAAAAATATCACCTCGATATCCAATAACGAAATTACTACTTCATACCAATATTGTCGTACCTTTGAAACACGCCAGACGAAGCAGACATTGGGGATAATAATAAAAATCACGTCCGAACAAAACCGCAGAAGCGTTGTTAAGTTTTCCTTCATGCAACAGGTTGAATTTTTCGAGGATGGTCGGCAAATCCTCCCTTATGGTCGCTTCGGGCAAACGTCCGCATTTGATGCCCCCAGGTACCGCGCCCATGACGGCATGTTCGTCAAGGTCGGATATTTTAAGGTCGGAATTCGCCATAGCCTCCCAAGCTTATTTTCCTCCACGCTGCATCAGGTGCTGGTTGTATATTTCCTGCGGCATGGTGGATGTCATTTCCGTTTCCATACCTTTATAACTCATTATCCGTCATCATCCTTCTGCAACGCTTGGAACGAGCAAAACGACATACTTCTATCGGTTTTGAATCAATGCAGAAATAATCTTCGCTTCCATCTATTTCTGCGACTATTCTTTCCCGGATTGTATTACATAGGGACAAAGTAATTTTACGTCTGTCATTGTATTGTCTGCGGAATATAAGATTGTGAATTTCAATACTATATTCCTGTAACTTTGCAAACAGCAATGACTCACTGTCAATGCCAACAGCCTTTGATGTCATGTTCAATGCCTCTATTTCAAGGTCTGAGAACTACTCCTCTTCTTGACATATTCCCTGATTCATTGACCAAATTGCCGACTATTTGCTTGTATGGGTTAGGATTTTTTGCTAATATTGTGTTACTATATTTTCTATTGAAAAGTTTTAATTTGCTAAATATCAACAATATGCACAACTTTTTATACATAAATCTTTTTATCAATCTAATTCCGCCAACGGATTTTTAAATACCAAATATTTTATGAACGCACGTACACTTCTTATTCCACGTACACTTCTTATTCTTAGTCTGGTTGTCCTCTCCGGAGCGCCATGCGCATCTGCGCAGTCTTTCAAGGAAAGACTCAAGAACGCCGCAAAGAAGATAGAACAGAAAGTCAAACAGGAAGTAGCGCCCAAAAAACTTCCGGAAAAGTCCGGTAACACTTCAAGTCTCGACAGCGAACTCCAAAAGCGCCACGACGCCATGGTGGGGCCGGACAACAATAAGAACGCTGAAGACGAAGCTCCCACCGTCAGGTTGCCGGAGACCCACACTGCTCTTTTTGCGCCACTCGGATACCCTGTCGAGGCAACGTATGGGATCAAATCGGTAAAGCCGGTGATGCCGCCGAGAGAGGCATCCGATCAGGTGAACTGGAGTGAAAAACAGCCGAATGTCTATGAGCTCGACAACCAGAGCCTTGTAGCCGAGTTTCTGATGCTCGACGACTGCTTTGCCGACGGCTACATCAAAACCCTCACCCCGGCACATTGGAGATACGATGAGATCGTCAAGGGCGAACTTTGGGCTCGCGTGGGCGCATTGAACAAGATGGTCGAGCAATACAACGAAGCCAAAGAAGAATACGGCGCCGACACTTACCAGTGGGTCATCAACGGCATCCACAACAAAATCGCCTCCGTGCTTGACTCTCGCGAGTACAAAACCCTGATCCGCTCATCCCTCACTCCGCTCTTCACACTTAAAGACAAGTGGATCAGTGATGAGACCAAGGCATATTTCAATGCTCACGGAGGCTATGAGAACGCCCACAAAGCCAACTGGACCGTCTGGGATCCGCAGCCGAACAAAAAAAGCATCACGACATCAGCGTCCGGCCAGACCGGGAAAGTGATTGAGGAGGTCGGGGCTGGTGCTACGGTTGACATCGAGGGAGTCCTGTATGTCCTGCACAACTCCAACAACGGCGGCGCATCCCACGCATTCATCTCGGAAGTGGCGAAGACGGCCGTTGCCGGCAAGAACATCGTGATCCCGGACTATGTCACATACAACGGTAAAAAATATCCGGTGACGGAAATGCGTGGCAATATTTTCTCCGGCACCGCCATCAAGTCCGTGAAACTTCCGTCCACGTTGACGGAGATTTCCAATTCGGCATTCCGCGAGACTCCTATAACTGAAATAGTAATCCCGGCCTCGGTCAAGATAGTTCAGGGTTCGGCTTTCTACGGCTGCAAGAACCTCACGAAAGTAGTCTTCGAAAACGACGTCATGGATGAAGTCCACGGCTGTTTCCAGAAGTGCATAAATCTGAAAAACGTCAAGTTCCCACGCCGCGTCGGACTGATGAGTTACGATATGTTCGAGGGCTGCGTCAATCTCACAGAAGTGATGCTTCCGGAGAATCTGAGCGAAATTTATTCATCCATGTTCAGTGGCTGCAAGAACCTCAAGAATGTGGATATCCCGGCGAGCGTGACCAAGGTCGGCAACAGCGCATTCTCGGACAGCGGCATCACCTCGCTCGACCTCTCCAATGTCAAGGAATTCGAAGGGTTCTGCTTCTCCGGATGCAAAGCGCTCAAGACTGTCAAGCTGAACTCCAGCCTGAAGGAGAATTTCCTTATGGAGACCTATCAAGAATTCACGGAATGTCCGTTACTGGAAGTCAAGTACATAAACAACGAATATGTCTTCCCGGAAGGGTTCATCTTCGTAGACGGCAGCAAGTAGAGTCATGAAAAAGATATTATTTCTACTTTCAGTGGCGGCACTGCTGCTGCCTTTGGATAGTTCGGCCCAGAGCAAGCCGAAGATCAAGTCAGTGGATTTCACTATACAGGTTCCGACCCCGGGGATGTCGCTTTTCGATGCACGCGAGATGCAGTTCACATCTGCGAAGACCGAGTTCGGAGACCTTGCCGCCACGGGCGGCATCCAAGTCCAGGAGATTGACTGGATCGGGGATTTCCGCGAGGACGATGAAGGGGACATGTTCTTCAAGGACGGGTTCATATACAAGGCCCGGATCAAGTTCATGGTAGATCCTTCGGGCAAGTACGACACCGATTACATATTCAAGGACAACGACTACTACATCGACGGCAGCCGCATCAGCGCCACAGTCAACGGAGTGCAGGCCAAGGTCGAGCGCAGCGCTCCTTACTTCATCGACATTGAGGTATCCATGCCTGTTGGAGCCGGTGGAAAAGGCTCGATGCGTGATCTGGCACAGAGCAGCCCAACGGACTATGAGCTCAACAAGGACTCATACCGCGCATCGCAGAAAGCGTATTCAATCGCCGAGGCCGATGCTGCTTGCCCGGATGTGAGCCCGCTTGACGTGATAACCATCAATAATACGTATCACGCGGCGTTCCGTGCCATGCGCGAGTTCGGAGATGAGTTCATCGGGCATAAGAATATGCTTGTCACCAAGGTAATCGTAGATACCGATGACGAGCGCATATATGGAGATGTGGCATCGGACGTCAACAATACCATACAAGGCCCATTCAACATCAGGGAAGTCTGGCTCAGCGACAAAGTCGATGCGGTAAAGTTCATACGCGCCATATTCGCAGTAATGCAGGGTTATACACCGGAACACAGCGATATCTACTGCCCCGAGTTCAGTTACCTCTTCCATACCCAGCGTGCCACGCTCTTTATCCCGGAGACTGCTGTAGCCGATGTAAGGGCGATGTTCAGCCGTCCGACCTGGAGTTTCCGCACACTGTTCTCGCTGAAAACCTACTCCGGCGACGTGCACTCCGCACAGGGAGCCGGTGCGACGGCAGCCAAACCGTTCTGCACAAGCCACGTATTCACCGACAAGGTAGCTGCGGCAGACAAGGTTTTCAGGTACGGCACCTGTAGCAATTGGCCGGAATATTATTATTCCTGCAAAATCTGCGGAAAGTGCGAACACAATGACAAACACGTGTTCAGTATGAACAGGCCAACGTGGGAGGTCCGGGCTCATCAGTATGATCAGCCTGTTGCTGATGACCAGGCTTATGTCGGAGTCAACTCCGCCGGGCAGCATGTATGGTGGTACAGTTGCATCTGGTGCGGACACTCCGAAGGCTATGACCAGAGGCACATAACCAAAGCAGAATGGCAGGCAAGCGGCACAGAGGGAACATACGAGAGCTATAGGGACGCCATGGCCGACATGACAAAACAGTTCGAGGAGAGTGCCCTTCTGAAGACCACGGCACAGCCGGGGATGTTCATTCTCAAAAAAAAGTCGGACTCAAAGATGAGTCCTGCCTTCCAGAGTAGTGTGAACTTCGCCCTCAATGACAACCTCTTGGATGAAAGTGTCCTTGGCAATGATTATACACTTCCCCTGAATCACCGCCAGCTCAACTCGCTGGCCGAGCATCTCGTGAAAGAACTTACCGGCAGCGAGGCCACGGCGTCCTCCATTGGCCTGGACAAGGCTCTTGGCGGAAAAGCCCCGGCAGACGACTCCCCTGTCTCCCGCCAAGAGATGGCCGCCGTGATGTACCGTGCCCTTAGGTATATAGAAGAGTGCGGAGTATACTCATATACGGAGTTCGTTTCTGGGTTGGATAAATACTCCGATCACATCCGCATTGCCCCTTGGGCCAAGGAAGCCATGGCATTTATGGAGGCTCTCGGGCTTATGAACGCTTCTTCCGGCGGTACCCTCTTTCCAGAGAAGACCTGCTCCATCGAAGAAGCCATAGACCTGACCGAGAAGTGCACGCACGCCCACCAGCTCGGCTGGTATCAGGCAAGGTCGTGGGGCGAAGGTGACGGCAGATCCTATTTTGGCAATGTCTGTTATATACCTCACCAAGAAATGAGTACCAACCATACCTATGCCCCGGGTGAGAGGGTTTGGGTTACTGGACCGCGTTTGGGCGGGTCATCGAAATCCCTTCCGATTTTGGAGCCGTACACCGGCCAGATTCTGTATGTGGATGCCGAGTGGTTCCGTCCTGTGCGGAAGTTCGTCTATACATCGAAGCGCACAATCACAGGACCTATCATCTTCCAGGATTATTTTGATGGTGTTTCCATCAAGACTTTCTAAAACGAAGAAAGCGGCTAAAAAGGCAATAGACAGATGAATATCCGACGCCAAGGCGTACACGCGCAAATTCCTGACAGGATCTGCAAACTGCCGGGCAGATAAACGTAAAGCGGATAAAAATGCGCTGCTACTCTCGTAAAAGTAAACACAAAGAGGTGAGAGAAGATAGAATATTGTACTTTTGATAGGTGGTTCTCCTCGACTGTTCGAGGAGAACCATTTTTTTGAGTTTCCTCTCCCGCTGGTCGTACAGCGTTTCGGGATACGGTCGTACAGGACGGTAAGCCTCGTTTTTGCTGGTTCCGTCTAGCCGGGCTCGGTGATGACGCTGCCGGAGAGTTCCGATTCTGCGACCGTTGCGATGAGTACTTCCGTTTTTTCACTGCCTCTGCGGGTAGCTTCTTTCACCGCTCCGGGTAGATCTTTTGCCAGCCGCTTGCCCATGGCAGCCCTCTTCCACTGTTCCCTATGAGTTTCCATTATCGCCACGAGTATTGTATCTTTTTCGGCAAGAAAGCGACGCAGAGTGTCTATTTCGCCGCCAGGTATGATTGTAGAGTACCGTTGTCCGAGTACGCCGAGCATACTGTCCGTTCTCATGCGATGCGTATGGTATTTGTCCCTTTCCGCATCACTCCATCCTGCCGCAGCCTCGCCTTGCAGGGCAAGCCCGGTGACGTGGCGATGGGCGATGTGTATGTCCTCGTACATCCTCCACAGCCGTGCCACGCTGCCTTCCACTTCCCGCATCTGCCGCCGCTCATATATCAAAATGGCGATCATACTGCCTATGACCGCCACTAAGATGATATATCCGAAAATGATTTTATGCTGCAATGGCATTCGTTTCTTTTCCATCCGTATCACTTCTTATTCAAAATGCAATTTCTTACCACGGCAGACCTTGCAAGCTCGACCTGCCACAAGACTCAACAAAATCTTTCTATCCTTCTTCTCCCAACAGATGGAAGAGCATACAACACTTCCTCCTTTCTTTATCCGAATACTGTCCTAACAGCTTTTGGAAACAGTCGTCAGTACACCGGTTCCTCAGAAAGCAAGGACGGGACGCACACCGACGCTGCTGCCGTCCTTACGGTCCCAGTAACAGCCCACGCGACCATTGGATTGCACGTACCAGTACCGTGCGAAGAATTCCGAGTACTCCGAAGACGACCAAAACCACCTACCGCTTCTAAAATTATCCTTGCTGTCTGTGGCAATTTTCTCCATCCATGCGTTTAAAGCAGCGGGAACATCGCCTTGACCTGACCAACCGAAATCATCGTCTTGCGATGAGGCTTGTTCATCCGGCTTTGCCAAAGCCGTACAACCGCCCAAATTTTGCAGGATGTCCCACCACTGACCTGATGCAGGAAGATACCAGCCGGTAGTAGTCGTGGGAACCGGGCAGGTCGTGTTGTAGCCGTCGGCGGCCTTGAAGGCGGGATAACGGTCGAAGTTTCCGCGATTGGCGCGGATATGCTCGCAATTGCCGTAACCACTGATGTCGCTGTAGTTCCGGGCTTTCGTCTCGCATTTCGCCAGATCCTCGTCTGTACCAAATAGTCCCCACGATTGGAATGTCGTAGCATTCTTCACAGCCATGACAAGACCGTGGACATTGCCGCCCAACTTATCTTTTTCTGCCTGACCGATGCGGCTCGGGTCGGTTTGGAAAACTATGCCTACCACATTGGCTGTCTGGACGTCGTATGCTTCGGCATAGTTCGGCATCAGGTTGCCGTCGGCGAGGAAGAAATCACCGACCTGCAAAATGTAGTTCCTTATGGTTTTTACTGCGCCGTCCACCTTGTATCTCTTGTATTCCCCTACGACAGGATGGGACGCGGACGTGGTGATGGTAAACTCCCTGTTCCCCCCGTCATAACATCCCTCGATAGTCGGCATGGACGAGTGCACCAAGTAGCGGTAAGTGCCGTCAGCCATGCGCAGCGGCTTGGCGGTGCCTGTGAACGTAGCTTCTGCCCCCACGGTGTAGTCGGGAACATTCGCGTCGATAAACTTGTAAACGGTCTTCGGCATCTCGATGACGGCCAACGCCATGCGGTGTTTCATGGCGAAAGAGAGGTGGATGGTGTTGCCCGTCCCTGTCGTTGAGCCTCCGGCTGTCATCAGGTCGGAGGCGGTGTAAGCGGCATGGGTGCTCTGGTCGTCCCCGGGTTGCCAGCCATCAATGAGCGGCTTGAAGAACTCGGCATCGGTCATGACCGCCCCCTCCGCAGGTGTGGCAGTCTTGCCCGCCATGTCCGCCTGATAAGGATAGTAGAGGTAGTAGCTCTCTCCATCCATTCCGGCGGCAAGCGTCGTACCGTCGGTTTTCCACATGATGCCGCCCGTGGCGGCATCCTTTTCGGCTGTCAGCTTCACGTTTGAATAAACCGGCTTTCCGCCGCGCACCATGTAGAATCCGCAGGCATCGCCTTCGGTGAACTCGGTGGTGTAGCCGTTCTCCACGGCACGGGTCTCGACACGGGTTTTCATATTCTCAACAGCCGATGTATATCCGCCATCGGTAACGGAGATTGTCAGTTGCTGCGCCTTGTCTTGCACGGCAGGGAACTCTTCTTGCGTGCAGGATACAAGCAGCAGGAGCAACGCAGCTTGCAAGAGGTGGTATATGTTTTGTATCTTCATATTCTTAAAGGACTAAATAGGCAAATAGTTCAGAAAGCAAGGACGGGACGGACAGCGTTACTCCATTTCTTATAGACAAAGTCGCAGCACACGTAATCAGAGGAGTACACGTTCCAGTTCCGTGCGCGGAACTGATTTAACTCCGATGACGACCAAAAACGGTCACCGGTGGTAAAATCATTCTTGCTGTCGGCTGCAATTTTATTCATCCAAGCATTCAAGGCAGCTGGAACATCGCCTTGACCTAGCCAACGGAAATCACCGGAATCCGACGAGGTTTGCTGACCTTTATCCGCCATAGCCGGACAACCGCCCAGATTCTGAAGGATGTCCCACCACTGACCGGAGGAAGGAATAAACCAGCCTGTGGTATTACGAGGTGGGCGGTATTCATTTATACTGTACATATCATTCCATTTCTCGACGGCTTCGAAGGCCGGATATGCCTCAATTCCACCGATACTATTTGCATGGTCAAGAATCTTGGTGTAATTGTGCAGACCGCTGATGTCAGAGTAGATTTCAGACTTGGACCAGCAGTCTTTCACGTCTTCCAAATTATTCTCTTCATGGCTCCATTGGATATCTGTTGCGGTGTTCTTTAAGGCCATTACAAGGCCATGCACATTCCCTTCGCCCAATTTGGACTTTTCGGCAGTGCCGATACGGCTCGGGTCCGTCTGGAAAACGATACCGATGACTCTTCTTTCTATTTCACTTTTTGTTTGGAGTACGGGAGCAGGCTTGGGGCTTGCTATCTTCATACTGCCGTCAGTATAGATTTTGCGCAGGCCGCCGTCGCTCCAAGTCCCGTCGGAATAGAAGTAGTCGCCGATTTTAAGTTCGTCAGCTGTGAAACTTTGCTTTACCTTTTTGGAGGTGACGTTCTCCTCGCCACATGCAACCCACGTGCCACCGGTCACCGCCTGCACGTCTATTCCGCTTGCTTTCACGGTGATGGTGTAGGCATACCGCTTGCCACCGAAAAACCCAAATTTGCCGGCAGCTTCTGTTTCGGGAGTGTAGGTAAAGTCATTGCTGCCTATGCTGATTCGGATGAGCGGCTTGCCCGTCATATCCTGCGGCGGCACTAACGCCTCGTATTTCTTCGTTGCGGCATCGTAATAGGGCTTTATCTCGCCGTCCGATTGGTCACCCGGTGATACCAAGCCGGCGGTTGAGTGCGTTAGCGGGTCTCCGAAAATGGTGACGGTCGCACCCTCCAACTCCTCTTCCGTAATGCCTTCGCCAGCTTTGAGAATTACTTCGATTTTCGCCATGCGGTGGATGAAACGGAGATTTATGGCTTGGTCATAACGCCCTATGGCACTGGCGTACAGGACATCGAAAGCGGCGTACCCGCCACTTTGGTCGGAAATATCCGTTTCCGATTCTATGTCCGGGGTCCATGCACTGACGCGGGCTTCATCGGTGTTCTTCCAATAGAAGGCATTATCGGCATCCTTCGGGCTTGCATTGCCCGATGCGTCCATCACGTATGTTTTGTTACCAAACACGCCTTCCAGTGACACTCTAATCTCCTCGCCGCCCGTCCACGCATCCTTACCTCCGGCGCGGGTCTGCGGCTGCGCCACCTCCGCCGTCAGTTGCAGCGGGTACTTGCCGTCGGGCAGGGGCGCGGTGCTTTCATCCTCACTGCTACAGGAAGCGAGCACCCCACAGATGAGCATCATAACCGGCAACCAGCCGCCGATGCGCGGCCACGGCCTTCTCGCTATGTTCCTTATTATTTTCATATTGTCTTTATTTATTTCGTTTTGTGCCACCGCCCGTTGCGACGCGGGCTGCCGCACCATTTATTATATATGGCGTGCCTCCGTGCTTACGCCTGATGCACGGCAGTGGCTTTCAGACACACTACATTTTTGCATCACCCGCATGGCTACCACCGTCGTTCCAGTTTTCGATGGTGCTTCCGCTAAGGGTCAGCCCCGTCTTCTTCACCGTGATGGTGTAGGTATAAGAATAACCGGCCTCCAACGCGGGTTTGATCATGTCCTTGTTGGAGTAGCTCTGGTATTCCTCGTCATCGGGAGATATCTCAAGCACCAAAGCGTTGGCGAGTGTCTGCGGGAGCAGGATCATGGTGAAAGTCATCACGCCCGTGGCGGCGTCAAAGGTTGCCACGCACTTGTCCGTGGCCGTCTTCGGGGCACCGGTGCACTGGCGTAACATCCAGTCGCTCACAACGCTGCCCGCGGTCGCGGCGGTACCGGTCTTCACATCGAACGTTCCCTCGTGAACCAGGCCGCCCAGCTTGTAGTCGGCGAATTCCAGCACGGCAGTGTCGTCGAAACCGTCGGTGTTCGACACCTGCACCTTGAGGATAAGACGGGCCATCTTGTGCTTGAAGGAGCAGTCGCTGCCGCCCGCGGCGGTGTTGTCCGTGAAGCTGACGGTCGGGCTGTCTTTATCGGCCTTGGCTCCCGTGGCATGGATGTAGTCCACCTTCTCCTGTTCCGTGGTCGTGGGCTGGTTGCTTGTATTTACCGTAATCTTCCCGTCTGTACCAGGCAGGGTGGAGGCGTTTGCGCCCGATGCGTAAGGCGCGTAGGCGGCAAAAGTAAACTCGAGGAAAGCATCCTCGAAGAAGATGCCGCCACCCGCCGTCATCGGGGTGAAGTCCGCGTTGGTGCCGGTACTCGTGGTCGCGTATCCCACGTTCTTGTACTTGCCGCCCATGGTCGTGGTCGTGCCAGGGGCATCCACCACCATCACGCCGATTCGGTCGGCGTTCCACCCGTTGTCCACAGCACGGGTCTTCGGCCCGCTCACGCCTGCCGTGATTCGTGCTTCCACCGGATTGTTCTGTACCTCGTTCTCTTGTGTACACGCAGCCAATAGCGTTGC
>CDZH01003993.1_pt1 | contig 14698 bp, 15 predicted proteins | sample 557721 | NCBI WGS metagenome assembly CDZH01 (sample SAMEA3182062, study PRJEB8094) | gut metagenome | biome: human; feature: gut; material: Stool; isolation source: human stools | place: Canada | collected 2013-01-14
GCAAATACCAGCACCGGGATATGGTTGTCCATGGACAGGCTGGTGGCGGTAGAGTCCATCACAGCCAGGTGCCGCTTGAGCACCTCGTCGTAGGTGATGCTGTCAAACTTCACCGCATCGGCGTTCTTGGCCGGGTCGCTGTCGTACACGCCGTCGATATTCTTGGCCAGCAGGATGACGTCCGCGTCGATCTCCGCCGCCCGCAGCACCGCCGCGGTATCCGTGGAGAAGAACGGGCAGCCAATGCCGCAGCCAAAAATGACCACTCTCCCCTTTTCCAGGTGCCGAATGGCCCTGGCGCGGATATACGGCTCCGCCACGGCCCGGATCTCCAGCGCCGTCTGCACACGCACGTCCACACCCTTCTGCTCCAGCACGTCCGCCATGGCCATGCAGTTCATGGCCGTGGCCAGCATACCCATGTGGTCGGCCCGGGTACGCTCGATGTGTCCCTCGCCGTCCTTCACGCCGCGCCAGAAATTGCCGCCGCCGATGACGATACCCACCTGCACACCCATGTCCACACACTGCTTGATAACGTCCGCCACCCGGCCCATGACCTGAAAGTCCAGACCGAAGTGCTTATCGCCGGCCAGCGCTTCGCCGCTGATCTTCAGCAGCACCCGCTTGAATACTGGTTGCTCCATCGCCGTTCCTCCCTAATTTTCTATCAGGTATTTTACCTTATTTCTCCCGTTTTGCATAGGGGGAAAATCGAAAATTTTTCTGAATTCTTTTTTGCAGATCCCTCCACATTCTCCCGCGTGCCCTGCGCCTGCGGTGCGGAACGCAAAAACGAAAAGCTTTGTTTTTTCCCACTGGCGGTGTATAATGGAAAAAACACTTTTCCGGAGGCTGATTTTCATGGAACTTCTGCACGTGCTGGGCAATACATATGCGGCCGTCGCCGCCACCGCCCTGCTGCCCGTTTATAAGCTCAATGACAGGGATGTGGTGCTCATCGACACCGGCTACGCCAAGCTGGACAGAGCCGGCCTGACCGCGCTCATCGACGGCAGCGGCTGGCGTCTGCGCGCCATTCTCTGCTCCCACGCCCACTTCGACCACACCGGCAACGTCCGGTATTTGCAGGAGCGATACGGCGCGCCCGCCGCCATCTCCCTCATCGAAGCCGGTATCTCTGTGAACCCGGACAGCTACCGCGCCAACTACGTGGCCCTGACCTACGGCAAAAGCCGTGAGCTGTTTCTGGAGGAGTGCTTCACCGCAGATCGAGTCATCTTCCCCCAGGAAGACCACATCGACGTAGACGGTGCCCGGTTCGGCGTACTGTCTCTCCCCGGCCATTCGGCAGGCCAGCTGGGCTTTGTCACGCCGGACGGCGCGGCCTATCTGGGTGACTGCCTCATCGACCAGGCGCTGATCGACGGTGCCAAGCTGCCCACCAGTATGTTCGTCGCCAGGGATCTGGAGAGCAAGGCCTCCCTCCGTTCTACCGACTACCCCGCCTATATCGTCGCCCACAAGCAGATCATCACCGACCGCGCGGAGCTGTCTGCCCTCATCGACAGCAACATCGCCTTCATCCACCGCAAGGAGCGGGAGCTGCTGGACGACCTCACCGACGGCATGACGTTCTCCGACTGGATATACGCCTTCTGCCAGCGGGAGAACATCCGCACCCGGCAGGAGCTGAAATTCAGCATCGTGGAGCGGAACTTCACCAACTTCACCGACTGGCTCACCGACACCGGCAAGGTACGCGTAGAGCGCGACTTCTGCGCCAAGAGGTATTACCACGGCTGAGATACCGTGTACGCATAGAAAAGCCACCCCATCGGGGTGGCTTTTCCGCTCTGTTTATTCGTCAAAGGGCACGCCGAACATCTGCCAGAACTGCCGGTTCTCGCTGTCGGACACCATGGCGGAGTTCCACGAGCCGAACGTAAAGCTGGCGCAGCTGTCCGTCCCCTTCAGCACCGACACTGTCCGCCCGTCGTCGAACGTCACCGTCAGCTTGGCGGTGAACCAGCAGGCGGCTCCGCCGCCGTAGTCTCTGGCGTTGGTGAGCATCTTCTGCAGGGCGGGCAGGTCGGCTTTGGCGGCGGTGTACGTCTCGCCGCCGTAGAACTCCAGCTTGGCGGAAGTCATATTGCCCCGGAAATCCTCTGGCGTGACGAAGGTATAGCCGCACTGCTCCGTCAGTATTTTCAGCACCGTGGGCGGCACGGGGTAATCGGCAGTGCCCCAATAGCGGACATCGTCCTCGCCGCTGCGGTGCAGCTCGGCGCACACCTGATGCCACTCCGGCTGCACCAGCCCCTTCTCCGACTGGATGGCCTGCACCTGCTCCTCCGTCAGCGGCACGACCTGCTTGGCGGAACCGCCCGTCTCCCACGTGATCTGATAGACCTCCAGCTCCGCCGTTTCCGCCGCGCTCCGGTACTGGAACCGTACAGCGTACTGTCCATCCATGCCCAGGCCCACGAACTGCTCCGTCAGCTCTACCACATCTCCGTTGTGGAGCGCCACGTTCTCCTCATTGTACCGTCCGTAGAGGGTGAAGCCCTCACCCTTTATCACGGACAGCTGCGCGCCGCTGCCCACCTCATACACCGGGATGTCCTCGCTGTAATTCTCGTCGTACTTCACCGTGCGGTACACCACGGAATAGACCTCCGACACGGAGATGCTCAGCTGGTCCCTCTCATAACTGGCGGCCACCGGCAGCCCGCCGGTCAACTGGGACATGGCATACCGGGAAATATCCGCCAGCAGCACCTCCGATGCGTCGCCCCGGCCGTCGGGGACCTGCTGTCCCGCCAGCCGGCGGAGATACGCCTTCACCGTGTTGGGGGCTTGCTGGTAGCGGTGCGCCAGCACGTCCATGGCACCCTCGGCATACGCGCCGTCACCGTTGAGATAGTACGCGCACAGATAGCTCAGGGGCACGGTCTCCCAGTCTGGCAGCTGCGCCGCACCATACACAATACCGTAATCCTCCGCCTTTGCACTGACCACGCCGTCCTCGCCCAGTATGGGCCACGGGGTGATCTCCGTGAAGTCCGACAGGGCGTCGCCGGGATAGTACGCGATGGAGCCGTCCTCCAGACACGCCTGCAGGGTATCCATCAGCGCCTGCAGGCCCGCGGCGCTCCCCCGCACGGCGTTGTAGTCCGCCGCCACATAGTCCCCGGCGTACACCGTGCCGGACACAGGGGTCTCCCCTTCCGCACCGACGTCCTCCCACCGCAGCCATTCCGCGTTGTCGATGAGTGCCAGCGCCAGATAGCCCCGCCGGGCCATCTCCCGGTTCCACTCCGCGGTGCGCTGCGGCAGCGCGCCTGCAAAGGCGTAGCGCACCACAACGCCGTAGGGCTCGCTGGCCGTTTCGACCTCAAAGGAGTAGGTATACGCCTGACCATCGCCGGCAGCGCCGGCCGCCCGGAAGCCCAGCGCGTCCAGTATCGCGCCCACGGCGGCATTGTCACCGATATACTCCGTCCGCAGGGCGTACAGCTTCTTCGCGTCCAGGGGATAGCCGCTCTTGTCCTCCGCCGGCTTCGTCAGCAGGCACACGCCGATGATGGCCGCCGCGACGACCAGCAGGATGACAGCCCAGAGGGCGGGCTTCTTATAGTTGAGCACGTTCTTCACCCTTTCTTTCACAGCCACTTCGCCAAAGGCCAGCGGGCACACCGCCGCCATTTTCGGCTGGGCGGCGCAGGACACCAGTGCGCGGGAGTATGCGGCCCGCTGGGCGGGCGTGGCGTTTTTCAACACCATTTCATCACAGGCGCGCTCCATGTCGCGGCCCAGCAGGACATACGCCGCCCAGAGGACCGGGTTGAACCAGTTGACCGCCAGCAGCAGAAACGCCAACGGTTTCCACACATGGTCCCAGCGGCGGATATGGCACCTTTCGTGGGCGAGCACCTGGGGAAAGTCCTGCTCCGACACGGTTTCCGGCACATAAATGCGGGGCGCGAGCACGCCCAGCACGAAGGGCGTAGACCAGTCGGTGCAGCGATAGACATTGTCCTGTATGCAGGGGGCGGCGCGGAGCCGCCAGCGCATACGCAGCAGGCTGAGGGCCATGTACAGCGCCATGCAGCCCACGCCCGTCAGCCAGATGGCGGGCAGCTGATCCAGCAGCGCAAAGCCTTGTGCCGCAGCGGTTTTCTCCATTTCCGAACGCTGCTCCGGCGGGGCGGAAACATAGACCTTTTCCTGCTGGCGAAGCTCCTGATAGGCCTGGATGGGCGGGCTTTCGGGCTGCTGGAGACTGACGGGGCTCTCTACTGTCAATCGGGCTGGAAGCAGCAGCCGCAGGGCTACCAGCAGCCACAGCATACACACGGCGCGGCGGGGCGCACGGCGCAGCAGCGGCCGCACCGCCATCACCGCCAGCGCGATGAGGCCCGCCTGCCAGGAAATTTCCAGCACAGAGGTAAACAGACTATCCATTTTTTCTTCTCCTTTATGGCGCAGGGCATGACATCGTATGCCGCAGCGCGGTTCAGTTACGTCCGGAATTCTCCTGCTCGAAGCGGTCGATCATGGCATGGAGCACATCGGCATCCTCTTTGGAAAGTTTTGAATTTCCCATAAAAGCCGTCAGAAATGCCGGCAAGCTGCCGTGAAAGTTGTGGGCCACGAAGGCACGGCTCTCGGCGCGCTGCACGTCCTCGCGCGCGACGCGCGACGTGACCACGGCGTTCTCCGTGTGCACCACGCCGCGCTCGGCGAGACGCTTGATCACGGTGTAGGTGGTGGATTTTTTCCAGCCCAGCTCCTCGGCGCAGAGACGGACCAGCTCGCTGCTCTTTATAGGCTCATGGGACCACAGTATCTCGCAGAAGCGCAGCTCACTGTCAAAAATTTTCGGTGTTTCCACAGGGTTTTCCTCCTTGGTCGAATGTAGTAGACCCGTTTTTAGTCTAACGCATTAGACCCGTCCTGTCAAGTATTTTTTTCTTGCTTTTTGTGTTACTTTTACTTTACTTTTCTTGTACGCTTATGATACCTTAGTGCAGAGGATGTTGCAGGGCCATGCAAGCTATGTGTCAGGCACAGCAAAAACAGGTACGGAAGGGGCGCAGCATGGATATCGTGTATGAGGATAAGCGGATCGTGGTGGCGGTAAAGCCGGCGGGGGTGGTGTCGGTGGATCAACCGGGCGGAATGCCCGAGCTGCTGCGGCAGACGCTGCACACCGCGTGCATACGGACGGTGCACCGGCTGGACGCGCCGGTGGCGGGACTGATGGTATTCGCACGGAGCGCCTACGCCGCCGGGGAGCTGTCACGGCAGATACGGGAGGGGGAATTCGAGAAAACGTATCTGGCGGTGGTGCGGGGAATGCCGAATGCGGACGAGGGAGAGCTGACGGACCTGCTGGGCCGGGACAAGACGCGGCGGATGACCTATGTGGCCGAGGGGCCGGGAAAGGACGTGCGGGAGGCGCGGCTGCGGTACCGGGTGCTGGACCGGCGGGCGGGATGCGCGCTGGTGCGGGTCCGACTGCTGACGGGGCGAACGCACCAGATCCGGGTACAGTTCGCGTCACGGGGGATGCCGCTGGTGGGCGACCGGCGGTACGGGGACGCGGCGGACGCAGACACGCCCATCGCGCTGTGGTCGGCAGGCGTGGCGTTCCGGCACCCGGAGACGGGAAAGGCCATGGCTTTTGAGCTGGCGCCGCCGCAGGAGACGCCGTGGAGCTGGTTTCAGGCATAAAAAAATGAGCACCCCTCCGGGTGCTCATTTTTTGTGTGCTCAGAACTTCTTCCTGCCGGTGCAGGTCAGGCCGGTCAGAGACAGGAGTGACAGGGCGGCGTAGAGGGCTACGCCGGGGTCGGCGGTCTTGGGAGAACCCTTGGCATCGTCGGCCTTAGTATCGGTGGTAGGGTAGTAGTAATAGCCGCCGGAGGAGGAGGCCGGTGTCCGCACGGCATACAGCGTCAGCGGCCCTTTTATTTCGGTGCTAAAATCCCACGCTTCGGAAACGCCCTCTTTCGTCCAGTACATAAATTCCCGGCCATTTACTGTGGCGGGAGTTTCCGGCTCCTCAACTGCATTAGGCTGCAAAACAAGCTTTAGGGTCCTTGTCTTGGCGACCTCGTCAATAAAATTGACGCTGGTGTAGTCCACGCAAGTGCCTGCCTGATTGTCTATTCCCACTATAATATGCCCGTTAAACACCCCCTGCTCTTTCACAACGGAATTGGCCACCACTTCCCAGTCCTTCTGTGTCGTATGTAAGCTCTCGAGGAATACGATACGCACCTTTCCCTCAATGGTACCACCGGTAACGGACAAGTCGGTATGTTTATGGTCCGTCTCATATACGTAAATATCTCCTTTTCTGGCATTCGGATTTTCACCGATATACGCCGTGCCGGACATGGTCATATTCCCATTGTACACATATACGCCCCTGTCACGGCACCCTGTGATGCGGCCGCCGGTCATTTTGAAGGTCCCTAAAAGGCTGCGTACACCGATGTCTTCCCCGGTGATCGTGCCGCCGGACATTACGAAGGTCGCACCACCGATATAGATGCTGCTGCCGCTGTTTCCGGTAAGCGTGCCGCCCTCCAGCTTCAGCGTTGTATCATTCTCCAGGAATACGGCTCCCCCAACATTGTAAATTCCCGTCACGTTCATTCCCTCTCCGCCGGTGATGACACCGCCGGCAGGCAAACGCCCATAGGATCCTGTATGCGGATTTTGGGGACGGCTGTCCGTGATGGTCAGGGTCACAGGATCCGGACCGTCCTTCTTCACCCGGAGCACACTGCTATTACCGGTCATTTTGAGCACATGGCCGTTCAGGTCGAGGGTCACATTCCTTGTTACCTCCAGTGTCGCGCTGATCTCGATATTCTCTGTCAGCTGGACATTTCCGCCGTTGGATATGGCAAGTTTCAGCTTTTCTACGGCACTTTCTTCCGACGACGTCGCGTCGGCGGTGCACACCAGGGGATTTGTTACATCGGGGGATGTAACAAAAGCTGCCCATATGGGCAGCGCGCATACCAATACCAGGGTCATCAGGATGGGGAGCAGTCGTCTCTTCATGGCGGTTCCTCCTTCTATGGCTCACATATTTCTCTCCCGGGCCTGTGTGCCGCCGTATTTCCCATGAGGAAATATCCGACCACCCACAGGCTTTGTTGTACGACCATCTTACCAGAAAGTGTCGCGAAAGGCAACGTGAATATCCAGATATTGGCATAACAAATCGGTGTGGGAGGTATTAGTGAAAATTATGGCTGGTATTTTTTTGCTTGTCCGGACATAGGCTTGTCTGAAAGGCGGTGGGGCTTGTGAAATGGCGGCGGGGCGCGGCGGCGGTGTGCGGGGCGTTCGTGCTGTGGCTGGCGGCGGTGTGCGCTGGGAGTGAAGACCTGCGGGCAGCGACACAGGCGGTGCGGGACAGCTCACTGGCGCAGCGGCTGGTACAGTGGGAGCTGGGGGACCTGTGGGCGGCGGACTCGCTGCCGCTGCCGGTGCTGACGGTGCTGCGGCAGTCGCCGATGCTGCTGGCGGCGGAGACGCAGGTGACGCAGGCAGAGACGCCCCGGAACGCGGAGGAGACGCCCTCCCCCGCCCCGGCGGAAACACCGGAGGGCCCAACAACGGAACAGACGGAGAACACCGGCGGGCAGGGGGAATCGAGGCCGCTGTCGGTGGTGGCGGCGGATGAGAACGGGTACACCCGGGTGGGGGACGTGTTCATCAAGAACAGTTCGCGGCAGACGGTGGAGGGCATCGTGTTTGACGGGACGTTCGCGGCGGCGCTGGGCGAGGACGCGCCGCAGGTGCTGATCGTCCACACCCACGGCAGCGAGGCGTACACCATGCCGCCGGGGGAGGAATACGAGGACACGGGGAGCTTTCGGACGGCGGATGCCAGCGTGAGCGTGATACGGGTGGGCGACGAGCTGGCGAGGGTGCTGTCGGGCTACGGGATATCGGTGCTGCACGACCGGGCGCTGTATGACGACCCGGAGTACAACGGGGCGTACTACCGGGCGGAGGACGCCATCGAGGCGTATATGGAGAAGTACCCCAGCATCGGGTTCATTCTGGATGTGCACCGGGACGCGCTGGAGGACAAGGCCGGGCACCAGTACAAGGTGGTGACGCGGGAGGACCCGGACTGCGCGCAGGTGAGCCTGGTAATGGGCAGCAGCTGGGAGGGCTGGCAGGAGAACCTGAAATTCGCCGTGGCGGTGCAGCAGCACCTGACGGAGCGCTATCCCACGCTGATGCGGCCGCTGACGCTGCGGAATTCGGACTACAATGAGTACTTCACGCCCGGGGGCCTGCTGGTGGAGATCGGCGCGGCGGGGAACTCGCTGGACGAGGCGCTGAAGGCCGTGCGGGTGTTCGGAGAGGGATTTGCGGAGGTAGTGACGGGAAAATAGGGTTGCAATCCGGGTGTCGGTAGGGTATAATGTGGAAAACTTATCAAAAAAAACGATTCCGGAGGGTATAGACTATGAAACGGAACCGCGGCTTTACATTGATGGAAATGCTGATCGTGGTGGCGATCATCGCTGTGCTGGCGGCTATTGCCATCCCTGTGTTCAACGGCAGCCTGCACAAGGCCAAGGTGGCCGCCGATATGGCCAACGTGCGGGCGTATTACGCGGAATTGCAGACACAGTACATCACCACCGGAGAATACATAGACATCGGGGATGACCTGCATGAGAACGCGCGACGGGAAATTAAGTTTTTGGACGGCACCACAGTGCAGATGCAGGCTGGCACGGTAAGTGCGATACTGGCGAGGGAGCGTACAGACCCGACCAGCGGGCAGAAGGGTGCGCCCACTGGCTATCAGGTCTACTATTTCTGCGACAAGGGCGACCACACACTGCTGCTGGAATAATGATGAAAAAAGAGACGGCGTGAGCCGTCTCTTTTCTTATCGGTTTTTCTTGGCCAGCTCCATGAGTTCCGGGTACTTGGACTTGATGTAGCTGTAGCTGCCCCGACCGTGGGGCAGCAGGCAGTCGGAGCAGTCCTTGACGCCGTTTTCCAGGTACCTGAAGTTGCCGCCGCACTTGCTGCCCAGGGTATACAGCGGGCAGTAGCAGAACAGGCAGTTGAAGTCCTCCGGGTGGCCGGTCTTGTGGCAGGGGAAGAACTCGCAGGTCCTGTGCTGGGTGAAGGAGTAGGCGCACTCCTCGGGCTTTTTGGTGTAGATATCGTCCATGTCAGTCCTCCACGGTGACCAGGCCGTCGTCACCCACGGTGACGGTCATGCCGGTCTGCACATATTGCAGGAACTCGTCGCCCAGGGAGTCCACCACGGGCATTTTGCTGTCGGTCCAGACATCGCCCAGAATGGCGCCGGAGGCGGCCAGGGAGTCGATGGGCAGGGAGAAGAGCATACAGGCGGGCTGCTTGCCGTGGGAGCACACCGTGAAGAGCACCATGCCGCCGGTGGTGGAGCCGATGGTCTGGGGCAGGCAGAGGGCCTTGCCGATCATGGGCTTTTTGTAGAGGTCGGGGTTATTCTGGTCGCCGCACTTGACCTGCTTGTCGCCGAACATCATGGCCATCTGGTAGCTGGCCAGGGTGTTGAAGCCGCCATGGCTGACCAGCGCTTCGGCGGTGCAGGTGCCGGGGACCACCACGCGGCCCTTGAACTGCTGCATATCAGCGTCCCTCCTTTCCGGTGAGGATGTCCAGTATCTCCGCGTCGGTATAATACCGGGCGCTGGTGTAGGTGCGGAGCTTATTGGAGTTGGTGATGACCGCCTTTTTCTTGCAGAGGGGGTTGTTCATGTACATCAGCGGGCAGATGTAGCTGAGGATCACGCCCATGCTTTGCAGCTTGTAGCCCTCCACGGTGTCCTTGAAGGCGTCCAGCACCGCCGGGGCAGCGGTGAACACGGTGGGAACGGCCACCTGCAGGCGGTTCTGCGTCCGCAGGGCATCGGTGAGCTTCGCCGTCCACTCCTTCAGCTGCTCCAGCGTCAGGTGAGGACAGCCCACGAAGCACAGCTGCGGCGCGGCGGCAGGGTCCTTCCAGATGACGGGATAGCTGCGCTTCACGCGCTCCAGCTCGGCGTCGTCGATGATGTAGGTCCGATAGTCCTCCCGCAGCAGGGCCTCGCCCTGCTCCTTGGCCTCGGGGGTCAGGTGCTCCACATGGTACAGGCCCACGGCGCCGTTGGAGGCGGTGGCCGCGCCGAAGTCCTTGAGGTAGGCGCGGTTCTCGTCGTTCAGTTCCGTGCCCAGCCACTCGTCCAGGCCGCGGATGTAGGGCACGTCCTCCATGACCTTCATGCCGATGGCGGAGCCGAGAAGCTGGGCCTCGGGCCGGCGGGTGCATTTGACCTCCACCAGCCAATGGGCCTTGCGGCCCTCGTCGGTGAGCAGGCCGAACTCCGGCACGAAGCCGACGATGCTGCCCATGAGCTCCAGCATACCGCTGTTGCGGTTGCAGCGGGCGCCCAGGACGGAGTTGGCGTAGACCACGGCGGAGGACTCCGCCCAGCTGAGGATATCACCCTGTTTTGGGGTGTTGCCCACCTGTTCCAGATAGCAGGTACAGGTATAGGCGTTATCGGCGGTGATGCCCAGCTTTTTCAGCTGCTGCTCATACCGGTCCTGCTGGGTGTACATGATCTTGCGGAAGACGATGTCCTCCAACAGACTGGTGGGGACATGCTTATCCAGGGGCAGGGGGTCAGCAGTGAATTTCTGACCGCTGGTAAGGCCGGACTCGATAAGACGGTCGTACAGGTCGTAGACCGGCTTCATCACCGCCAGGCCGAAGGAGATGACGGTGTGGCCGTACTCACTGGTAACGGGGACCATACGCTGGGCGCCGAAGGTATCGCCGTACATGACCAGCGTCTTGACCACCTTGGCCATGGTCTCGCCCTGGGCGCCGTCCAGCAGGGCCTGCTGCTGGGGTGTCAACTGCATAAAACCACTTCCTTTGTTTCAGAATGGTGCTGCGCTGGCTCTATTGTACCAGTCCGCCGCGGGAAAGTCAACTTGACGAAGGGGACGCGGTGGGGTATACTGCAGGAGAAAGGACGGTGGCAATATGCGGAGCGTGCTGCTGTGGAAGGATATGGATCAGGTGGCGGAGCAAATGGACGCCGCCGTATTTCAATATGTGGGTGAATTGCAGACGGAGAGCTTTGAGGCCTTTGCCGACTTCGACCTGCTGGCCTTTGACTGGTACGATGTGCGGAAAGCGGGGAAAAGCGGCAAGGTGCTTGTATACATCGACCGGGAGGACCTGTTTTTCTTCTGCCGGAACGAGGCGGCACAGCAGTATGTGCAGGGTGCGGTGGACACGCTGACCGCAGGCGGACCGCTGAATGACCAGCAGCTGCTGTACCGGTTTTTTGCGGGGCTGTTCAAGGGCGACATGGCGTATCTGGAAAAGCTGGAGGCCCAGATCAACGGCGGCGAGAGCACCATACTGGAGGGCAAGGCCAAGGACGACGCGCCCCGGCGCATCGCCGCGTGGCGGCGGGAGCTGCTGCACCTGAAGCGGTACTATGAGCAGCTGGACGCCATCTTCGATGAGATGTGCGACAACGATAACGGGCTGATCGAAGCCAACATTCTGGCGCGGCTGGAGGTGCTGGGGCGGCGGACGGGCCGGTATCTGCAAAAGGTATGCGCGCTGCAGGAGCTGGTGGCCCAGCTGCGGGAGGCCTATCAGAGCCAGCTGGCCATCCAGCAGAACGACCTGATGCGGGTATTCACCATTGTGACGGTGCTGTTCCTGCCGCTGACGCTGATCACCGGCTGGTTCGGCATGAACTTCGTGAACATGCCGGAGCTGCAGTCGGAGTGGGGCTATCCCGTGATCATCGCCGCCAGCATACTGCTGGTGGCAGGACTGCTGTGGTTCTTCAGGCACAAGAAATGGCTGTAAAAAAAGCACCCCTCAGGCCGCCTGGCCTAAGGGGTGCTTTTCATCTGTATACCACCGCCGCGGCGGAGAGGGCGGCCAGCAGCGGCAGCAGAGTCTGTCCCCTGCGCCGCAGACGGCGGCGCAGGAGGTGCAAAGCGTTCAAGCTGCCAGGGTCTTGCCCATGGCCCGGAGGGATTCCAGCACGGCATCGTCCGGGGCCTCGCAGCAGATCACGCTGTTGCAGACCAGGTTCACGCCGGCATCGGCGCAGTCCTTTTCCCAGGAGCGCATCCACTCGCCGTCGCCCCAGCCGTAGGAGCCGAACAGAGCCACAGCCTTGCCGCCCAGGCAGTTCTTGCAAGCATCGAACATGGGCTGGAACTCCATCTCCTCCAGCACCTCGCTGCCCATGGCCGGGCAGCCGAAGGCAATGGCGGCATAGCCGTTCAGCTCGGCGGTGTTCACCTGGTCCACCGTCAGCAGCTTGGCATCCGCGCCGGCGGCGGTCATGCCCTCCAGCACAGCATTGGCCATGGCCTCGGTGTTACCGGTGCCGCTCCAATAGATCACAGCAGTCTTTTTCATTGTCGTTTCTCCTTTCGATCGTTACCCCGCCACAGCCAGCTGATCGATCGTCGCGCCGGCCTGCCAGAGCTTGCAGTATGTGTCCGTGCAGCGCTTGAACCGGGTGAAGAGCCGCCGGGCCCGGGCCTCGTCGCTGTACACCTTCCACAGCCCCGCGCACTTGTAGCTGCGGGCACGGTTGTCCACGAAGCCCTTGACGTCCTCAGGAGGGTAGCTGAGGAAGAGGCCGATCTCATGGGGGAAGTCCGCACCCTGACGGAAGCGGCGGATCAGCGTGGCCACACAGCGGCCGCAGCTGCCGCCGTCATAGCCGGCCTCCGCCAGCAGGCGGCGGGCCAGATCGTCGCTGAGATCGCGGCGGAGAGTGGCGGGACGGTAGAGGTACAGCAGGGCGCTGCCCTCGGTAAAGCGGAGGGGCAGCAGGCACAGGCCCTTGGGCGAGAGGCGGCGGTTCAGCTGCCGCACCTCGTCCAGCAGTGCATCCCGGTCCGTGCAGGGACAGGGAAAGAGACTTCCGGCCTTGATACCGGCCAGAGTGGGGGCGCACTGGCGCACGACCATTTCTTCGGACATAGGGGTTCCTCCTTAACCGGCGTGTTTTTCCAGAATGCTCCGCAGGGCGGACAGAGAGCTGGTATGGCAGCGCTCGATACGGGTCGGCGTGCCCTTCAGCTCGCTGAGCGCGCTCTGCACCAGCTTGTGGGACATGGTGGAGGTGAAGAATATCATCAGGTCCGGACTGCCCAGCTTGTTTTTCAGGCCGCCGGAGGGCTTGGTGAACACCTTGGCGGAGCATTTGTAGGACTGACACAGGTCCTTGTAACGACGCTCCATGCACTCGTTGCCGCCTAAAATCACGACGCTCATATCGCACTTCCTTTCTGTTCCGTGCCGCCGAATATTGCTCGACGGTATTTTTGCTCGTTTCTTCCGGATGATACGCGGTTAGCTTCTTCTAACTTTGGTTAGAGTAATTTAACTATCGGTTTTCAAAAAAGCGCCGAATTGGGCGCTTTTTTGACGGGTCACTTTCTGTGGAAGGAGAAAAGGCCCTTTTTCTCGTAGGGATGGGCGTCCACCGCTTTGACCTCGTAGCCGGTGGCGGCGATGGCATCACGCAGCGCCTGCTGGTCCAGGGGCTGCTCCGAGAGGATCACCGTCTCGCCCTTGGTGTGGGAGGACGTGACCTTCTGGACGGAGAACTTGTTTCGGACGGTGTCGTTGATGTGGCTTTCGCACATACCGCAGGCCATGCCGTCCACCTTCAGGATGGTTTCTGTCATGGTGACATCTCCTTTTAGACGCGGGGGGAGGCACTGACGATGCCTCCCCCTGCTCTATTCAGTGCTTGCAGCTCTGGCTGTGACACTGGCCGTGCATGGCGCAGTGGGCGCAGCCGGCACCGCAGGAGGACTTTCCCGCCTTCTTCTGGCGTAGCAGGTAGCAGATGATGAGGATCACAACGACAAGTAAGGCGGCACTGATGAGGATCGTGCCCAGGTTTGCTGACAGCCATTGCAGCATGGAAGTTCACTCCTTTCTATGGGGTAAGAGGGTAATTACCGGGATGACTTACTTCACGGACAGCTTGGTGGCTTCCTTGTAGGGCTTGCACAGCATATAGATGATGCCGGCCAGCAGGAGCACCGCCACGATGACGCCCAGGATGTTGGCGTTGCCGGTGAACAGGCCGCCGAACTGGTTGATCATCAGCGCGATCACATAGGCGAACACGCACTGATAGCCGATGGCGAACCAGGTCCACTTGCGGCTGTTCATCTCACGCTTGATGGCGCCAATGGCAGCGAAGCAGGGGGCGCACAGCAGGTTGAACACCAGGAAGCTGTAAGCGGTGATACCGGTGAAAGCCGCGGCCATAGCGTCGTAGACGCTGCCGTCGCCGCCGCCGTACAGGACGCCCAGGGTGCCCACGATGTTCTCCTTGGCCACCAGGCCGGTGATGGAGGCGACGACCGCCTGCCAGTTGCCCCAGCCAAGGGGTGCGAAGATCCAGTCGATGGCGCCGCCGATGGCCGCCAGGATGGAGCAGTCGATCTGCTCATCGGACAGCATCTGGAAGGTGCCGTCCACCCAGCCGAAGTAGCTGGTGAACCACACGAAGATGGTGGACAGCAGGATGATGGTGCCGGCCTTCTTGATGAAGGACCAGCCGCGCTCCCACATGGAGCGGAGGACGTTGCCCAGGGTGGGCCAGTGGTAAGCGGGCAGCTCCATAACGAAGGGAGC
>CDZH01080602.1_pt1 | contig 14547 bp, 17 predicted proteins | sample 557721 | NCBI WGS metagenome assembly CDZH01 (sample SAMEA3182062, study PRJEB8094) | gut metagenome | biome: human; feature: gut; material: Stool; isolation source: human stools | place: Canada | collected 2013-01-14
CATTTAAAGCATTACAAACTTTTAACAAATCATAATCTCTTAAATTATTTCTCAAATTCTTTCTCTTCATCTTAAAAGAACTCTTAACAAATTTAAAAAATTCTTCTTCATTCTTAACATATAATAAATTATCTTTCTTAGTAAATTTAACAACAATACTATCCACTTTAGGAACTGGTATAAAACAATTTTTACTTACTAAACACACTTTTTCTATATCATAATAATATTGTAAAAATACACTTAAACTATTATAGTCTTTACTTCCAGGCTTAGCTTTAAACCTATCACCAACTTCTTTTTGAACCATAACTATCATTTCATAAACATCAAGTTCACTCATAACTTTATTAATAATAGAAGTAGTAATATAATAAGGTAAATTTGCAATTAAATGTATTCTCTTATACTCATAATTAGACAAAACTTTATTAACATCACTATTAAGAAAATCTTCATAATATACAGTTAAATTATCACTATTAATCTTATCTAATTCACTTTTTAACCTAGTATCAATTTCAAATGCTATCACTGGTACATTAAATTTAACTAACTTTTTAGTAATCGCACCATTTCCAGGCCCTACTTCAATTACAATTGACCCATTTTTAACACTAGAAGCATTAACTATTTTATTCTTAATATTTTCATCTACCAAAAAATTTTGTCCCAAACTCTTCTTGAAATCAAACTTTTCCATTATCTATACCTATTTCCCATATAAACTATTTGATTATCACTATAACTTACTGACCCATTCGACCTAAAACTATAATAATTATTATTTCTAAGTCCATTTAAGGCATCATCTACAACTTCTTTAACTAAACTAACTCTATTCATATTTAAACTACCATCTTCATTTAAATATTTTAAATAATGTCCAGCTAAATAGCCAGTAAACTGTCCAGGAGCAGTAACTATTTCAACTGGACTTTTTCCTCTAGAATCACTTCTATTTAATATAACAGACATAACTGCCAAAATATCATTTCTATTAGTATGACTCTCACTAGCAACAACACTAACTAAAGTATTATATTCACTTCCATATAATTGATAAGTTTTATTTCCTAAAGTTAAATTAAATCCCTTTTCAGGTAAACTTATATACTTAGTTAAAACAGGATTCTCTTCAACATATATCTCTTCTTTATTCTCATTAATAACATTCTGACTTAATGCTTTTTCTTCATTATTATCTTTAACACTTACTTCTTCATACACTATATTTGTAGTTCTCCCCATTAAGAAAACACAACCAAATATAAGTAATAATCTAGCATAAGTAAACCATTTCTTAGGTTTATATTTTTTCACTTTGTTTCACTCCTCAGCAATATAATTATACCAAATATATAATAATATGTCAAAATTCGCTAAATTATCTACTATAATTTATAAATATTCTTAGCATTACTAGTAGTCTTATTCATCACTTCTTCTAAAGAAATACCTAAATGTTTACTTAAACATTCTCCTATTATAGGAATATTTTTACTTTCATTAGGTTTACCCCTATAAGGTTCAGGACTTAAAAAAGGTGAATCAGTTTCAAGTACTAAATTATCTATAGAAATATCCTTAACAACCTCATAAAGTTTACTATTCTTAAAAGTTAAAACTCCTCCAATACCTAAATAAAATCCCATTTTAATATATATGTTAGCAACTTCTAAACTACCACTAAAACAATGAATAATACCTTTAACCTTATATTCTTTTAAAATGTTAATAGTATCCATAACAGCATCTCTACTGTGGATAACTACAGGTTTATCATACATTTCTGCTAACTTCAAAAATTCTCTAAAAACCTTAATTTGTAAATCTTTATCTTCTTTTCCATAATAGTAGTCAAGCCCAATTTCACCAACAGCAACTACTTTTTTATTCATTAATAGTTCTCTAAACTTAGGTAAATCACTCTCTTTAAACTCTTTAACATTTTCTGGATGCACTCCTACACACGCAAAAACTTCATTAAATGTATTCGCTAAATCCACACTATCATAACTTGTTTTCAAGTCTTCGCTTTGATTAACAATAACTTTAACATTATTTTTAATTGCATTATTAACAAAAGATTCCTTTATATCTAAAGGAATATGCGCATGTGTATCAATAAACATAACTCTCCTACTTTCTATTTAATTGTATAATACCTAATTATTAAAGTAATATAGATAAAAAGAAATGCATAATCACTAACACTCTCAAAGCCTTTATTAGCAAAGAATGCCATAACTACAAATGATAACATACACATCTTTACTGCATTTTTTACTTCATCACTGCTAATCTTACACATTTTCATATCAATCACACTTATAGTTTACCACATTTAAAACATTTTTCCATACTTTCGACAAACTTAGTAAAAAATTGACACATATTTTTACACATAAATAATACAATATAATATGTTAAATACTATGTGGCTTTATTTGATAATTATATTAATTATACTAGGATTATATTTTACAAAAAAAATTAACTTTAAAAATTACAAAGTATTTTCTTTAACAAAAAAACTAAATTATGAAACTTTATTCCTAGCCCTTGGTACTAAAATGGGTGTAGGTTCCCTAATTGGTACAACTATGTCCATCTTTATAGGTGGCCCAGGTTCATTATTTTGGATATACTTGTTCACTCTAATAACTTCAAGTTTAATTTACATTGAAAGTTTTCTAGGAAGTAAATATAAACAAAAAACTAAATCTGGTTATATTGGAGGAATATATTATTATACAAAGTTCGGTCTTAAAAATAATGTTTTAGCAATTATTATGTTAATAATGTTTATAACTACATATAGCATATTCTTTTTAATGATACAAACTAACACTATAAAAAATACATTGTTAATAAATCCCCACTTATTAACAATAATTATTTTAATACTATCTATACTCTTAATAACCAATAATATTAATGAAATAAAAAACATATTAAACAAAATAGTACCATTCATATGTATATTTTTCATAAGTATTTCTCTATATAAAATAATTAAAAATATAAACTTAGTTGGAATAATATTTAATACTATTATAAAAAGTGCATTTAACACAAAAAGCATGCTTGTAGGAATAGTTATTGGTATAAAAAGAAGCATATTTTTAAATGAATTATTAATAGGTACAACCAGTATGTCTAGTGGAATAAACAATATGGATAAAAAAGTTACTGCAAACACTTTAGTTATTGGTTCATACTTTATAGTTTTTATAGTATCCACTCTATTAACAATGCTAATACTTATCTATAAAATAAACACAAATATAGTTGATACTTCGTACGTTAATTTATTAAAAAACACATTTACTTATCATTATAACACTTTAGGTAACTACTATCTAAATTTAATGATTACTCTTCTTGCAACATCTAGTATAATTTCAGGAATATATATAGGCTTATCTAACATCAACTATTTAACTAATAATAAAATAATTATAAACATAACTAAGTTAATTATACTAACTACTCTCACATTAGGAATATATCTAAACACTGACAAAATATGGCTTTTCATAGACATAATGATGTTATCATTAATTACTCTAAATTCTATTATTATTTACAAATTAAGAGACAAAATCATTTAAATATGATAAAATTAATTTGGTGAAGTAATATGATTAACAATGACTGGGATGAAGTTTTATCTTCAGTTTGGAATAGTCCAGGATTTAAAAAATTTATGAGTATTATAGACAAAAAATACTCTGAAACAACTTGTTTTCCAGAATATAATGACATATTTAATGCACTTAAACTTACTCCATATAGTAAAGTAAAAGTAGTTATTTTAGGTCAAGACCCATACCATGGAACAGGTGAAGCACATGGTTTATCATTCTCAGTAAAAGATGATATCAAAAAACCACCATCTCTTAAAAATATATTTAAAGAATTACATGATGACTTAGGTTATCCTGAACCTAAAAGTGGGAATTTAGAAAAATGGGCTAAAGAAGGAGTACTACTCCTAAATAGTGTCTTAACCGTTGAAAAAGATAAAGCAGCCTCTCATAAAGACTTAGGTTGGGAAATACTTACAGATCACATAATTAAACTATTAAACATGAAAGAAACACCAATAGTATTCATATTATGGGGTAACTTTGCAAAAAAGAAAAAAGTATACATAACTAATAAAAAACATTTAATTATAGAAAGCCCACACCCTAGTCCATTCTCTGCTTACACTGGTTTCTTTGGAAGCAAACCATTTTCTAAAACAAATAATTTCTTAATAAAAAACAACATAGAGCCAATAGATTTCAACTTAAACAAATAAACCATACTAACAAAAAGTATGGTTTTTAAATACTTAAATAACAAAATTTAATTCCTTATCAATTTCATCCCCAAGTTCTTTACCTTCATATAAAGTTCTAACACTCATTTTCTTAATTTTACATATAATGCTATAAGGAAATTTATTATAAATACTATTAAACTCACTAGAACATTTATTATAAAGAGTTCTTAAAGATACAAGTTTAACTTCATTCTTCTTAATATCTTTAATAATACCATCAAAGCTCTTAATATCTTTTAACTCAGGATTATCTAAATATATCTTTTCAATATTAAGAAAAGCCTCACTAAGTAACTTATCTCTATCATAATTATTAATCTTACTAGCCTTAATATTTTTAACACTTTCAAAAACTTTAAACTCAGTATTAAGTTGTCTTCCAATAATACCAATAACTCTCAAAATAAGTTCCTCTTTATTATTAAGAAACACATTAATCTCCTTCTCACACATATTAAATTTATATGCAAGATTAACTATTCTTTCACTTTTACTAACAAAAAATATAAGTACTAAACAAATAACTAGTAATAAAATACCAATAATATATAAAGTTGTCATATATCCACTCCTTACTATTACATTTTACCACATATTTAATCATTTCTAAAGTATAAAATTTATTTTATCATTAACTTTAAAACATTTTCTTCTATATTTGTATCCTTTTTATTAACTATTCCATTAACAATATCATACTGTGCACTTATTTGTGGATACTCTAACCATTCAGAATTAAACTTAACTAAATAGTCAAACACCTCTTCATAACTAACCCATTTATCTGGAAACTCTTTTATTTCTCTAAAATACCTTAATTTCTTTTTATATCTTTTTTCATAGTCAGGTGTATCTTTTCTAATTTCTTCTTCTATTACATACATTTTATCATATAAATCTTTCTTACTTCCAATTACACTTTTATAAACAAGATACAAGAACTCTACTAACAAATTAATTCCTTCCTTTTCAGCATAAATTTCACTAGATAAATATACATAATTATCTTTATAATAACTTTTATTACTTCTCAAATTATTTTCACGAATATAGTCTTCAATAAGTTCTTCTTTTACAATTCTTATAGTATCTTCATTAACTAATTTTCTATAATTAATATCATAAAACATTTGAAAATGTACAAGTTCATGAAAAATAGAAATCATATCTCTCATATTTCCCTCATAAATATTACGAACTACATCTTCATTTATTGTTATTTCATTATACTTTGAAACCCACCTACCAGAATGTTCAAAATGAAATACTCTTACATAAGGACCATAATAATTCACTACATTTATTCTATCTAAATAGTATTTCATAATATCAAAAATTAAGTTTTTTATTAATAGTCTAAACTCATCATAACTAATATACTCCTTAAAAGACTCTTTATTCTCTTTATAAGACTGCACAATTAAACTTCTAAACTTATTTGCATCTAAACTATATTCAAATAACTTATCATCAACTAACTCCATAATATCACCTCTATCCTCTTATATATTTAGGAACACTCTTTCTAACCAAAGATTTAGCATCTTTTAAATAATCAACTTCTCTTCCAACATACATAGACACATAATACTTAAATGCATTTATAAATTCTAGTACACTTACATCTTCACTCATAAACATACTTTTTAACAAATTATTACTATTAACAAAATTATTAAAATAACCATCTATTAAAAACTCATATATTCCAATATCAAAAGCAAATCTATTTTCTGAAAACTTTACTTCTCTTAAACCATATTCAATTGTATCAATAACACTAAGTTTATTATTTTCATACATTATATTATATGGAACATCATATAATATTACATTATTTTCAGTTAATAACTTTATATCTTTATAAACATCATTTACTAAATTATATAAGTTACTTAAACTCACCATAAATGGGTCTATCTTAGTCAAATCTTTTCCCTTAATTAAAGGAAGAGTATATCCTACCACACTATTATTTACAATAATTACATCTAATGGAAAAATAAATGTATCGTTAACAATATGACTAAATTTCATAATATCATACTCATTAAAATAAGACTCTTCATTAAAAAAATAACTATGAAATACTTTATAAACTTGTTTAGTATTATTATCCAAAAACACTTCTCCTTGAGAACCTGCTCCCAAACTAACACAATTCTTTAACAAATTATCTAACTTACTTTTTTCTAATACCATAATTACCACCCACTTCTCTTCTTAAAATTTTATTATCTTTTAAAACATATTCATTACTTACAAAAGGACTATTAATTAAATACTTATTATGATTTAATACGTACAAGAATATTTCTTCATAACTAAGTATATTTGTATTAAAAACTCCTATATCCTTAACATTTCTTTCTAAAGTATTATATCTTTCCTCAATATTATTATTATAAAACATAAGAAACAATGAATGAAAACCCTTCATAAAATCATCTAACATCTTTTTATCACTTACTCTTTTATAAGCAGAATAATAAATAATACTTTCTAAATACAGAACTGAATACTTATCTGCTAACACTTCATCAGTATAAACTATATAATTATTTAAATAATACTTATTAACTCCATAAACACTCTTAAAATAATTAGATATCACATCTTCTTTAAATACTCTTATAGTTTCTTCATTAATAACACATTTATCAACATTAATCTTTGTAATTACATGACTAACTTCATGAAAAATAATTAATAATTTATGATATTCTCCTCTATAATAAATATCATTAAGTACTTTATAATCAATAAAAATATTATTAGTTTTAAAAGAAACTCCACCTAAATTAATACCTTCCATTGTTTTATAAACTAAACTAAATTTTTTAGAATAATTAAGTTTAACAGCATAACTATTTATCAAATCCTCTACCATCTTCTTAATAATCAAACTAAAGTCTTCATAACTAATTAAATTTTTAAAACTTCTGTCACCCTTGCTAACACATATAGAAAATTCAACAAACAAATTACCAAATTCTCTAAGATAAACATTATTATTAAATACATCTTCATCTAAAAAGTTCATAACCCAAACCTCTTATTAAATCTATCTATCATATCAGTACCATGTTCATTCTTTAAAGTTAAAGTTTTCTCTTCTTCTTGAGTATTTATTATATCAAAGTTTTCTATAGGTAAATTTGTTTCGTATCTGATAAAACCATTTTCAGAAGTATTATTAGGCATATTATAAGTAGATTCACTAACAACAATATCTTTATAACCAAAATATACTTGTTTAATATTAACTTCACTAATCGTACCTTTATCAAAGTTAAAAACAACATCAAGTGCAGTTGGAAAATCTGTATTAATATCAGATAAAGTTGGTACCAAAACCGAAAAAGTATTATCTGTATTATTGTAAACACAATATTTATGTAAATGACCAAAGAAATGTATACAAGACTCTTCAGTAAAATAAGTCCCATTACTCATGTGATGATGTAAAGACACTTTATCATTTTTTAAATTTAATAACAAGTTATTAGCAGCAACTAAATAAATATCATTTCTATAGTTATTAATAACTTCACTCATATTAATATTATCTTTATACAATATAGAATGGTCATGATCTCCCATAACACCAAAAGTATTAATATTTTTATCAAACGGATAGTCTTTTATAAAATGATTTATTTGTTCATAACTATCCATTAACTGCACCCCTTTAGTGTAAGTCCCATCTAAAAAGTCACCACTACAAAATATATTATGAATACCATTATTTACTGCATATTCATATAACCTGTTTACTAAGTCAAGCCTTTCTAAAGAATTACCAAAATGTAAATCACTAGTTACTAAAACTCTAAAACTAGTTTCTTTATTATCAGTAAAAATTGGCAAGTATTTATTATTATAATAATGATTAAAATAACCTAAACCATCTACAGGTTTATAAGTTAACACTCCATTAGAATAAAACTTTCTCTCAAAAAAGAAACCTTTATTCTTTAACACAGTTAAATAATTATATAATTGTCTATTACTAATTCCAAGTATATTAGCTATTTCATTAGCACTTTTCTTCTCCATTATTAAATTTAAAAGCAATTTTGTTTTATCACTTAGTTCATTCATACCATAACCCCCATTAATTAGTTATATATAATACCATATTTGGTACAAATAGTCAATAAAAAAGACAACCTAAAATTTAGGTCATCTTATATTTTTATTTAAAAATTCACTTAGAGCTTTACTACCTTTACTAGATAAATGTTTCTTATCAGGCATCAAATAATCTTTATGTTTACTAATCTCTTTATAAAAGTTTAAAACACTAACTCCATTTACCTTAATACTATCTTTATTAGTGTTAACAATATATATTTCATGTCCCTTACATAAATCAACTAATTTTTTATATTCTTCATTACTAAACTTATTATTAAAAACAAACACTATCTTATTAGTAATACTATTATTACTAATACTTTCATTTATACTATTAACTAACTTATCATAAGTAATTTCTTTATCTACAACAAAGTTACCATCTTTATAAACAGATTTAATATTATCAAAAGAATTAAGTAATATAGTATCTCCATAAAAAGTAATTTTATTTAATAAAATATTCTCATGTTCACTATATATTTTATCTTTTTTATTCTTATAATCAGTTGAATAATAATCAAACATTGCATTGTAAATAGCCTCAGTATAAGCCTTTCGACCCTTTATTGTTAAATGTATTCCATCTGCATAAAAGTATTCTTCATGTCCTAAAGAAATATTATACCAATCAATTAAATGCAAGTTATCATACTCTTTTGAAAATTCTAATAAAGTTTCATTAACGTTAACTAAATTAGTTGTATTAACCCAAAATACATCCTTTTCCTTAAGTTTATCCATAATCTCTTTCTTACACTTATAAGAACAGTCTCCATTTGCACCCATATTAATTATGATTGGATTACCTAATAATCCTTTATCACTCATTTCATCAATTATACCACTAACTTTCCAAGTACTTCTACTTACCTTAGCATCAAAATAACCATTTTTAAAAGTCTTATATAAGTTTGGTACTGCACCAAGCATTACAGAGTCACCAATACCAACAACAGGCAAACTTTTAACTAACTCTTCTAATTTTTCACTATCACTTTCTAACTCTGCTAACTTTTCTTCCCAATTAGCCTGTTCTTCTTTAATAGAATTAGCATAATTTTCTTGACTCTCTTTAACTAAACTCTGATTTGCTTCTAACTGACGTTCTAATACTTTCATCTCTTTAGTATAGTCAACACTTATTACATATAAGTAACCACCATACAATGTAGACACACTTAGTATTACTAATCCAATATATTTTAAAACATATAATTTTTCTTTTTTACTATTTAAACAAAAATGTATAAAATACGAAATAATAAATATTACTATAACTACAACAAAATATTTTATAACAGAATTCATACTCACATACTGAAATATATATATAACAGGATATTGAACCAAGTATACTTCATAACTAATATCACTTATTAGTTTAATAATTTTATCTATTATAGATAGTTCGCTCTTATTAGTAGTAGCATAATCTATTAACCTTAAACTAATTAATGATACAAGAACTAATGAAAGAACCATATACTTACTATCAGCTTTAATAAATATAAAAAATAATATCATCAAAATTAAATATAAGCTAAATATAAAATACTTAATAATCTTATTTTTAATCAATACAAAATTACCATAATAATGATGCATAAAACCAAGAAACACACCGAACATCAATGAAAATACTCTAGTAAATGTATTATAGTACACATTCATTATATTAGATGAAGAACTTACTTTAAATAAATAATATACTCCTAAAGCACTAAGTATAAAAAGTAAAACTAAAGAAATAAATTTACTTATCTTTTGACCAAACTTTTTAAAACCTAAAAATATAAAAGGAAAAATTAAATCAAATTGAAGAAGTATCGCGATATACCATAAATGCATAAATGGAGAATCAATATGTCTTGCAAAATAATCTAAATTAACATGAAGTTGCCAAAAATTATTATAACCTCCAAGCACAGAAGTAGTTTCAGGTTTCATATTAAACCAATATACTTCAGGTATAAAATGAATAACTGTAATAGTAGATAAAACAACAATTACAAGTGGTAAATATAATTTCTTTAATCTATTAAAATAATAATCTTTAAAAGATAATTTACTCTTATTAAATAATGAAACAACAGATAAATATCCACTTATAACAAAAAAAGTACAAACTGCTAAAAAGCCACCCTTTAACACTCCTAAATGATATAATAATATTGCTATACAAGATACTAATCTAATAATATTTAATTGTTTATAATAATCTTTCTTCATACTTTTACCCTCTTACTAAATTCAATATTTATTATAACATAAAAAAAGAGTTAAAAGAATATTTAACTCATAGTTTTACATAATTATTTTATAAGTTTTTCAAACTTTTTAATTTTAATAAGTACATATATTTCTTCTACTATACTAATTACTTCACTTACTAATAAGAAAATACCACACAATGTTGTAATAGTTATAATGGACTCGAATGGATTAGTAATTAATAGTACACCTATTATCATATTTAAAATAGACATAATAACAAGTAACACCCAATTACTTTCAGGCACAGTACTTAAATTAATTGAAATTTGCATTTTTAGTAAATTACTTACTATAACATAAATACCTAACATAATAGGGAATACTTCTACTAAACTACTTCTATACATGAATACAAGTACACCTGCTAAAATATTTGTAATACCACTAAGTAAATCAAAACTAAATAATCTCTCATCACTATCAATAGTAAAATATGTAACTACCCCTATAACACCATTAACAAGCATTATAATTGAAAATAGCAACACAAACGTTTCAATAGATTTAACTGGTTTAAATATTAAACACAAAGATAAAACTATCATAAGTATAGAAATAATCATAGAATACATTTCACACTTCTTAATATACTTTTTTATCATTTTCTACTCCTCCTTATAATTATAATACCACATTAAAAAGAAAAATACACCAACAATTTTATTGAAAGTGTATAAATATACTATTCTACATTAACTCCTTTATTAAAAATAATAACACTTATTGCATTCATAAATAGTATTACAAAAGTATAAAAGATAATAGCTAAAATTAATAAAAGTTTTAATGTACTAGTTTCCATAAACACATTACTTTTAAATATTTAATAGAATCTGCTTTTTCTAGTCCAATTCTCTTCATTCCTTCAAAATAACTCTTAGCTAAAGTAAGAGCATACTCGTCTTTTAGTTTCTCCACGACCATAACATCCTTAGTAACATACTTACCATTAGTTCTCTCAGTATATATTAAATTTAAACTTTCAAGTTCAGTCAAAGCCTTTTGCATAGTATTTGGATTAACCTCAAATGAATTAGAAAACTCTCTAACCGAAGGCAACTATTCCCCACACTTAAAAACTCCAGACATAATATAAATCTTGATATACTCTAAAACCTGTAAATATATTGGAATATTATTATCAAATGTAACATTCATAACTTCACCTCACTGTATCACTTGACTAATACAATGATGTTATATGCTGTTTTAAAATAAAAGTCAACAAAAAAATGTGAATAATCACTAATTTATCCACATTAAAATTATTTAACTAATTTTTTACCTGTCTCAAGTCTACTTTTAATACTCTCTTTATCTTGAACACTTAAATTATTCATTAAAGACATCTCTTCAATACAACTTAATTCAAATAATCCATTAAAATAATCGTCTTCTATTTCAAAAGAATTATTTTCAAAATAATTAATAATCCCACCAGTCATCAAAATAGTACTAGGGTATTTCCCTAAACTTTTTTCTCCTAATCTATATAAATCACTTTCTAACAATTTATAACCACTTTCATAATTATCTCCAGTTAACATAAATCTATCAATATTATAATATTTATCTAATGCGTCTAACACTAATATATTATCAATATTTTTTCTTCTAACATAAGAAAGTATTTTCCAAACAGTAAAAGTAGGCACATTTTTCAAATGTATATTTTTCTTTCTTCTACTTTCTAAATTCTCAATTAAAGTATTAAAAACATCTAAATACTTACTATTCTTAACACCTTCTATATGCTTATATAAATCTAACTCTTCAATCTCTTTATCACTAAATAAAAAGTCTTCATACATATCAACTATACTATCATTTACATTAGCCATTAAATAATATTTTTCATGTCCTAAATCATAATTTGCATTTTCAAGTTCTAACTTCATTAATTCTCTAATTGTAGAATTATTTTTACATACAGAATTATTACTTAATAATTTCTCATTTTCCTTAATCTTCTTTTTTAACTTATCTTTTTCAATGCCTGTACCTATACATAAAGCAAGTATTAACTCCTTATTTTGATATAAATACATATATCTTGTAATTATTTCATTTCTTGTATTCACTTATAAACCTCCTAAACATAGTATAACACATAATTAATTCAATTTAAAAGAAAAAGTGAACAACTAATCATTTATTTGAAGTGATAAAGTAAAAGTAGACACATAAAAAGAATGTGATCTACTTTTACTTTTGCTATAATTAAATTAAGGAGATGATTTTATGGGAAGACCAAAAGGTGGAAAAAATAAATATTGGTCAAAAGAAGAAAAGTTAAAATTAGTTAAAGAGCATCTTGAACAACACGTAAGTACTTTAGAAATAACTACTAGGGAAAATATATCTAATGGTATGTATAATAATTGGTTAAAAAAATATTTAGAACAAGGAGAAGTAGGATTAGAAAACAAGAAAAAACCTGGTAATCCATTATCTAAATATATGAACAAAAAACAATTATCAGATATTGAAAAACTAGAATATCAAAATATGAAGTTAAGAATCGAGAATGAGCGATTAAAAAAAGGTTACATTGTGGAAGGAGATGGTCAAGTTGTAATATTCAATGGTTCAAAGAACAAGAATTCGAAATAGTACTAATATTAAGTAAAGAATTTAATGTAAGAGCTTTATGTGTTGAAATGGAAGTATCTAGAAGTGGTTATTATAAATGGTTGAAAACCAAAGATACTCTAAACAATTATGAATTAAATAGAAATAAAATGTGTGAATTAGTTAAAGAATATCATAAAAAACATCCATCATGGGGATATAGACATATTAATAGACAAATAAGAGTTGATATAGGTTGGTATGTTTCAGATAACTTTGTTCATAAATGTTGTAAATTTTTAGGAATTAAATCTGTTGTAAGAAATTATAAATATAGAAAGCCTGGAGAAGAATCTATTAAATATCCAAATCTAGTTAAAGGCAATTGGGATGTATCTAAACCTTTAGAATTAATAGTTACAGATATGACCTGTATAAAATACCGAGGAGATTTATATGATACAGTTTTATATATGGATGCATTCAATATAGAAATATTAGCTTATTCTTATACTAAAAAACATAATTCAATAGTTCATTATTATGAAGGATTAAATGTAATTTTGGACAAAATAAAAGGAATTAATTACTCCACAACTTTGCATAGTGATCAAGGAGTAGTTTATTCCTCTCAGGCATTTACTAATGCACATAAAGATTATAACATAGTTCGTTCAATGAGTCGAGCAGGAACTCCAACAGATAACCCTAAAATGGAATCTATTAATGGATGGATAAAAGACGAAATCATGAATGATTGGAATATTGATAGCTACAATTCATTTGACGAATTTATTAATGCATATATTTATTATTATAACAATGAACGTTTAGCATGTTCATTAGATTATAAAACCCCAATTCAGTATAAAGCCGAATTAGGGTTCTAAAAATTCTTTTTTAGTGTCCACTTTTTATTGACTTATTCAACTAATCATTTATTCACTTTCTATTTTTTTAGTTTCATTTATTAGTTTATCAAAATCAGAAACATAATTTTTGTCTTGAATAACTTTATATTTTTCATATTCACTTGTTGCCTTATCAATTGCCTTCTTATGTGTTATACTTCCTTTACCTTCTAACACATCATAATGAAAAACTTTTAAGGCATTCTCTACTTCATTCTTCCAGTCATTCATATACATTGTAATATTTCTTTCAGCGTTATTTTCAGCAATATCCAAAAATAAGTTAACTAAACTATTCAAATTCTTAATTTC
>CDZH01009416.1_pt1 | contig 14354 bp, 10 predicted proteins | sample 557721 | NCBI WGS metagenome assembly CDZH01 (sample SAMEA3182062, study PRJEB8094) | gut metagenome | biome: human; feature: gut; material: Stool; isolation source: human stools | place: Canada | collected 2013-01-14
CAAATATATAGCAAATATTTTTTTGTGCAAAATTTTTTCGGAAAACTGCATGACAATTTCTCGGATGTCCGTTTGTCTCTTGCGGGGACGAACCGTACGGGAGGTGTCGGTGGGCCGGTACGGAGACGGTGCAGGGTTTCTCCGAATTGTTTTTGACGGGCCGGTACTCCGATATACCTGTTATTATGAATACGGCGTTCCTCGTTACATGAATATTTTATAGATTTGCAGGGTTTTATTGTTATGAAAGTGTACGGAATAGCGAAAAGGGCGGTGCTGCTGACCGCAGCGCTGTTGGTTTGTGCGGCCGGGTGGGCGCAGAACAGCATCTCCGCGCTCGTTTTCGACGAATACGAATGGGATTTCGGTACGCTGCGTGAAGTGGACGGCCCGGTCAGCCATCTCTTCTCCTTCACCAACACGGGTACGGGTGCGGCGGTCATTACGCGCATCAAGGTGGACTGCGGTTGTACCGCAGTCGATTACAGCCGCGAACCGGTGAAGCCGGGCGGGCGCGGTTCCGTGGAGGTGGTGTTCGACCCGGCGAATTATTCGGGTAAATTCTCGAAGAGCGTGACCGTCTACAGCAACGGCAACCGAAATCTGCTTACGGTGAAGGGGACGGTGATAGGGCGTCCGCGCAGTGTGGAGGAGGAGTATCCGTTCGCGTTGGCGGGCGGAGTACGGGCCGAGGCCATGCATGTGGCGTTCGGATATGTGGAGAACGGCAGTGCCAAGTCCGTTGCCGTCGGTGTCGTCAATACGGGGGAGACCGAAACCGTGTTGTCTGTGAGGGCCGGTTACGGGAGCGGCCGGCTGACGATAGCCGCTCCGGAGCGGCTCGCACCGGGAGAGAGAGGCTTGGTGACCTTTACCTACGATTTTACCGAAGGGGACCCGGTGTACGGTCTGCTGGCCGAGCGGGTCTATTTCTCGGTGGACGGCGAGGAGGCGGGCCTGCCCTTTACGGCCAATGCCATCGCGGTGGATGATTTCAGCGCTACGGATATCTCCCGGGCTGCCCGTTGCGAGGTGTCGCCGATGTACCGGAATTTCGGGGATGTCCGGCCGGGAAGCGAGCTGACGCTCGAGGTGAATATCTCGAACAGCGGGCAAAGCGACCTGATTGTACGGAGCGTGTCGCTCCGGCGCGGTACGGAGTGTCCGCTGACCCCGGGGACGGTCGTGCGTCCCGGAACGTCGCTGGCCGTGCCGGTGACGTTGAAGATAAGCGAGGAGGCTTACGGCACGGAGTCGGGCGGGGTCTCGTTCGTAGTGAACGACCCGGTGCGTCCTTTCCGTGAGGTGCGGCTGGGGGCCGATGTCTATTGATACAACGGCTTCCGGTTCCGGAGAATTGTTGCAATGGAAGTATAACCAAATACGTAATTATGTTCAGGATAGTAGAAAAAAGGCTGCTTGCGCCGGATATCTGGCTGATGAATGTCGAAGCGCCGCGCGTAGCCAAGGCGGCCCAGCCCGGTCAGTTCGTGATAGTCCGCGGTACCGACGACGGGGAGCGGATACCGCTGACGGTTGCCGATTACGACAGGGAGCAGGGGACAATCAGCATCGTGATACAGGCTGTCGGTGCTTCCACCCGTAAGATAGTGGCCCTCGAAGAGGGCGGCGCTTTGGCCGATTTCGCCGGCCCGCTCGGTCAGCCGTCGGAGTTCATACACGAAACTCCGGAGGCTCTGCGTGCCAGGAAGTTCCTTTTTATCGCCGGAGGCGTGGGTGCGGCGCCGGTTTATCCGCAGGTGAAATGGCTGCATGAACACGGCGTCGAGGCGGATGTCATCGTGGGAGCCCGTAACCGGGAGATGTTGATTATCACCGATGAGCTGCGCAAAGTGGCCGGTAACCTCTATCTGTCCACCGACGACGGAAGCGCGGGTTTCCACGGCAATGTCACGGCGCTGATGAAAGACCTCATCGACAACCGCGGCAAACGCTATGACGAGATTGTCACCATCGGACCGATGATAATGATGAAGTTCGTGGCCCTTGCGGCGCGTGAATACGGCATCAGGACCATCGCAAGCCTCAATACGCTGATGATAGACGGAACGGGCATGTGCGGAGCCTGCCGGGTGAGCATCGGCGGCAAGATGAAGTTCGCCTGCGTGGACGGTCCGGAGTTCGATGCGTCGCTGATAGATTTCGACGAGGCGATGCGTCGTCAGCGGATGTACAAGTCTAAGGAATCGGTCGCCGACCACCGTTGCCGTATCGGCCGGGGATGACGGAAACCGAAAATGTACGGCGGTTTTCTGCCGGATGGAGTGAAGAAGGGATAACGCGGGTACGGCCCGCATAAATATATCTAAAAAAAGAGTATGGCTAACAAGATTCCCCGCGTCCCGGTGCGGGAACAGAATCCCCGAGTAAGGGCGACGAACTTCGACGAAGTTTGTTACGGATACGACCTGAACGAAGCGCAGCTTGAGGCTTCGCGTTGCTTGAACTGCAAGAAGCCCCAGTGCATGGCGCATTGTCCGGTTTCCATCAAAATACCGAATTTCATTACCAAGGTGCTGGCCGGTGACCTGGCCGGTGCCGCAGCGGTCATTGCCGAGGACTCTTCGCTGCCCTCGGTGTGCGGCCGTGTCTGTCCGCAGGAGGCACAGTGCGAAGGAGCGTGCGTGCTCGGCATTAAAGGGGAGCCGGTGGCTATCGGCAAACTGGAGCGTTTCGTGGGAGATTGGGAATTGGAACACGGCAGCAGCCAGCGGGCGGCGGTCGCCTCCAACGGGCACAAGGTCGCCGTAATCGGCAGCGGTCCTTCGGGATTGGCATGTGCTGCCGACCTGGCCAAGATGGGGTATGAGGTGACGGTGTTCGAGGCGCTGCACAAGCTCGGCGGGGTGCTGCAATACGGCATTCCCGAATTCCGCCTTCCGAAAGACAAGGTGGTGGCCCGCGAGATAGAGAAGGTGAAGGCACTGGGAGTCCGGTTCGAGACCGATACCATCGTCGGACGTACCGTGACCATCGACGGCCTGATGCGCGACGAAGGGTTCGAGGCGGTATTCATCGGTTCCGGAGCCGGTCTGCCCAAATTCATGGGGATACCGGGCGAGAACCTCAACGGAGTGCTCTCTGCCAACGAGTTTCTGACGCGCAACAACCTGATGAAAGCCTATCTGGAGGAGTCCGACACGCCCGTCTATGTGGGCGAACGGACGGTGGTCGTAGGGGGTGGCAACGTCGCCATGGATGCCGTGCGTACCGCCAAACGGTTGGGGGCCGATGCCTATATCGTCTATCGCCGTTCCGAAGCGGAGCTTCCTGCCCGTCTGGAAGAGGTACACCATGCTAAAGAGGAGGGGGTACAGTTCGTGATGCTCGCCAATCCGCTCGAGATTCTCGGCAACGAGGAGGGTTGGGTGCGGGGCGTGCGCTGCATCCGGATGGAGCTCGGCGAACCCGATGAGTCGGGGCGCCGTTCCCCGAAAGCGGTTCCGGGTTCCGAGTTCGAAATTCCGTGCGATACCGTCATTATGTCGCTGGGTACCTCACCGAATCCTCTCATCGCCTCCACGACGGAGGGGCTTCAGACGACGCGTTGGGGCGGTTTGATTGCGAACGACGAAGGGGCTACTACCCGTGAGGGCGTGTTTGCCGGCGGCGATGCCGTGACGGGCGCGGCTACGGTTATTCTTGCCATGGGAGCGGGACGCAAGGCGGCCGCGGCTATCGACGCCTATATCCAGGGCAAGGGAGCCCAGTGAGATACCGGTATCCTGTCCCGTCGGTCGAGGCCGTATTGGGAAAGGGTACGATACGAAAGCCGAAAAGGGAAGGATTGAAATCCTTCCCTTTTCGGCTTTCGTATCTGTGGCGGCTGCCGGGCCGTTTTCTTTGCGCATCGCTGCCGGGGACGTTTTTCCGTATCCGGCGCTACCCGCAGTTTTGCCGGGGCTTGCCATATCGTGTACTCGGTTTGTAGTATGTCGGATTGGGCCTTCTCTCCGTACCGTCGCCGGAGGCACTGTCTCCCCGTCCGGCCGTGTGCGGTCTTTGCAGAGGGTGGATGATATCTCCTTGCTACTGCGGGGTGTTCCGGGCCTGTTGTGTCTCTCCGCTGTCGGGATATCGCTTGAGGCTGACTCTGCCTGTGGAGTCGAGTACCGCATAGGTGGGATGTTCTATCCATTCGCCGAGGAATACGGCGGTGGAGCCGTTGCCCAGCGGATAGATTTCGGCACAGTGGTTGTGGCCGAATACGAAGTAATCGACCGGTTCATGGGCACAGTAGCGGCGGGCGAAGCGCACCATCGGTTCCTCTTCGGCAAGGAAGCGGTGCGTGACGGCCTTCGATTTGCGGCTGTGCGACGACCATCCGTATCCGAAGCGCAGTGCGGTGTCGGGATGCAGCAGATGGGAAAAGAGCCACCGGACGGCGGGCGACCGGAAAGTCCGGTTCATGAGCCGCGTCGGGAATCCGTGTTCGCGGGCGGTGATGTCGTCGCCGTGGGTGATGAAGAATCGTTTGCCGTAGAGCAGGGTTTCGAGGGGTTTGTCGTGGACATGGACTCCGCACTCCGTTTGGAGATAGCCGTAGGCCCACATGTCGTGGTTGCCGGTGAAGAAGTGGATTTCCACCCCCCGGTCGGTCAGCTCCGACAGGGTGCCGAGCAGCCGGGTGAAACCTTTCGGGACGACGCGCCGGTATTCGTACCAGAAATCGAACAAATCTCCTACGAGGAAGATGGCTTCGGCATCGGCGGCAACCCTCCGCAGCCATCCGATGAGCAGTTTTTCGCGTTCCCGCGACTCCTGCGCCGGTAGCAGTCCGAGATGCATGTCCGATGCGAAGTAGTACATGGCTTCCTTTTATTTCAGTCTCCTTACGAGGTTGTCCACCTCGCGGGCGAGTTTGTCGGTCGGGATGTCGCGCCCCACGATTTCGCCGTTGCCGTCGATGAGGTAATTGGCGGGAACCTTGTCGATGTTGTACACGCGCGGGGCGATACCTGCCGGCCCCTTGAAGTCGCATACCGAAATCCAGGGCAGCCTCTGTTCCTGTACGGCGTTTATCCACACCTGTTTGTCGGTATCTATTCCCACTTGGTATATCTCGAAGCCCTCCCCGGCGAATCGGCTGTAAATCTCCTTGAGTTCGGCGTTGTACATCGCCGCCTCCGGTGCTGCGGCCGACCAGAAGTCGAGTAGAATGACCTTGTTCCCGATGGATGAGAGCCGGCGGACGTCGCCGTACATGTCCGGCAGGGCGATGTCGGGATAGGGAGCCGGATTGCAGATGCTTTCGCTGACCATGCGTGCGAGCTCCTCGTTGGCGTCGGCCATGTCGACCTGCGATCGGAGCGCGGCCACGTACGGCGAATCGGGATAGTATTTGGAGACGGAATCGGCTACGAGCCGGTAGTAGATGATGTCGGAATTGCCGTTGAAGAGCGTCTTGTCGTCGGGCAGTCGCTGGTAAAGGGCGTAAAGCGCCGCAAGCGACCGGCTGTTGGTTACGATGAATTTTATCTGTTCGCGTTTCAGACGGCTGTACTCCCTGCCGTACTCCTTGATGTACTCTGTCCGGCGTGCGGCGTTGCGGTCGGTCGTGGAGATGAGCCGGGAGAGCGAATCGAGCCTTCCGGCCCCGGCATTCATCATGTCATTGAGCTCCTTGACGAGGATGGATTCGCGCGACCCTCGTATGATGTAGTCGCCCGGGTTGCCGTACATCGACGAGATGGTGACCTTCTCGCCCGGCGATACGAACAGGGGTATTCTGTCTTCGCCTATCCGGAGATTGTAGAATGTCGTTCCGCTCGGAGGCAGTTCGATGTTGAACCGGAAGTTGCCCCTGCGGTTCGTGGCCGTCGAATCCACCGATACGGCGCCTGTGGCCGTTATCTGTTCGAGCACCACCATGCACCGCTCGGGGCCGGCGATGCGCCCGGACACTTTCGCCCTGTTGCTGTCGCAGGAGACGGCGAGCGCTGCTGCGGCGCATACCGCCAGGGCGGGTACAAGAAGAGAGTGTTTCATACGTGTCGGTTTGGGGTACAAAGATAACCCGATTGATAGGAAAACGCGAAAAACGGCGCGATATTACGTGCCGGTTTCCGCAGCCGCAGCCCTATGCGTCTTATTTGGAATAGTTGTGCCGCTGGGGGCCCTTGTTGTTCTTGCCGTTCTTCTTGTTGGCGTAGAGCGGTTTCTTGCTGCGTACCGGCGCCTGCTTGTATTCGCTCTTTATCAGACTCAGGGCATCCTCGTCCACGCTGATGCGGTAGTCCGACATCCGCTTTATCTCCTTGATGATGGCCTCGTTGTTGGGGTGCTCCTGATTGTATTCGTAACTTTTGGTGCGCATGTAGCGGGCAATGTCGCCCAACACCTCCTGTACGGCCTCCTGGTCCCGTACCCCTTCGAGCGAACGGATGACCTTCTTGACATATTTGCCGTAATGTTTCAGCCCCACCTTTTCGTCGGGATAGTCCATGCGGCGCGGTACGGGTGTCAGCGTCATCGAGGTGGGAATGGGATAGGGAGAATCCACGTCGAGCTTGAAATCGGACATGATGAACATGTGGTCCCAGAGTTTGTGGGTGAACTCCGGGGTGTCCCGCAGGAGGGGGTTGAGGTTACCCATCACGTTTATCACCACCCGTGCCTTGCGGTTGCGTTCATCGCGGTCTTCGATGGCCATCAGGTTGTCCACCATCTGGTGTATGTGCCGGCCGTACTCCGGCAGCTGCAGGTTTTTCCTGTAGATGTTATAGTTTTTTTCCATAAAATGAATCATTAGTCGCTGCCGCAAGACGGCAACCGCCTGTTCACGATAATGACCGGCTCCGTTCCTCGGTAGGACATCCGTCCGGTAAAATATGTGAAATCAGGAGGTCAAAATGCTGATAGGTAGGAGAAAAATAACAGCATGTCTTTTGACAAGAAAAACTAATTACTTAACTTTGTACAAAGTTAATGCGATTTTTTGGGGAAATCAAATTTTGCTGTAACATTTTAACCTCCGACTATGGCCAATATACTGGTAATAGATCCTTCGCGCAGCATGCGCAATACTCTGAAAGAGCGTTTGGAGTATGAGGGCCATGCGGTGGAAGTCGCCGAAGACACGATTTCCGGCATGACCGTCTATGCGAACCGGCATTTCGACCTGTTGCTGTGCGGACAGCCCGATTCCCCGCTGAGAACCTCCACGCCGTGGATAAGGCTGTCGCATGACAGCAGCCCGGAAAGCGCCGTTCTGGCTATGCAGCAGGGTGCTGTCGATTTCGTCACGAAACCCATCAACATGAACCGGCTGCTGGATGCCGTGCGCAAGGGGCTGGCCAAGACGCCTGCCGCCGTGGCGGATGCGGCGGACGAGGCCGAATCCGTCCCGGAAGAGGTTGTCCCGGTACGCCGTGTGCGTGCCGCGCGGTCGCATGTCGGCAGGATAGTGGGCGAATCGGTTCCGGTCAAGCGTCTGAACACGTTGATTGACAAGGTCGCCCCGACCGATGCACGGGTACTTATCATGGGAGCCAACGGGACGGGCAAGGAGCTCGTGGCGCGTTGGCTGCACGAGAAGAGCCGCCGGCGTGACGGACCGTTCGTCGAAGTAAACTGCGCCGCCATTCCTTCCGAACTTATCGAAAGCGAACTGTTCGGCCATGAGAAAGGGGCCTTCACCTCCGCCGTCAAGCAGCGCAAGGGCAAATTCGAGCAGGCCCACAACGGAACGTTGTTCCTCGACGAGATAGGCGATATGTCCCTGCCGGCGCAGGCGAAGGTACTGCGCGTGTTGCAGGAGCGCAAGATAACGCGCGTTGGCAGCGACCGCGACATCGACGTGAATGTGCGTGTTCTGGCCGCGACCAATAAGGACATTCCCCGCGAAATATCCCGCGGCGAGTTCCGCGAAGACCTTTTCCACCGGTTGAGCGTCATCATCATCCGTGTGCCGACGCTGGCCGAGCGCATAGACGATATTCCCATCTTGGTGGACCATTTCCTGGAGACGATATGCGGCGAATACAACGTGCCTGTCAAGAAGATAGAGGCGGAAGCGCTGGCCGAACTGCAGAAATTGCCCTGGACGGGGAACATCAGGGAGCTCCGCAACGTGGTGGAGCGCCTCGTTATCCTGTGCGAGAATACGATAACGGTCGATGACGTGAAGATGTACGCCAACGGACTGCAATAGCTCCGCAGATTGCTTGTTGCAAAGAGAAATGACAGTGCAGGGCGCATACCGAAGAGTATGCGCCCTGCGCTTGTCGTGTCTGTTCGCTCTTGTCGTGTCTGTTCGCTCCCTATTTCGCGGAGCAAGGCGCCCTGCCGGGAACGAACTTCGAGCTGCGGGGATGAAAAAACCGGGGTCCCCGTTTCGGGGACCCCGGCACCAACATTAATTATCCTAAAACCGGACTATGCAACCATAGCCTTTTCGTCATTGCCTACTCTTTGCTGTTCTCGGTGGAGAGTACCGTCACGGTGCCGGTCGCCTTGATTGCGGCGAGGTCGGGTATCGTGATAACGGCTACGGCGGTAGCGTCTTTGTCGGTCTGCAGGTCGCCGCCCTTGTTCAGCCACGTCAGTACGCCGGTTGCAGGGTCAATCGTCAGCCCGCCGCCGAAGGATGCTTCGCTGTCGGCCGTGTATTCAAGCGAGTATTCGAACCTCAGGTCTGCGGCATTCAGCTTGTAGGTATCCGTACCGAGCGTCGTGAGTTCGCCGTTCTGGTATACTACCCTGTTGTCCGTATCCTTGATGATTACCAGGTCGGCGATGTCTGCCTCGTCAGCCGTAGCGGTAAGCGTCCGGAGCTCGACGGCGGCTATCGTCGCGTTGAAGGGCCTTACGAAGCGTACGGTGAAGCTCTTTTCGCACCATTCGCCGTTCTGGCAGGTTGCAACCATCTCGACTTTGTACTCCCTGTACGATTCGTTCTGTGTCAGCGGAGTGGTCAGCGAGATTACCTGGTCGGACCACTCCGTACCGGTAATTTCGGCACCTTCGTTCTCGAGCCTGTTGTCCTCGAACCGGAAGGAGAGACCGGTATGGTTGCCTGCGAGTACGTCGTAACCGTTGAGGTAGTTTTCGCAGAATTCCTTCATTTCGGCTTCGAGCTTCCATGCACCGGCTACTTCCCGGCCTTTAACCTGTACCGTCTGGTCTGCACCGGCGATGAGGTAGTCGGGGTTCAGTGCGGGCATGTGGCTCAGGTCATGTTCGATATTGTAGTCGAGCGTGATGACGATATTCGGGTCCTGTTTCCTGTTCTTCGCAGGATACGTGAGGGTGAAAGTCTTCTCGCCGAATTTCGCCTTGTTGGTAATGAGGATGTTTGCCAGCTCGGTGGAAGTATTGACATCCGCCGGATTCTTCGAGTCGATGGTTACGCCGTCGGGCATTTGCGTCGTAGGACCGTTTACCGGGTCTATGTATTTTACCTCGGCATCGTTGTACCTCGTGGAGAATTCTTCCATCGTCAGTCCGAGTACATCGAGTATTTCGGCGTTGAAGGTAGCCCAGTCGTAGTGTTCGGTATAGCCCGTGTTCGGGTCGATGTCCGCATACTCGATGGCCTCTCCGTGGTTGATGTTCCAGGTCTTCTCGAAGTCCTCCTTGTCTTCCGGAGCGACGTCGTCTTTGGTTATTTCGAGTTTGATGTAGGCGTTGGCGATTGCCTTGTCATTCACGAACGCGTATACTTCGAATATGGGGGTACGGCCTACCGCTGCGGTACCCTGTGCGAGCCACTCCTTGTCCACAGTCACGATGCCGGTCTTCTCGTCGAGCGTTACGAACTTTTGCTGGTCGGTATTGCCGTCCTCGGGCGATATGTACGAGGCGGGTTTACGGAACTCGTAGATGGGTTCGAAACGTACGGTCGCATCGGTGAGTACCTTCTCAATCTCCTTGGCATACGTTTCCACGACGGTGTGGAGGTCGATTGACGCATCGTATTTCAAATAGGCATCGGCAGCTTCGTCGAAGGCGGGAGTAGTCCAGCCGAGCGTTACGATGTCGGATTCGTCATAGTCCACCTTCTGCTGCTCGTCGTATTTCAGCTTCGTTTTGTTGATGATGACGAAATCTTTCAGTTCGGTCACCTTCACCGCTGCATAGTCGGAGACGATTTCCGTATCGTTCTCCGTATTGAGGGCCTGCAGGGCTACGATGGCTTCCTGATTCTCCTTCAGGCTTTTCAGCGCGTCGTTGGCCTTGACGGTGAAGTTCATGCCGCCCAGTTCGCCCGCTTCGCTGGAGACGATGGTGAGCAGGTCGGCGTTGTCGCCTGCAACGCGGGTTTCAACCGTGCGGTCGATGAACGACCACTCGATATCGGAAACCTTTGCGTTCTGCGGATTCAGACGGTAGGTGACCTGTGCGTCGTTGGCAGCGATGAATTCACCTGCCCGGGTGATGGTGTAGAAGTCAATCACGCCCATACCCAGTTTCGTGTCGATAACCTGCGGCACGAAAGCAATCGACTGCAGATGGGTATAGAGCGGGATGCGTACGGGTTCCTCTTCCGTAGCGCCATCCACGTTGTAAAGCGTCAGGTAACCGTTTTCGCTGTCCCATACTGCGGTTACGGTACCGAGCGGCAGCCACGTTTCGGTGAGGATGCGTTTCGTTTCGTTGCCGGTAACGCCGTCACGGGTCACCTCTACCCAAAAGCCGTTCTCCTCGCCTTCGGTGCCCGGATAATAGTAAATGGTATCGCCCTTATCACCTTTATCTCCGGTATCGCCTTTATCACCTTTGTCACCAGGGTCACCTTTGTCACCAGGGTCGCCTTGGTCGCCCTTGTCGCCTTGGTCGCCCTTGTCACCCTTGGATGCGTAACCGGTGTCTACACCGTCTATGAACCAGTTGCCGTTGTCGCCGATGGTCACTACCGAACCGGGCTTGCCGTCCTGACCGTCGGCTCCGTTCGAGCCGTTGGTGCCGTTGGCACCATCCTTGCCGTTCGTAAGTTCGAAGGTCTTGCCGTTGCTCAGCGTTACCTTGACGCCGTTTTCGGTGGGAGTCACATCGGTGATGACAGCGCCGGCGCTGATTTGCGCTTTCAGTTCGCTGACCGATTTCTCGACAGCGGTGATACGGTCGTCCAGACTGGCGATGTCGCTGTCGTAATTCTTACAGGACACGAACATCCCTGCCGAACCGGACACCAATGCCCCGCACAGAAATAAGCTTAGAAATTTTTTGTTCATGACACAAAAGTTTAAAATTTATAAATTTTAAAAAAGAAAATGTGGCCTTGTCAGCGGTTGGCTCAATTATCCCCGTGTGTTTTCCGTTACTTTATAGGTAACGGCACATGTCCCTGTATCCTCACCGGAGGCCGTTTCGGATATGGGGTCGTGGTACGGTTGCATACGGACAGAGACAGCCTGTCCGGGGAAACGCATCTCCCCGGACCGACCGTCGCAGTTGAGAAAAGTCGCGGATTTGTTCGTATCCGGTTTCCGGCAGCCGGGGGGAGGCGGCTCCGGCAACCGGGCCGAACGTTTATCGGCCGGAGTTTTTCCGGGCCTGTTTTTTTACATAGGATATCACTTCCCGGTTGGCTTCGTCAATCCGGTCGTCCCGGAACGGTTTGAGGTAGGTCTCGGTGACCGCTATGGAGGAGTGTCCCATCGCCTCGGAGATGATGCCGGGATGTATTTCGCAGTAGTAGGCCATGGTAGCCCATGTATGCCGTATCGTGTAGGTACTGATGGGCGTCGAACCGCCGAACCGTTCCCCGAGCGCGGCGAGCTGCCGGTTGAAACTCCGCAGCGCACGCTGGTATTCACGGTAAGCCTCCTCGCTCCCTTCCGGACTGGTGAGGAACGGCAGCAGATAAGGCGATTCCTCCCTTTTATCCGACAGGGTGTCGATGAGCTTCAGGGCCTCCGGTGTCAGTATTACGGTGAGTCGTCTGCCCGTCTTGCGTCGCCTGTACCTTAATATATTGCCTTGGATGTCGCTTTTGCGCAGGTAGGCGAGGTCTACGAACGGGATGCCGCGCAGGATGAACATCAACTGGAGAATGGCCAGCGTGCGCTCCATTCCTGCGGAGAGTTCCTCGCCCTTGCCGTTCATCAGCCCTCCCATGTCGGAGGCTTCCAGCGACCTTTTCCGCTCGGAGGAGACCCCCGTTTGTACGTGCCGGAAGAGCCGTGGGACATAGCTGGCGTAGCCTTCGTCCACGGCCCGGTTGTAGGTGGCCCGCAGCACTTTCATGTAGGTGGAGACGGTGTTCCAACTGCATTTGCGTTTGCGGAGGTATATCTCGAAATCCTTCAGGAGCGCCGGGGTGAATTTCTTGAACGGGATGTCCCGGCAGCAGGAGAACAGGGCGAACGAATTGTACGCGCTTTGGTAGACGTGGGCCGTACCCCATTGTCCGTTCTCTTTAAGCTCCTGTATGATAGATGATAGCGTTTGCAATAACGATTTCTGTTCCATAGTACCGCATTTGTTTTGAATACATTGATTTATCGCCACATAATAAAAAAAACAACTATTATTTTGCGCGGTTGCAAAAAACAGCTATATTTGCGTTGTGTTATGTGCCGTTACCTATAAAGTAACGGCACATGCCGTTTTCGGGCGTTCCGGATGCGTTCAGGAGGCCTGAATGTGTCATATATCGGAGTGGTCGATGGTATATGCAGTACGGAAGATGTTCCGTACGGTGTCTTTCCGTATCTCTTTGCCGTCCGGTATCCGCTCCGGAACGGATGGACCGGATGCCGTATCGCCCAAATTCGGGTATTTTTGTGCATCGTTTAATCAAGTTTAAAAAAATTACTATTTTTGTCTATTGTGACTTATGCGATATGTCATCAACTAAAGTAAATTATAATAATCTAAATCTCTGACTATGAGTAAAAAAATCTTGCTCGGAGCAATTTGTACGGTACTTTTTTGCGGTACTTCTGCAACTGTGTTCGCTCAGGACAATGCTCCCTCGGGCGCTGCGTCTTCACTGCTTAACAGCGCCGACCCCCGCGCCGCCGGTATGGGTATGGCAACTACCGCAGTGAACGACAATCCTTTCGGAATATTCGGCAATGCCGCATCCAACCTCCTCAGCGAAAAACGGATGGGCTTCGGCTATTCCTACAACCCCGTGATGCCCGATTACAATAAGGGCGTCGCTACCCATGCGGTAGGCGGTTATTTCAACCTCGACGAAAACAACGGTTTCTCCCTCGGCTTCCGTTATTTCAACGGTCCCAAGAGCATTATCGCAGGTGACGATGCCGTTGCGGGCGATTCCTTCCGTCCCAACGATTATTTCAACGGTCCCAAGAGCATTATCGCAGGTGACGATGCCGTTGCGGGCGATTCCTTCCGTCCCAACGATATGGCTGTCAGCATCGGTTATACGCGCAGGATTGTGGATAACTTCACCATGTCGCTGACTGCCAGGTATATCCGTTCGGATTATACGAAATTCGGCAGCGACTATTACAAGGCCGGCAATGCGTTTACCTTCGACCTGGGATTTTACTATGAAAATACCATTGAATCTTTCTACGGTTCGACCTGGGCGGTGGGCCTCAACGTCAGCAACGTAGGTACCAAACTCGATATCTCGGTGCTTTCCACTCCGATAGCGATGCCTGCCTACGCTAAGCTGGGCGGTTCTATCGACATGCCTTTCTCCGAAAACCACAAGCTGCTCGCAGCTCTCGACCTCGGCTATACTTTCATGCCTTCGACCGATGCGTCGTTTACCGCCGGTCTGGGTCTGGAGTACAACTTCCTGAAGCACGGTTTCCTCCGTGCCGGTTATCACTACGGTGACGAGAAATCCATCGGCGGCAGCTACGCTACCGTGGGGCTCGGTGCGGCAGTAGGTCCGGTGAGGGTCGATGCTTCATACTGGATTGCAGGTAAGGAGAGCCCGGTGAAGAATACCTGGGCAGTGGGCCTCAGCCTCTTCTTCTAATCGGACATAGCGGCCGCTTCGGCGGTGACGAACAGGCGGGTACCCGGTGAGGGTGCCCGTTTTTTTGTCGTCGTCCCGAACCGACGGAAGCGGAACGGGTTTCGGAGCCGTGTCGGTTTCTGTTTCCGACCTTTTGTGTTTGCGCCTTGGTTTTGCCTTTCCGAAAGGGGCTTTGTGCTGTCTTCGCTCGTCTCATTCCGGTCGGAGGTGCGGCTTGTGTCCGCACGGGCAGAGAGAGGGGAAGGCGGCCGGAAGAAAAGGACAGAGGCGGAAAGAGGGGCTTCTGCAGTCGTCTCGGCTATGCAGAAGGATGGATGGGACTGGAACGCTTCTGCTGCGATTTGTCATTGACGGCAAAAAAAGCTATTTTTGTCACGCACTGCGGATATGGCGTAATTGGTAGCCGCGCCAGACTTAGGATCTGGTG
>CDZH01032009.1_pt1 | contig 14312 bp, 15 predicted proteins | sample 557721 | NCBI WGS metagenome assembly CDZH01 (sample SAMEA3182062, study PRJEB8094) | gut metagenome | biome: human; feature: gut; material: Stool; isolation source: human stools | place: Canada | collected 2013-01-14
GCCAAGGGCGGTTCCGACTTCGATCCCGCCGGCAAGTCCGACGCCGAAGTCATGCGTTTCTGCCAGAGCTTCATGACCGCCCTGTATCGCTACATCGGGCCGGACATCGACGTTCCCGCCGGTGACATGGGCGTGGGCGGCCGCGAGATCGGCTACCTGTACGGCCAGTACCGCCGCCTGAAGGGCGTGTGGGAGAACGGCGTCCTCACCGGTAAGGGCCTGAGCTACGGCGGCTCCCTGATCCGTCCCGAGGCCACCGGCTACGGCGCTATGTACTACCTGCAGGAAGTGCTGAAGCACGAGAATGACACCATCGAGGGCAAGCGTATCGCTATCTCCGGCTACGGCAACGTGGGCTGGGGCATCATGAAGAAGGCTGCTCAGCTGGGCGCCAAGGTCACCTACTTCGCTGGTCCCGACGGTTACGTTCACGATCCCGACGGCGTTATCACCGACGAGAAGCTGAACTTCATCCTCGAGATGCGCGCCAAGGATCCCATGCACTGCAAGCCCTATGCCGATAAGTTCGGCTGCGAGTTCGTTCCCGGCGAGAAGTGCTGGGGCGTCAAGGATGTGGACGTGTATATGCCCGCCGCCATGCAGAACGACGTCAAGATGGAGTCCGCTGAGAAGATCGCTGCTTCCGGCGTGAAGTACTACATCGAGGTCGCCAATATGCCCACCACCAACGATGCACTGAACTTCCTGCGTAAGCAGAAGGGCATCATCGTTGCTCCCTCCAAGGCTGTTAACGCCGGCGGCGTGGGCGTCTCCGCCCTGGAGATGGCCCAGAACTCCGAGCGTCTGGTCTGGACTGCCGAGGAAGTCGACCATCAGCTGCATAAGATGATGGAGAACATCCACAAGGTGTCCGCCGAGGCCGCTGCCGAGTACGGCCTGGGCTACGACCTGGTGGCTGGTGCCAACATCGCCGGCTTCAAGAAGGTCGCCGAGGCGATGATGGAGCAGGGCTGCTTCTAAGCCGAACCTCTTACAAGCCAACAAAAGGGACCGCGAAAGCGGTCCCTTTTTGTATCCCGAAAACCACTCGCCCAGCGAGTGGCTTTCGGGATACAAAAAAATCCCCCGCCGGACCCGGCGGGGGATATCTTGTTGTTATACATCGTAGATGCCCAGTATCACAATACCCGCCACCACCAGTGCGATCATGGCGTAGTGCTTCCAGCTGAGCTTTTCCTTCAGGAAAATGCGGCTCCACAGCACCGAGGCCACGCAGTAGGCGGAGATGATGGGCGCGGCCAGGGCCACGTGCTCCGTGTCCGCCAGCGCGTAGATGTACGCGAACTGGCCCGCCGTCTCGCACACGGCGCCCGCATACTTGGGGCCCTCCCGCTTGGGGACGAGTCGGCTCTTTTTGATGAGCACCACATACACGAAGCATACGATGCCCGCCAGCAGAAATGTCAGCTCGTAGGCGCAGTTGGCGCTGTCCTCGTTCAATGTCTCCAGCACCCGGCTGTCGGCGAAGGTACCCAGTGCGTCCAGCAGGCAATAGATCACAGGCAGGATCAGCGCCAACGCCGACTTGGCGTAGCGGTGGTTGCTGGCCTGCTGCCGTGCGGCCCGCAGGTCGTCGTCCTCCCGGGCCTCCACGATGCCCAGACCGATGACGCCCACGCATACCAGTGCTGTGGCGGCCAGCTGCGCCGGCACCAGCTCGCCCAGGCCGCCGGTGGCCAGCGCCAGCACCGCTACCAGTGCGCCGCTGGAATTGCAGATGGGGGAGGAGATGGACAGCTCGATATACCGCAGGCCGATGTAGCCGATGGTCATAGAGCTGATGTACAGCAGGGACACCGGCAGATACGTCAGGATGATGCTGCCGTTGATCTCCGTGCCGTTGATAAAAATCTCATAGGCGGCGTGCAGACCCATCACCAGGCCCACTGCCATCACCATTTTAAGATGGCTGTATTTGTCGTCTGCGTCCTGGCAGCCGATCTTGCTGAACAGGTCAGAACCGCTCCAGCAGATCAGTGCGATCAGAGAAAACCAAAACCACATAAAAAACTCCTTATTCTATCATGTATAGCAAGACCTGCTATACGATAATGTACATTATTCAGAAAGTAAAAGTATAAACAACGAACATAAAATGCACAGAAAAAGGAGGCGGACGCCGCCGAAAGGGATGGTTGGGGAGAAACATACGATTTCCTCCATGGTTTACATAATTATAATGAGATCAGGCCGGCCTCCAGCATTTTCTGCAGGCTCATCAGGATGCCCAGCTTGGCGTGGTACCAGGTCAGCCCACCCTGGAAATACACCGCGTAGGGCGGCCGTGTGGGGCCGTCGGCGGACAATTCTATGGAGCTGCCCTGCACAAAAGCACCGGCGGCCATGATGACGTCGCTGTCATAGCCCGGCATAGGGGCTGGCTCCGGTGTGACATAGCTGTCCACCGGCGCGGCGGCCTGGATGCCCTTGCAGAAGGCGATCATGCCCTCCCGGCTGCCCAGTTCTACCGCCTGAATGATGTCGTGACGCACCTCAGAAGCGCCTGGAATGACATGAAAACCAAGTTTTTCATAACAATTTGCGGCGAATACAGCACCCTTCACCGCAGAGGCCACCACCGTCGGCGCCAGGAAAAAGCCCTGGTAAAATTGGGTCAGCAGCCCCAGATTTGCGCCCACCTCCCGGCCAAGACCGGGGGCGGTGAGCCGCCGGGCGCAGCGCTCGATCAGGTCGGCGCGGCCGCAGATATAGCCGCCGGTGGGGGCCAGCCCGCCGCCGGGATTTTTGATAAGGCTGCCCACCATCAGGTCCGCGCCCACGTTCACCGGCTCGATCAGCTCTGTGAACTCGCCGTAGCAGTTGTCCACCATACAGATCACGTCCGGCTTGCATTGTTTACATAACGCAATCAACTCGCCGATCTGCGCTACTGAGAAGCTGGGCCTTGTAGCGTAGCCTTTTGAACGCTGTATCGTGATGAGATTTGTTTTCTTGCTTATTGCCGCGCAAATTTTATCGGTATCAAACGACCCGTCCGGCAATAAATCGACTTGACGATAACTTACCCCGTATTCCTTCAGTGAGCCCACTGACTCCCGAATGCCGATGACTTCTTCCAGTGTGTCGTACGGCCCCCCCACCGGACTCAAAAGTTCGTCCCCCGGCAGCAGGTTCGCGCCTAACGCCAGCGCCAGCGCGTGGGTACCACAGGTGATCTGCGGGCGAACCAGCGCCGCCTCCGCGCCGAAGCAGTCGGCGTAGACGCGCTCCAGCGTGTCGCGTCCCTCGTCGTCGTAGCCGTAGCCGGTGGAAAGGTTAAAATGATTGGCGGCCACGCGGTTTTTCTGCATGGCGGCGATGACCTTCAGTTGATTAGCCTCGGCGATGGCGTCGATGGCCGCAAAGCGGTCCTTCAGGTCGGACAGGATCGTTTCGCTGAAAGCCAGCACGTTTTCGCTGACGCCCAGCGCCTTATATGCTCCGTTCATAGTTCACCTCAGTTGGGAAATTGTACGCCGTTCAGGCGCATAATGAGTCGGATGGGATAGTCCCGATCCAGATAGTTTTTCTCGTACCACTCGAAGGTGGCGATGGGTGCGTGCATAAGCTCCGGTGCCTCGCAGCGAAAGGTCTCGAAGGTATTTCTGTCGCCGCTGAGCAGGGCGGCCACCACATCCAGCCGTCCTTCATCTGCCAGCCGCAGCAGGGCGTGGTCCATAGCGGCGGCACAGCCCTGCTCCTCCTCGTCGGCATACGTCTCCCGACGGCCCAGCCAGTAGAGGAACTCCTCCGGGTCCAGGTCCAGCTTGGTAGTGATCTGGCTGAGCTTGAAAAACTCCTTGCGGTCCATGCGCTTCAGCACGTCGATCAGATACTGCACAAGACCGTCGTCCATGGCAATGCAGTCCAGAAACACCTCAAAGGCGTGCTTGTTGGCATCGGGGTCGGGGGTCGCGGACTTTTTCTCCGCGGCAAGGGCTTCCTGTGCCTTATCCGCGTTTTGAAGAAACAACTCAAAACCGCCAAGGTCGCCGCTTTCGGTGAACAGCTCCTCCGACAATTCCGTGCCGTCCTGGGCGGCGCAGGCGCGGACAAAGGCGGCCATGCCCATATCCTGTAGCTGCTGGCCCAGCGCCTGTATGCGGGCGTTCTCATCGCTGCCTTCCGGCAGGGTGATTCCCTCCGGGGCAGGACGCGTGCCCTCCCATACCTCGGTCATATAGCGCAGATAGTAATCAAAAAGGGTCATAGCTCTCCCTCGCTTTCCAAATTGGAATTGTACCATACAGCGCTTGCCAATGCAAGAAATATCGGGTATGATAGGGGAAAACCGTGAAAGGAGCCGCCTATGGAAGCGTACTATGTCTATATGCTGCGGTGCCGTGGCGGAAGCCTGTACACGGGGATGACCAACGACGTGGCGCGGCGGATGGCCATGCATTGCAGCGGCAGGGGCGCCAAGTACACCCGGGCACACCCGCCGGAGGCTTTGGCGGCACTGTGGCGCTGCGGGGACAAGATAACGGCGTCGCGGCTGGAATACGCCATCAAGGCGAAGCTGACCCACGGGCAGAAGGAAACGCTTGCCGCCGCGCCGGGGAGGATAGGGGAGTTGTTTCCCGCGCTTCCCGCCGAGGCGGTAACGACGCTGCCCGCAGGGAAGGAATTTCCAATTTTTGCAAATCAAACGTAAGCACCGTTACCGGGAATGATAAAATTGGGCTTTTTTCACAAAATGCTCTGGACAAACCGGAAATTCTTGCTATAATGAAGCTATCCGCAGAGGTACCTCTGCTTTTACGTTTTAATGAGGATTAAAACGAGCGCACCTGCGGAAATCTGAACATAACGGGGTAGGAGACATGAAGAAATTGTTGGCAACGATACTGGCGCTGGTGATGGCGCTGGGACTGTGCAGCGTCAGCTGGGCGGCGGGAACGGAGAAGATTGTTGTGCACGGAATCAAGTACAACAACAAGGATGACAACGAATTTGCAACATTCGAGGCCGCGTATGCTGCGCTTAAGCCGGTGGTTGCGTCTGTTTGTGATACAAGCGGTGGGACCGATGGTCTGGGACAGGAATCCGCGAAGTCTGCGGAGGCGTTCAAGTCAGTGTTCACAGATGTGGACAGTAAGGGAAACGCGACCATCACGTATAAGATTTCCGGGAATGTGACCTATGATGAGACAAGCTGCGCGAATTTGCTGACCATGGGCAGAAAGGCATCGCATTATAATGCTGATAACCAACCGCTGCACCTTATCAACTTTAAGTTCATCGGTGAGGATGCGAATCGTGGTGCGACGCTGACTGTTAACTCCAATATCACTCTGCCTTACGAGTGGTGGGGCGAGAAGGTGACCACCTCTATCAGCTTTGAGAATCTGACCATCACGGGAAGTGCGCCCAACGGATTGTGGGCGACACAGTCTTATTTTGAAGCGCTTGATTTCAGGGTGGATAATTGCACTGTCAAGGGGCTTAGAATTTATAACTACAACAATGTGGGCGGTAAGTATGCTGTGACTAACAGCACACTGGATGGTACTGGTACCAGTGGCGCTACTGCTATTCATGTACAGGGAAGCGCTACCGAGTCTCTGAATATCAACATCAGCGGCAACACGATTTCCGGTTATGAACGTGGCGTAAATGTTGATCAGAATACTGCACAGGCAACGGTCAGCAACAATACGATTTCTGTGGCACCTGGCTATTCTTGCGTGCAGATAAGCCGTGTGGGAAAAATCGAAATCAAAGACAATAATCTGACTCTTAATGGAAGTAATGCATTTACGATCCACAGAGTTGCTTTGGAGACTGACGGCACACCGGATATTAGCATCAGTAACAACACCATCACAGGTACCGGCTATCTGCTGTATGATGATGTAAAGGCAAACGGTGGCTCTCTGGATTCGGGAACGGATACCCCCAAAATCGTCATTAAAATGGAGAACAACACGATTCCCTCTACGGTGGATACTACCAAGGGTGTAAAGGCAGACAGGGTGGTCGCTAATGATTCCCAGGTCGTGTCCAACGCTGTCAGAGAGGGTATTACCGTGCTGCAGACCCCGCCGCGCTACTACTACCACCCCACCACCGACACCAAGGCGGACGAGACCAAGGGTTCTCCCAAGACCTTTGATGCGGGCGTGGGTATCTACGCCGTGACGGCTGTCCTGTCCGTCACCGGCATGGCGTGGGTCGGCAAAAAGCGGCACTGAGCGAACAAAAAAAGAAAGCCCATACGGGCTTTCTTTTTTTGCGTGTCAGTCGTCCAGCTTGCCCCGGGCATGGAGCACATCGTCGGGGGTGATGGTCATCAGGTCCTCGCGGGTGACGGTCGGCATCTTGGCCAAACGGTTGTTCTGGGCCACCAGAATGTGCTCGAACAGGTTGCGGACGCCGCGGGCATTGCCGAAGCTGGGGTCGGCGCTCTCTTCGGCGATGTAGTCGCGGACCAGGGGCTCGGCCTCCGGCGCAAGGACGTAGCCCTTGCCGCAGCGCATTTTGAAGATCTCGAACATCTCCTCCGGGGTGTAGTCCTCGAACAGCAGGAAACGGTTGAAGCGGCTCTCCAGACCGGGGTTGGAGTGGATAAACCTGTCCATCAGCTCCGTGTAGCCCGCCACGATGACCACTAGGTCGTCGCGGTGGTCCTCCATGGCTTTGAGGATAGTGTCGATGGCCTCCTGACCAAAGTCGTTTTCGGACTTGCCGTTGAGGGCGTAAGCCTCGTCGATGAACAGCACGCCGCCCATGGCCTTTTCAATGACCTTCTGGGTCTTGAGGGCGGTCTGACCTACGTAGCCGGCCACCAGACCGCTGCGGTCCACCTCCACCAGTTGGCCCTTGCTGAGAATGCCCAGGCTGCGGTAGATGCGGGCCATCATGCGGGCCATCATGGTCTTGCCGGTGCCGGGGTTGCCGGTGAAGACCATGTGGAGCGACATATCGGTGGTGGGGAGGTCGTGCTGCTCGCGGAGCTTGTAGACCTGGACCATGTTGATGAGGTCGTGGACCTCGTCCTTGACCACGTTCAGGCCGATGTAGGTGTCCAGCTCGGCGAGTAGGTCCTCGATTTTTTCCGGAGGCGGAAGCTCCTCGGCTTTTTCGGGCGCGGCATCGCCGGGCTTGGCGTCGGCGGTGGGGGGGACGGGCTTTTCGGGCTCGGCAGGCTTTCCGGGGGCGGCGGGGGCCTTGCCAACGTCCTGGAAGGGCGTGCCCCAGAAGTCACTGCCCATGCGGCGGACGTTGTTCTCCGTCATGGAGCGTATCACGTCCAGCTGCTGCAAAATGATCTGATCTTTCTTATCCATAGTGGCACCTCTCAGTGAAATCGGATATGCCGCGTGGCACGCAGCAGAAGCGCAGTGATGAAGCCGGTCAGCGCACCGGTGAAAAGGGACACGGCCAGCAGGAAGGGGAGATAGCCCAGGACCATGGTGCTGCCAAGGGTGATGACCGCCGCGGCCATCTGGCCGATGTTGTGCGCTGCCGCGCCGCCGATGGACACGCCGTAGACGCTGAGCTTCGGCAGACGCCGCAGGAATATCATCACCAGCATGGCGGTCAGTCCGCCCAGCACGGAGAACAGCATGGCCGACAGGTTTCCGGCAAACAGTCCGCCCAGCAGACAGCGGGTCAGCAGAATGGCCAGCGCCGCGCCGGCACCCAACTGATACAGGGCGAACACAGTGACGATGTTGGCAAGACCCAGCTTCACGCCGGGCAGGGGCACCAGCAGGGAGATGGGGAACAGCCCCTCCAGGGTACTGAGCCCCAGCGCCAGCGCTGCCAGCACGGCGCAGAGGGCGATGTTTTTTGCTGTCCACTTCATGTGCTCACCCCACGATCACGTCAGGCGCGTCCGGCGCGGACGCACCTTCCAGGTGGACGACCACCTGGGCAGGCAGGCACACGATGGACTGCCCGGCGCGGGAGATAGCCCCGGTGTGGACGCAGTCCTGGGTGGGACAGTCGCTGTCAGTCACGGAGACGGCGCCGCCCTCGGCGGCAATGTGCAGCGTATAGCCGCGGCTGGTGACGGTGGCCTCGGTGAAGTCGGACAGGGGGACACGGCGGACCTCCTGACCGGAGATGTCGATGACCACGGTGAGGGCGCCGCTTTGGTTTTTGGGCAGATAGAAGCACAGCGCGGAGACGACGGCCAGCAGCACGACCGCCAGCGCCACCAGCGCGTCAAAGCGGTTCCATTTCAGTTCAGGCGGCGAGGAGTTGGTAGACATAGGCGGTTCCGTCCTTTTCGTTGAAACAGTCGGCCAGACCGGGGGTATAGACCACGCGGCCGTCCCGGGTGATGAGCACCATGTCGAAGGACATATCCTGGGCGCGCCAGAAGTCCACGGCGGCCTGCTCGCCCATAACGTACAGGGCGGTGGAGTAGGCGTCGGCACGGGTGCCCTGCCCGCCGAAGCCACCCCGTGTGACGACGGAGACGCTGGTCAGGTCACTTTGGACGGGATAGCCGGTCTTAGGATCGAGAATATGCTGGTACACCGTGCCGTCCGGCGCGGTGAAATAGCGCTGGTAGCCGCCGGAGGTGACCACAAAGGCATCCGACAGGCTCAGGGTGCAGACATAGCCCTCGCTGTCGGCGGGATCCTGAATGGCCACCGACCAGGGCTTGTTCTGGGCGTTGGTGCCGTAGACGTACACGTTACCGCCCAGATTGGCGCAGCCGCCGGTGAGGGCGCTGCGGTGGAACAGGACGGCGGCGCAGTCGGAGGCGTAGCCCTTGGCGATGCCGCCCAGATCGACGGAGCAGCCCTCATCCAGAGAGATGCTGCAAAATTCGGACTGGTGGACGTGCTCATAGCCCACCAGAGGCAGCAGTGCGTCGATCTCCGCCTGAGAGGGGACGCGGGGACTGTCGGAGGTGATGCCCCACAGCTCCACCAGCGGGGCGATGGTGATATCGAAGGCACCGTCCGTTTCCTGGCTATGCTGCAGCGCCCACGACAGCAGCTGCGCACCGTCCTCGTCCCAGACGGCGGAGCCGTCACGGTTCAGACGGGAGACCTCGCTGGTGTCCACCGTGCGGGAGAGGGAGGATTCCAGCGTGTTGACGGTGCGGCTCAGGTCAGTCAGCACATCATCAGCGCCGTCGCCGATGGCCACGAAGGTCATGTAGGTGTCCATGGCGAAGAGCTCCAGCGTCTCACGCTTCTGTGTGCCGCAGGCGGCGAGCGACAGGGCCATCAGCGCGGCCAAGATAAGGCAGGCAAATCGTTTCACAGTTCCCGCCGCCCTTCCAGCGCACGCATGAGCGTGGCGTCGTCGGCGAATTCCAGGTGGCCGCCCACGGGAATACCATAGGCCAGGCGGGTGACCTTGACGCCGAAGGGCTTGAGCAGCCGGGCGATGTACAGCGCCGTAGCCTCGCCCTCGGTGTCCGGGTTGGTGGCCATGATGACCTCAGTGATGCCGCCCTGGGCCACGCGGTCCAGCAGGGATCTGATGTGCAGATCATCGGGCCCCACGTGGTTCATGGGGGACAGCACGCCGTGAAGCACATGGTAACGGCCGCGGTACTCCCGGCTGCGCTCGATGGCGATCACGTCCCGGGGGTCGGCCACCACGCAGATGGTGGCGTCGTCGCGCTTCTGGTCGGCACAGATGGGACACAGGCCGCCGGCGGTCAGGTTCTGACACACGGGGCAGAGGGTCACGTTGCGCTTGGCGTCCATGATGGCGTCGGCAAAGGCCTGGGCCTCCTGCTCCGGCAGGGACAGCACGTAGAAGGCCAGCCGCTGGGCGGATTTATAGCCCACGCCCGGCAAGCGGGCGAACTGCTCCACTAATTTTTCCAGCGGGGCGGGAAAATACTCCATAGGATGTTACCCTCTCAGTTCTTTGATCTTGGCGGGGATGTCCGCAGCCTTGTATACGGCGCTGCCGGCCACCAGCACGTTGGCGCCGGAGGCGATGCAGAGCTTGCAGGTGTCGCCATCCACGCCGCCGTCTACCTCCAGTTCACAGGCAGGGTTCATGGCATCGATATAACCGCGGATGGCTTGGACCTTGGGCATCATATCGGCCATAAACTTCTGACCGCCGAAGCCCGGCTCCACGGTCATGACCAGGATCAGCTCCACCCTGTCGATGAAGGGCAGGACGGCGCTGGCCGGAGTCTTGGGCTTGACGACCACACCGGCCTTTTTGCCCTTGGCGTGGATCTTGTTGATGGCGGAGAGAATATTCTCCTCGGTGTCCGCCTCCACATGACAGGTGACGATGTCCGCACCGGCGTCGCAGAATTGCTCTACATAGCGGACCGGGCGCTCGATCATCAGATGGACATCCAGCGGCAGGTCGGTGGTGGGACGAATGGACTTGACCACCGGGATGCCGATGGAGATGTTGGGTACGAACAGACCGTCCATCACGTCCACATGGACGTAGTCGGCGGTGGAGATCTTTTCGATGTCGCGGGCCAGATAGGCAAAATCCGCGGACAGGATGGAGGGGGCGATCTTGATCATAGAGCAGCTTCCTTTCGCGCCGCACCGGCAGCGGTGCGGCGGCATAGTATGGGATATGCAGGCCCCGCAGTGCGGCAGACAGCGCAGCCGATCCCGCCCGGAGAGGTCGGGGCCTGCGGCGAGCCGGCGGGTGACCGCCGGCTCGCGGTGCATAATCAATTTATTATAGCATAGGTTTATGGCGAATTGCAAGGCGGCGGGACTTGTTTTGCACCGGCAGTAAAAAAACAAAAATTTGTCCATTCTGTGAATTTTGAATAAAAGGGGTTTACCTTTGCTGACTTTTCCTGTAAAATACCTTGTCAGAAAACCTGCGGTGTGGACGCGGAAGGCAAAGGGACGGTTTTATGAACTTCTTGCAACGTATTGGCAACGCGCTGTCGCGCTTCATGTATGGGCGCAACGGTGTGGACCGGCTGACGCTGACCATGGTCTGGACGGCTCTGGTACTGGATATCATCAACATTTTTCTGCGGGAGAAGGTGCCGCTGGCATACAGCATCATCGGCACCGTGGCCGGGATCATCACCCTGCTGGCACTGTTCCGGATGTTTTCCCGCAATCTGGAGAAGCGCCGGGCGGAGAACGCACGGTTCATGGAGAAGGTCTGGTGGCCCATCAGCCGACGTATGGCCGGGAAACGGCAGCAGCGGATGGATAAAGAGCACTGCTACTTTACCTGCCCGGGCTGCGGCGCGGTGTGCCGGGTGCCCAGAGGGAAAGGACGCATCGTCATCACCTGCCCTCGCTGCGGCAATGAGATACACGGAAAATCATAAGAAACATAAAAAAGCCCACCCCGAAGAGGTGGGCTTTTATCGTTGTCACAGCACTTTGCTGAGGAAGTCCTGCAGCCGGGGGTCCTGGGGATGGTCGAAGATGTCCGTGGGGGAGCCTTCTTCCAGGATCTTTCCGTCGGCCATGAAGACCACACGGTCGGCTACCTCACGGGCGAAGCCCATTTCGTGGGTGACGACCGCCATAGTCATCCCGTCCTTGGCTAGGTCGCGCATCAGGTCCAGCACTTCACCCACCATCTCGGGGTCCAGGGCGGAGGTGGGCTCGTCGAAGAGCATGACCTCCGGATCCATGGCCAGCGCCCGAACGATGGCGATACGCTGCTTCTGACCGCCGGAGAGCATATTGGGGTATTCGTTGGCCTTGTCGGACAGGCCGATGCGCTCCAAAAGGGTGCGGGCCTGGATCTCGGCCTCAGCGGGCGTTTTTTTCTTCAGGGTGACGGGCGCCAGCGTGATGTTCTGCAGCACCGTCTTGTGGGGAAACAGGTTGAAGTGCTGGAACACCATGCCCATCTTCTGACGGTGGAGATTGATGTCCACAGACTTATCCGCCAGGTCTACACCGTCGAAGAAGATGGCGCCGGAGGTGGGCTCCTCCAGCATATTCAAGCTGCGGAGCAGCGTGGACTTGCCGGAACCGGAGGGGCCGATGATGGCCACCACTTCACCCTTGTGGATATCCAGATCGCAGCCGTCCAATGCGTGAACGGTGCCGTGGTTGTATTCCTTGACCAGGTGCTTTACGGAGATGAGAACTTTACTGCTTATCGCCACGGCGCATTCTCCTTTCTATGGCCTCGATGGCTTTGGAGGCGGGATAGTTGATGCAGAAGTAGACCAGCGCGGCCAGCACGTAGGGAGCCAGGGTGATGTAGCTGTTGCCGGAGACGGTTTGAGCGGTGTACATGATCTCTGCCATGCCCAGCACGGAGCAGATGGAAGACTCCTTCACCATGGTAACGACCTCATTGGCCAGGGCAGGGAGGACATTCTTGATGGCCTGGGGCAGCACGACCAGGCGCATGGACTGCCAACTGCTGAGGCCCAGAGAACGGGCCGCCTCGGTCTGCCCCTTGTCCACAGCCAGTATACCAGCGCGGAATATCTCGGCTACATACGCCGAGCTGTTCAGCGCCAAAGCGACCACGCCTGGGATAAACCGGTTGATGGCGATGAAGCCGAACAACAGTGTCCGGGGCAGGCTAATGTAGTGGAACAATCCGAAGTAGATGATGGACAGCTGCACCAGCATGGGGGTGGAACGGAACACGGCGATATACGCGCCGGCGAACCACTTGATGGGCTTGATCTTACTCAGGCGCATCATGGCCAGCAGCAGGGCGGGGATCACGGCCAGCAGCACGGACACCACCGCCAGCAGCAGCGTGTATTCAAAGCCGCGGACAAAGGCGGAGCCGTACTTGGGCAGGAACGAGAAGTTGAAGAAGTTGGTGTTGTCCATGTTGACAAACAGATCATTCCACGACATAGACGAAGCATCCTTTCAAAAGTTCTTAAGAACACGCAAGCGTGCAAGGCATCTGCCTTGCACGTTTGCGATAGGGAACAGGGAGATCAGCCCACGTAGCTCAGGCCCACGTTGCCGTCCAGCACCAGCAGGTCGATGGTGCCGTTTTTCAGCTCGGTGACCAGGGTGGGGACCAGAGACTCCAGAACCATGCCGTTGGCAGCTTCGGGGAACATATCCGCGGCGGCCATGGCCTTGGTGGTGTTCTTCTGGGCGCCGATGATGACGGAGGCCTGGTTGATATCGTCAACGGTCTTGTACTTGTCGGCGTCGGAAGCCTTCACCAGAATGACGGGAGGCAGATCGGTGTAGTAGGGCTCGGAGAAGTCGCAAGCCTTGGCACGCTCCTCGGTGTACTCGCAGGCGGCCAGCACCACGTCAAAGTCGCCGTTGCTCAGGGAGGTCACCAGGTTGTCGAAGTTCATGGACTCGATCTGCAGGGTCATGCCCATGGACTCGGCGATATACTTGGCTACTTCCACGTCGATGCCGGCGTACTCGGTCATAGCAGCATCTGCGAAGAACTCATAGGGGGGATAGTCGGGGCTGGTGCCCATGACCAGAACGGGCTTGTCGCTGGCGGCGGTATCATCGGTGGTCTCGGCGGCCAGGTCAGAGGAAACAGCGTCAGGCATATAGGTATCCTGAGAAGCGACCTTGTCCTCGATTTCCTTGATAAGAGCGCCGTCGTTGGCGGTCAGCTCAGCGATGGCCTTGTTGATGCCCTCCAGCAGACCCTTGGGGTCGCCCTTCTGCACCAGGACACGGTAGGGCTCAGTCTCGCCCCAATCCACTACGTTCTCCAGAACCACCAGAGAATCGTCGGTGTCGGCGGCGTCATCCTTCTTGGTGTCGTCAGCCTTCTGGCCGCAGGCTACCAGGCTCAGCGCCATGACCAGCGCCAGCAGCATTGCCATAAACTTTTTCATGTTACTTACTTCCTTTCAAAACATGTATGGTCCTATACCGGGAACCGGAATATAGACGGTCATATTGGAGGTTCCCCTCCTGACAGTGGCTACTATACACCTGACGTGAATAAATGTCAACATGAATTTGTATAAAAATCCGCACGAAATGTAAATTTGTACAAAAAGCACATGATAAACCGGGGAGCAAAGGAAAGATGGCTGTGTATATTGCTGCATACGATAGTCGCATAATTGAATAAATATGCAAATATGCAGAGTGCAAGAAAAAAGCGGAAGCGCCAGCCTTTTGACTGGCGCTTCCGAATCCAAAAAGGGAGCCATGAAGAAGCTGCCGTGTTTACATTTCGATGAGCCGTGCGGCATACAGGTAGGTGCGGGCGTAGTAGCTCTCGTACAGGGAGCTGATGATGACACCGCTGGAGGTGCTGGCGTGGATGAACTGCCCGTTGCCCAGATAGATGCCCACGTGGCCGATACCGCTGCCGCCGGTGGCAAAGAACACCAGGTCGCCGGGGGCACGTTCCTCTGTGGTGACGCCGCGGCACATATAATACTG
>CDZH01053518.1_pt1 | contig 14064 bp, 19 predicted proteins | sample 557721 | NCBI WGS metagenome assembly CDZH01 (sample SAMEA3182062, study PRJEB8094) | gut metagenome | biome: human; feature: gut; material: Stool; isolation source: human stools | place: Canada | collected 2013-01-14
CTGGCCGGCGTGGTGCTGATGCTGCTGCCCGCCGGTAAGCAGGAGACCGAAGCCGCCGACACGGCAGGGGAGGAGATGTCCTTCTCTCTGGAGGAGACGGAGCGCCGTATGGCGGAGGTGCTGTCCGCCATGGATGGCGTGGGTCGGGTGCAGGTGATGCTGACGCTGCACAGCGGTGAAACGTTGTCGCTGGCGGAGGATAGCAGCGCCACTCTGGGCAGCGGCGGTGATGTGCGGCAGGACAGTCAGGTCCTGACGGTGAACCGCGGCAGCGGCAAGCAGGAGGTCGTGGTCACCCGGCGGCTGTACCCCACCTATCAGGGGGCGGTGGTGGTCTGTCAGGGGGCAGGCGACAGCCGTGTGCGCCTGCGGGTGCTGGAGACGGTGTCTGTGCTGACAGGACTCAGCAGCGATAAGATATCGGTAGTCCAATGGAAACAGTAACAATAAATGGGAGGAACGACAGTATGAAGCAGGTATGGAAGCGCCGCGCCGTAGCGGCGGCCGTGGTGGTGCTGGTGGGTACATCGGTGTATTTGAACTGGCGCTATGCCGGGGATGTGGCGGATACCTCCAAGGTGCTTGGCCAGTCCACGCTGGTCAATGGCGAGACTGCGGAGGCACAGGCGGATACTGCGGATACCGCCGGAGACGACTATTTCTCCACTGCCCGGCTCAGCCGCAAGCAGGCCCGCGATACCGCCATCAGTATGCTGGAGGAGGCCAAGGGCGAGGAAAACGCCTCAGAGGAGGTAGCCAACGAGGCATCCGAGACGCTTCAGGTGCTGGCGGGCTACACCGTGGCGGAGACACAGATCGAGAACCTGGTGGTGGCAAAAGGCTATGCCGACTGCGTGGCCTTTATGGGCGCGGACTCCATCAGCGTGGTGGTATCGGCGCCCGACGGTCTGGAGGCGGAGGACGTAGCGAAGATCAAGGATATCGTCATCGCGGAGACATCCTACACTCCCGGCCAGATCAAGATCATGGAAGCGGGAACGTCCGGTGCAAAATAGGTGTTGTATTTCCCCGTAAAAAATGGTATAATCCTATACTGCAATTAGCTGAGTACCAATGACAACTGTGAGGAGACAAACAGACCATGGCTGAAAATAAGGAATATATGATCCACCAGGAGGATGACGGCAGCATCCAGATCTCAGAGGATGTGCTGGCCTCTATTGCCAGTACCACAGCCTTGGAGGTGGACGGCGTCAGCGCTCTGATGAGCGCCAACGTATCCGACCTGATGGGCGGTAAAAAAATGACCTGCAAGGGCGTCCGTGTTGAACTGGACGGCGAGCAGATCGTTGTGGGCATTTTTGTTGCGGTGCGTTACGGCTGCGCCATCAGCGATGTGGCCAAAAAGGTCCAGAAAAATGTGCATACCGCGCTGGAGGGTATGACCGGCTTCAAGGTGGCGGCGGTGAACGTCCACGTGGGCGGCATCAGCTTCAACTGAACAACAGACGAGAGAGAAAAGGACGAACGCTTATGACACGCAGCACCGCACGGGAGATCGCCATACACTTGGCGTACCAGTTGAGCTTCACCGAACTGCCGGTGGAGGAGTTTCTGGACCAGCAGCTCAGCGATGAACGCTTTGCCGAGCTGGCGGCAGAGGATGACCTCTACGCCGACCGGCCCAACACCAAGCAGGAGGCGTATATCCGCCGCCTGGTCTCCGGTGTGGCGGAGCACGCCGCCGAGCTGGACGCCGACATTGAAAAGTACGCCCGGGGCTGGCGATTTGAGCGCATTTCACTGGTAGCATCCGCCATCATGCGTGTGGCCATGTACGAGATACTCTACATGGCGGACATTCCGCAGGGCGCCGCCATCAGCGAGGCGGTGACGATCGCCAAGAAGTACGAAACGCCCGAGGTCGCCAAATTCATCAACGGTATTCTGGGCAGCTTCGCCCGGGGCGAGGTCAAGGAAAAGGACTGAAAACCGCATACGAAAGGCAGAGCGTGAAGGCTCTGCCTTTTCAGGTCGCATACAGAAAGGAGTGATCGCCACGTCGGGCCAGTATATTTTCACGGTGTCCGAGGTCAACCAGTTTATCAAGGACCTGCTGGATAACGTGCCGCCATTGCAGGAGGTCCTGCTGCGGGGCGAGATCTCCAACTACAAACTATACCCCTCCGGCCATCACTACTTTACCCTGAAGGACAGTCAGTGCAGTCTGAAGTGTGTTATGTTCAGGGGCAGCGCCGCGCGTCTGCGCTTCCGCCCGGAAAACGGTATGCAGGTCATCGCCTCCGGCCGTATCAGCGTCTATCCCCGCGACGGCGCCTACCAGCTGTACTGCACCAGCCTGACGCCCGAGGGCGCCGGCGACCTGAGCGTGGCCTTTGAGCAGCTGAAGGAAAAGCTGCGGAAGGAGGGCTTGTTTGACGAGACTCATAAAAAAACCCTGCCGCCATATCCCCGGCGCATCGCCATCGTCACCTCCCCGGCAGGCGCGGCGGTCCACGACATGATCCGCATCCTCCGCCGCCGCTATCCCATCGCCAAGGTCCTTCTGCTGCCCGTTCGCGTGCAGGGAACTGAGGCCCCGGCGGAGATCGCCGGCGCCATCCGTTACGCCAACGCCCGCAGCCTGGCCGATGTGCTCATCACCGGCCGCGGCGGCGGTTCGTTGGAGGACCTGTGGGCCTTTAACGACGAGCGCGTGGCCCGCGCCATCTACGACTCGGATATTCCCGTCATCTCGGCGGTGGGCCACGAGCCGGACGTGGCCATCAGCGACTTCGTAGCGGACCGGCGGGCCTCCACGCCCTCCAACGCCGCCGAGATCGCCGTGCCGGACATGGCCGAGCTGCTGCGGACGCTGGATGCCGCCCATTCCCGCATGACACAGTCGATACGCCGCGATATCGCCGCCCATTCCCGCCGTTTAGAGTCCCTGTCGAAAAAACGCGTCCTCACGGACCCGACCGCTTACCTGGCGGACCGCCGCCAGGATGTGGACCATATGACCCACCGGCTCTGTGCCGCCATGCGTGTGGTGACAGATGTCCAAAACCGCCGCTTCGGCGCGCTGGCCGCGTCGCTGGATGCCCTCAGCCCATTGAAGGTCCTGGGCCGCGGCTACGCACTGGCTCAGCAGCCGGACGGCACGGTGCTCCGCAGCGCCGATCAGGCGCGGATAGGGGAGACCCTGCGCCTGCGGCTGGCCGACGGCGCTCTGCGGTGCCAAGTAAAGGAAAAGGAGAACGAACATGGCAGCAAAAAAGACGTTTGAGGAGAATATGTCCCGGCTGGAGGAGATCGTCTCCCTGCTGGAAAGGGGCGATGCCACGCTGGGCGACAGCATGGCGCTGTTTGAGGAGGGCACCAAGCTGGTGAACGCCTGCCGCAAGGAGCTGGACACCGCCGAGCAGAAGGTGGTCAAGCTGTCCAAGGGCCCCGATGACGCGCCGGTGGAGCATGATTTTGCTGCGGAGGATTGAGCCATGGACTACGAAAGACACTATGAGCAGTACCGCGCGGCGGTAGAGGACTACCTTTCCGCCCTTTTTGCCGGCAGCGCCCCCTATGACCGTCTCTACGATGCCATGCGGTACAGCGTGCTCTCCGGCGGCAAGCGTATCCGCCCGGTGCTGACTCTGGAATTTGCCCGTCTGGGCGGTATCGACTGGCACCTGGCGCTGCCCTATGCCTGCGCGCTGGAGCTGGTGCACAACTATTCCCTTATCCACGACGACCTGCCCTGCATGGACGACGACGATCTGCGCCGTGGCAAGCCCACCAACCACAAGGTCTACGGCGAGACGCTGGCCATTCTGGCCGGCGACGCCCTCCAGCCCGAGGCCTTTCGTCTCATTGCCCAGGCGACGGGACTGCCCGCCGAAAGCCGTATCGCGGCGGTCGAGATCCTGGCCAACGCCGCCGGTGTCGACGGCATGGTGGCCGGGCAGGTGCTGGACACCCTCTGCGACGTCCGTGATGAAGCCGGCCTGACCCAGCTGGACCGTCTCAAGACCTGCGCCATGATCTCCGCTGCGGCGGAGCTGGGCTGTGTGGCCGCCGGAATGGACGCGGAAAAGCGCCGTCAGGCCCGTAAATTCGGCGATGGCCTTGGTCTGGCCTTCCAGCTCCGTGACGATATCCTGGATGTGACAGGCGCACAGGAGGTGTTCGGCAAGCCCATCGGCTCTGACAAGGCGGAGGGCAAGGTCACGCTGGTGGATGTGAAGGGCCTGGAGCAGTGCCAGCGCGACGTGGAGCAATACACCGCGCGAGCCAAGGCCGCTATTGCCGCCTGGCCTGATAATTCGTTTTTGCTGGAGCTTGCCGACCACATGGTAAATCGTGTAAAGTAATATCGCCTTACAGTTAATGCAGATAAATGCCCCGCGCCGTTTGGCGCGGGGCACCTTCTGTCATCTATCGTTCTGCGGTGCTGCCATAGTCACACAGCGCCCGCAGGGCGCAATTTTCACAGTCCGGCTTCCGTGCCATACACAGCGCGCGGCCATGGAGCACCATGCGGTGGCAGAAGTTGTTGGCCTCCTCCGGGGGAATGACCTTTCGCAGCTGCTGCTCCACCTTCAGTGGGTCCTTGCTGCCGTCCGTCAGTCCCAGCCGCCCGGTGATGCGGATGCAGTGGGTGTCGCAGACATAGCCGTCCTTTCCGTAGATATCGCCCAGGATCAGATTGGCGGTCTTGCGCCCCACACCGGGCAGTGAGAGCAGGTCCTCCATGTTGTCCGGGACCTTCCCGCCGAAACGCTCCACCAGCATTTTCGCGGAGCCAACGATGTCCCGGGCCTTTGCCCGCCAGAAGCCGCAGGACTGCACATAGGTGCCCACCTCGTCCGCATCGGCGGCGGCAAAGGCCTCCAGCGTGGGATAGCGGGCAAACAGCGCCGGCGTCACCAGATTGACCCGCGCGTCGGTGCACTGCGCCGCCAGACGCACGGAGAACAGCAGCTCATAGTCCTTCTGATAGTCCAGCGAACACAGCGCGTCCGGGTACAGCGTCTTCAGCGCCGCGATAATGGCGCTGACCTGTTCCTTCGACTTCATGCGACATCACCTCATCCCAATTGTAACAGAGGTTGCAGAAAAAGGCAATCTGTGCTATACTGTTTCATAAGATTTTCCACAGAAGGGAGGCGGTGCCGCTATGCGTCCGCTGGCAGACGAGATACGGCCCCAGACGCTTGACGATGTGGCCGGCCAGAAGCACCTGCTGGGCGAGGGGGCGCTGCTGCGCCGCCTGATCGAGAACGGCACCGATGCCAACCTCATTTTCTACGGTCCCTCCGGCACCGGAAAGACCACCGTGGCCAACATTATTGCCAAGCAGGCGAAAAAGGCGCTGTACACCCTAAACGCCACCACCGCATCCCTCCAGGATGTGAAGAATGTCATGGCGGATGTGGACACCATGATGGCTCCAAACGGTATCCTGCTGTACCTGGATGAGATACAGTATTTCAACAAAAAGCAGCAGCAGAGCCTGCTGGAGTTCCTGGAAAACGGTAAGATCACCCTGATCGCCTCTACCACAGAGAACCCGTATTTCTATATCTACAACGCACTCCTGTCCCGCAGCACGGTTTTTGAATTTAAGCCTCTGTCGGTGGAGGATACCATCCCCGCCGTGGAACGGGGCCTGCGTATCGAGCAGGAGAGGAGCCAGCTGCCCTTTACCTGGGAAGAGGATGTGCCCCGCACAGTGGCCGCCGGTTGCGGCGGCGATGTCCGAAAGGCCATCAACGCCGTGGAGCTGCTGTACCGTTCCGCCAAGCCGAAGGATGGCGGATTATATGTGACAAGGGATGATGCTTTACAGCTAAGCCAGTGCAGCGCCATGCGCTATGACAGGGAGGGGGATGACCACTATGATCTGCTCTCCGCCCTGCACAAATCCATCCGCGGCTCCGACCCGGACGCGGCGGTGTACTACCTGGGCCGTCTGCTGGTGGCGGGGGACCTGATCTCCCCCTGCCGTCGTCTGCTGTGCATCGCGGCGGAGGATATCGGCCTTGCGTATCCGCAGGCCATCACCGTCACAAAAAGCTGCGTGGACGCGGCACTGCAGCTGGGCCTGCCGGAGGCGCGGCTGCCCCTGGCCGAGGCGGCGGTGCTGCTGGCCACCGCGCCCAAATCCAACAGCGCCCACAACGCTATCATCGCCGCTATGGAGGATATTCAGCGCGGCGCGGTGGGTGACATCCCCCGGCACCTGAAAAACGTCCACGCTGACAGTACCGGCGCGGACAAAGCCCCCGCCTATAAGTACCCCCACAATTACCCGGACCACTATGTGCAGCAGCGCTATCTGCCGGAGTCTTTGGGGGATACGCATTACTATGCGTACGGCGAAAACAAGACCGAGCAGGCCGCCAAGCGGTACTGGGACGACATTAAGGGGAAGAACGGAAATGGACCTGCGGTTACATGATGTTTTAGAGCTGAAAAAGGAGCACCCCTGCGGCAGTAAACGCTGGCAGGTGCTCCGCGTGGGCATGGATATCAAGCTCCGGTGCCTCGGCTGCGGCCACGAGGTCATGCAGCCCCGGCGTAAGATCGAAAAAATGATACGGCGCATCGTGCCGAAGGAGGAATTGCAATGAGACCGAAATGGACAAGATACTTCGCCATGGGCATCGCCCTGCTGCTGGCCATCGTCATGGCCGTAACGCTGGTCCTGCCGTACCTGGGACTGTGAGGCTGCCATGAAGCACTGTATTCTGGCAAAATTCACTCCGGAGGCCAAGGCGCAGCGCGCCGCGCTGCTGCCGCGTATCCGGGAGATATTCTCCGCCGCGGCGGATATTCCCGGCGTTCACGGCGCGGAGGTCATTCCCAACTGCGTGGACCGGGACAACCGTTACGACGTGCTCATTCGTCTGGATATGGACCGCGAGGCCCTTTCCCTGTACGATGTGTCCGCTATGCACCACCGGTGGAAGGACGAGTTCACGCCCCTGCTGGAGAAGAAGGCCATCTTTGATCATGAATCATAACCACCAGTTTACTGGTGGTTATGATTTTCTATTAGCGGGAGAGCCGCCATACAGACAGCTGGTATGCTGCATGGTTTCTGTGCTGTTCTCCGCGCTGGCCCATACCATTCTTTACAGCCCGTGGGTCATCTATTTCCTCTGTATTGCTTTGGACAAAAGCTTTGAAGAATTATTTTATTTTTGGGAGGCCGCTATGGATAATGTATTGCTTTTGATTTTTGGTATATTTTTGTCGGTGCTCGGCATCTTGAATATCAAAGGGAATATCAGCACCATACATTCCTATAACCGCAGAAAAGTGAAAGAAGAGGACATCCCCAAATACGGTAAGGCGGTGGGGACGGGAACGGTCATTATGGGGGCGTCCCTGATCTTGGCGTATTTCGCCACATTCTGGAATGAGGCGGCAATAGATTATATCATCTTTCCGGCGATAACTATTGGCCTGGCCTTTATCCTATATGGGCAGATCAAATACAATCACGGTATTTTTTGACCCGTAAAAAACGCACCCTCGTGAGGTTGATCCTCATGAGGTATAGAAAAGGTGCCAATAAGGTGTCAACAATAGCCATAAAAGAGCAACAAAAGCTATAGCAAAATGTATACCAAAATGACGCGGAATGTCAATGAAAAGCGGTGACGGATGGATTATAAAGCGGTAACGAACCGGTTGCAAATGCTGCGGTGCCCGCCTGGTTGCGACGTTTTTTTTCGTCCCGCCGCTCTATAATAGTGGCAGCGAGGTGAGGCAATGACTGTGGTGTATCTGGACCGCGTTTTCCTGCTCAACAGCGTGGTAGACTATCTGCTTTTCCTATGTGCCGCAAGGCTTTGCGGCTTTCCGCTGCATCGAAGGCGGCTGATTTTTTGCGCGGTGCTGGGCGGCGTTTACGCGGCTGCGGTCTTTATTTCCGAGCTTGCATTTTTGGCTCACCCGGCGATCCGATTGGCCTTTGGAGGCTTGCTGGCGCTTGCCGCGTTTCGCCGTTTCCGCCCGGTCCTCACATTTTTTTGCTTTCGGCCGCCCTCGCCGGCACCCTACTGGCGCTCGGCCTGGCCTTTGGCTCGGTGGCGGGACTGGCGCAGCGGTTGTATTACGCCGATGTTAGCTGGCAAGCGCTTATACTTGTCAGTATATTGTTTTACGTGCTTCTCCGGCTTTTTGCCGGTCAGGCAGCACGTCATGGAGGGGGAGAATTGTTGCAGATCAAAGTATCTGTCGGCGGAAGGATACAAACCGTTACCGCCCTGCACGACACGGGTAATACACTGAGGGATCCGGTCACCGGATCTCCAGTGCTGGTATTGGAACGCCGTTCCGCAGACGCATTATGGACACCGGCGGTGGCCGATGTATTGGCAGAGCAGCTGTCTCCGGAGGAGAAAATGGCAAAGCTGCACCGAATAGGTTGTCCGGTACGGTTTACACTGCTGCCTTTTCGCGCGGTGGGGACGGCTGCAGGCCTGCTGTTGGCAGCCTGTAGCGATTACATAGAAGTGAATGGCAAACGCTATCCACGGACACCCGTCGCGCTGTCGGAGCAAGCTGTCAGTGATGGCGGCGGGTATCACGCCTTGTGGGGCACGATGGAAGGAGGGGTAGGGCATGGCAAAGCTTCTGATTTGGCTGAAACGCCTGTGGCACAGCGTATACAGGCCGGATAAGGTCATGTACATCGGCGGGAGCGATACGCTGCCGCCGCCCTTACCGAGAGATGAGGAGTCTGTGCTGCTGGAAAAGCTGAATACCGGCGATTTTCAGGTGCGGCAGACGCTGATCGAACACAACCTGCGGTTGGTGGTTTACATAGCCAGACGTTTTGAAAATACCGGTATCCATATAGAGGACCTGATCTCCATTGGCACTATCGGATTGATCAAGGCGGTCAATACGTTCCGGACAGATAAGAATATCAAGCTGGCTACCTACGCCTCGCGGTGTATTGAGAATGAAATTCTCATGTACTTGCGGAAGAACGGCGCACAACGGACAGAGGTCAGTTTCGATGAGCCGCTGAATACCGACTGGGACGGAAAAGAACTGCTGCTCAGCGATGTACTGGGGACTGACAGCGATGTGGTCATGCGGCCCATTGAAGCGGATGTGGACCGGCAGCTGCTGCAAACGGCGGTATCGCACCTCAGTCCGAGAGAGAGGGATATCATCACCATGCGGTTTGGCCTGGGCGGTATCAAGGAGCTCACCCAAAAGGAGGTGGCGGATCGATTGGGAATTTCGCAGAGCTACATATCACGGCTGGAGAAGCGTATCATCCTGCGACTGCGGCGAGAATTGCAGAAAATGAACTAAAGGCTGTGAAGGAGTACACCTTCACAGCCTTTGCGCGGTCAAATATTATTGTAAGGATAGGGCGGCCGGACGGTTGACCACCATCATATTGTAGTAACGCAGCAAATGATAATCATCCTTATCCAGTTTGATGGTGCCCAGCAGGCGGTCGTTTTCCTCCAGCGGCTCTTTAGAGATCAGCGCCTTCAATGCAATGGGTGCAAAGAACGGGGAGGAGCCGATACCGGATACCAGTCCCACGGCGGGCATACGGTTCTGCATGGGATTGAGCATACAGATATACATCTTTTCCGCCTCGTTGATCTGATTGGTCAACACCATGTGGGTGATGGTGTCGTAAGCCTTCATCTCTCCGGTGAACAGATGCTGGCAACGGTCCGGGTCGGAGAAGGACGCCACGCCCATATACAACGTGACCTCGACACTCTCGTGGTCCACTGACTGAGAAAACCGAAGAAGTGAGCGTACCATCTGGCGAATACGGCCATCATAGTAGTACATATAGGCCAATGTCTGATTGAAGTAGCTATTCTTAGGCAGCGCCGGCTCCGCATGGAACATGGGGGGCTGATAATCGATGAAGCATTTTAGATCAATATCCAGCGCCTGCGCAATCTCGTACAGTGTTTCGATGTCGATGGTAATGGCACCGTTTTCGTACTTGGATAGCGTCGCTTTGCTCTTATTGATCATGGCGGAGAATTGCTCGATGGTATAGCCGCGGCTCTTGCGGTATTTTTTGATGCGCTGTCCCACAAAATAAGAAAAAGAGCTCAAAAGCGACACCTCCTTATAATGGAGTAATGATACCAAACGTTTGGTAGGAAGTCAATAGTTTTTTTCTGTGAAGGAAACCTTTTTCACTGGCCTTTTCTTTTTAATAAACCATTCGGTGAAAATAGTAGCAAACAAAAGAAAGCCCCCGGCAACCATACGGATGCCGGGGGCCAAAATGATGTAAGAATGTATGAGCGACTTACTTAGCGGCGTCCATGCCGGCCAGCAGAGCCTTCTTGTTGCCCTCCAGGAAGCGGGCCTTTTTCTCACCCAGCTCGATGCGGATAGCTTCCATCATGCTTTCCACGGAGGTGACGGGAGCCTTGGCCAGGGTCGCGCCCAGGATGGCCACGTTGGCACCCTTGGGGTTGCCGATGGATTCGGCAATGCCGTTGGCATCGCAGTACACCACGGTGATATCATCGCGAACCGCTTTGCGGTCGATGATGGAGCTGTTGATGACCAGAACGCCGCCGGGCTTCACGTGTGCTTCAAACTTGTCCAGAGAAGGACGGTTCATGGCCACGATCACGTCGGCCTTGTCCACCAGAGGGGAGGCAACGGGGTCATCGGAGACGATGACGGAGCAGTTGGCGGTACCGCCGCGCATCTCGGGGCCATAAGAGGGCAGCCAGGAGACGTGCTTGCCGTCCAGCATGCAAGCCATGGCGACGAACTTACCGATCAGCAGCATACCCTGACCGCCGAAACCGGCGAAAATAAAGGTTTTTTCCATGTTACTTCGCCTCCTTGTCTTTGTAAACGCCCAGAGGATAGTAGGGAATCATGTTCTGCTCCAGCCAGTTCATAGCTTCCACCGGAGACAGGCCCCAGTTGGTGGGGCAGGTGGACAGCACCTCGATCATGGTGAAGCCCTTACCCTCCATCTGCAGACGGAAGGCCTTGGCAATGGCCTTCTTGGCCTTGGCGATGTTGGCGGTATTGTTGACCGCCACGCGCTCAATGTAGTAAGAACTGGGAACAGCGGCCAGCATCTCGCACATCTTGATAGGCAGACCACTCCACTCCTCGCTGCGGCCAGCAGGGCAGGTAGTTGCCTTTTGGCCGATCAGGGTGGTGGGGGCCATCTGACCGCCGGTCATGCCATAGATCGCGTTGTTGACAAAGATGGTGGTGATCTTCTCGCCGCGGTGGGCGGCGTGAACGATCTCCGCGGTACCGATAGACGCCAGGTCACCGTCGCCCTGATAGGTGAATACCAGAGTATCCTTGCCGACGGAGCGCTTGATACCGGTGGCAACAGCGGGTGCGCGGCCGTGGGCAGCCTCGTACATATCGCAGTTGAAATAGTCGTAGGCAAACACGGAGCAGCCGACAGGGGCCACACCGATCACCTTGCCGTCTAATTTCATCTCGTCGATGACCTCGGCTACCAGACGGTGGATGATGCCGTGGTTGCAGCCGGGGCAATAGTGGAACTGCTTGTCAGTCAGCAGCTTAGTCTTTTCGAACAGTACAGCCATCTTATTTACCCTCCTTCATGCTCAGGATCTTGGTGACGATCTCGTCGGTAGAGGGCATCTGGCTGCCGCAATGACCGAAGAAGTCAACGTGCTTGGCGCCATTGATGGCCAGCTTTACGTCCTCCAGCATCTGGCCTTCGTTCAGTTCAACGTCCAGAACGGCCTTCACGCCGGGCTGGCAGCAGGCCTCACGCACAGCGTCATAGGGGAAGGGCCACACAGTGATGGGGCGGACCAGGCCGACGTTAATGCCTTTTTCCTTCAGCTCGGCGATAGCGCTCTTGGCGATACGCGCCACGGTGCCGAAGGCAGTAATGATGTACTCAGCGCCTTCGCAGTTGTAGCTTTCCCACATCTGCTCGTTGGCAACGACTTCCTTGTACATGGCCTGCAGCTCGTCATTGTGGACAGCCAGGCTCTCGGTATCGATGTAGATAGAATTGATAATGCCGCGCTTAGCGGGATCATCGCCGGGCTTCCAGCCGGTGCAGGCCCAGGGCTTCTTCTCCGGGTCTACCTTGTAATCCACCATCTCGGGCAGCTCCACGGGCTCCATCATCTGAGCGATGATGCCGTCCGCCAGGAACAGCACGGGGATACGGTACTTTTCGGCCTTGTCATAGGCGATCATCATCAGGTCGATGGCCTCCTGTACAGAAGCGGGGGCGAAGGTCAGCAGGTGATAGTCGCCGTTGCCGCCGCCCTTGACACCCTGGAAATAGTCGCCCTGGGATGCCTGGATATTACCCAGACCGGGGCCGCCGCGCATCACGTTGATGATGACAGCGGGAACCATGGCGCCTGCGCAGTAGGAGATACCTTCCTGCTTCAGGGACACGCCGGGGCTGGAGGAGGAGGTGATGACGCGGGCGCCGGTACCGGCAGCGCCATACACCATGTTGATAGCCGCCACTTCGCTCTCGGCCTGCAGGAAGCAGCCGCCGATCTCGGGCATACGGGCGGACATATATTCGGGGATCTCCGTTTGCGGAGTGATGGGGTAACCGAAGAAAAAGCGAGCGCCGGCACGAATAGCGGCTTCTGCAATCGCTTCGCTGCCCTTCATAAGAGTCAAAGCCATATTCTTTCTGCCTCCTTAGTCTTTTTCGATTCGGATCACCACATCAGGACAGGTGCGGGCGCAGGACGTGCAGCCGATGCACGCCTCCATGTTCGTCACTTCTGCCGGATGGTAGCCCTTTGCATTGATGCGGGTCTTGGACAACTCGATGATGTGCTTGGGACAAGCTCTTGCACACAGACCGCAGCCCTTGCAAAGATTTTCGTCGATGGTAACTCTTACCACTCTCTTTACACCTCTTTTCTTAATTCCTTTTCCGATGCTGTGTTTGCTGTTTTGCTGTGTTATTACAATCCCTTCGCGTAGAGGGAAGTAACCGGGTTTAATACATATCCTTGTGAGGGTTTATGGTGTTCAGCCCGTACTCGATATAGGAGTCCCAGTCGCGGTGCATATACACGTCGATGGGAATGGGCTGTCCCACATATTTTGGATTGGGGTTTCGGGCCAGAAAGGCGTCCAGAAACTCCTTTTTTCCGGTGGTGTAGGAAACCGGGATGCCCGTGAGGTCACTGACCTCACGGAGCATCTGGTAGCCATCCCACAGGTCTTGCTCGGTGGTAGCAGTGGCGAGGTTCGTGTTGTTGATCATACCGGTGATCTGCAGCCGCGCGTGGGTCTGCATACCCTCCTGTAAACGGAGAAGCTTCTCCACCGTGCCGGCCAAAGGCCGCCGGATATTCACCACGTTCAGCACCTCCAGTGCACCGGGCGCCAGGTCCACAAAGTCCTGGTGATACCGGCCCAGTGCTGTGGCGCCCACGTCGTCGCCGCCTACATCGAATATGACGGTGTCCCAATCCAGCACAAAGGCGGACGACACCTCGGCAGGGAGAGAGAGCGTCTCGATACCGGAGCAGGCAAAGTTGGGGGAGACCAAACGGATCTCCTTCTGCTCCACCAGCTTGCCGCGCTCTGTCAGACGGAAGTAGGTGTTGACCATATCCAGGTCTAGCAGTTCCGTCCGGTCGCCGCGCGCGGCCGCCTGCATAGCAAAATTCAGAGCCAATTCGCTCTTGCCGCTGCCATAGTTGCCGATGAGGACTTTTACGTGCTTCATGGGATGCGTCGTCTCCTTATATCTTGACTGTTAGCGAAGATTCTCGCGGATGGTCTGGCACAGCGCTGTGATACCCTTGACGATCTTATCCTCGGGCATGCAGCTGTAGTTCAGACGCAGGGTGTTGTCGTGGCCGCCGTTGGGGAAGAAGGAGCCGCCGGGAACGAAGGCCACCTTCTTGGCAAGGCACTTCATCTGCAGATCCTTGGCGTCCATGTACTCGGGCAGGACGACCCATGCGAACAGACCACCGTCGGGACGAGTAAAGGTGCAGGGCTCGGGCAGCTCCTTGGCCAGGGTCTCCAGCATGACGGCACGGCGCTTGCGGTAGCACTCGCGGATGGTGTTGACGTGGGCGTCCA
>CDZH01075868.1_pt1 | contig 14044 bp, 10 predicted proteins | sample 557721 | NCBI WGS metagenome assembly CDZH01 (sample SAMEA3182062, study PRJEB8094) | gut metagenome | biome: human; feature: gut; material: Stool; isolation source: human stools | place: Canada | collected 2013-01-14
TTTATATATTTTCCTGTTATGGCATCAACACCCCCTGCATATACCCAAGATCCAATGCCTGCATCTTGCATGAAGGATACATCAATAACCTGTCCATTCTTAAACTTTCCAATAATAGAGTAATTAGTTCCAGGTCCACTTCTAACATTAAGATTACTACCATCTGTAATAACATGATATTGATACCGTACCACTCTTCTTGCTGATCCATTTTCTGACGAATCAACCAGTTGAAGCATTCCTCCATCTACCTGAATCAGTTCTGGAATGCTTCTGTCTTTCTCCTGCTTTTCTGCTGCAAAACATGTCATAGAACTGGCCACAATTACTAATAATGTAATACAAAAAATTTAAAATGTTTTTTTCATACGTTGATCCCCTTCCTTCATACCTTTTCAAAAATAATCTGTCCGTTTTGCCAATAGCCTGCAACTCCATGATTCACACTGAATCCCAACTGCACTGCCTTTTCCACGCCGGTGAAAGTCTTCCCTCTCTCATATCCTCCTTCCCATGAAAGTTTAATTAACGTACACTGCGTTTCCTCTTCCACAAAACCATAAAGAAATTCCTCATCATAGGTTCCATAATTTACACTTTCCTGATCATGTGCTCCGGCTTCATAAAGTAATTCTGCAGTCTCTCCGTTCCAGCTCTGCAAATAAATATTTTCTGCCAGATCCTTATATACCACTCCACGGTTACTTAACAGCACATCACTTTGTGTATCTGTAATTTCTTTAACCCGGTTTCCCGTATCCGTATCGTATACAAAAATCCGGTTCTGTGCAGGCTCCCGGCATACCAGCTTATGATATTGGAATATTGCATTGGTATACCCTGCAGGAAGCATTGCGGCATCCTCTTTCGAATAACCGCACCTTTCTAATATCTGATATACCGTCTGCTGATCTTCCGGTACTTTTTCAACATGATCTCCCTTTTGCATATATTCTTCACAGGAATCTGCAAGTTCGATATAAATTTCCTCTTCGCAGGCATAAATATTACGACATGTCCACAATTCTTCGGACCATGCTGCAAGCTGTTCTTCCTGCCGGTTTTTAATCGACATCCGTATCAATCCTGTAAGACTCTCCTTTTCCACCGGATATCGGATATAATACAGGAAGTCTCCATCAAAATTTCCAAGCTTCACATTTCCTTCTGCCAGTTTCTCTACCTCGGCAGTCTCTTCCGAAACTCGCTTCAATCCTTCTGCGTCCGGGAAATAAAAATATCCATCTGCCCATTTCACCACATTATATGTAGAATCCACCTGATCGCTGCCATCTTTATTCTGCACCTTCTGCTTCTCATCCTCTTTTTCCCGGTTTTCCTCCTCTGAGTTTGGAACTCCCGGTATCACCTCATTCATGCTATCGCCCTGCCGGTCATCCGGAACGCTTTTTATTTCCGAAACATTCTGAGATACTGTTTTTCTGTCCGTAAACGTACATCCAGCCAGACAGAACAAAATGAGTAGAACCAATACTGACACCATTCCACTGATCTTTTTCTGTCTGGAAATCATTCCAATTCTTTCCTTCAGCCGCTTTGCGCCGCCACTCATAGACGTGGTAATGGTAAGGTCCACTGCCTTGTGATTTTGTCTTCCCGCCAGCGCAAGCAGCGTATAGCCATACTCCTTACGCTGTGCCTCCTCCTGCAGCATTTGTAGTACTGCTTCATCACAGGCAAGCTCACAATCCTGCTTCATGTATCTGACCGCAACCCATACAAATGGATTATAAAAATACAACACCAGACAAAGATTTCTCAACAACACCCATAGCAGATCTCCATTCCGGTAATGACAATATTCATGCAGAATCATATAGGAAAGCTTCTTTTCATCCTGAACCATCCTGGCATCTACATAAATCCGGTTTCCAGCCAGAAACGGCGAAGGCAGCTCCTTTAGCACATATATTTGCAGACCGGTATGCGGATCTCTTTTATAAAAGATTCGTTCTCTCCGGCAATATCTGTAAAACCGCAGATTGGACAAAAGCATTCCCAATCCCAGCAGCAGTGATGCACCCCAGCGGATGGCACTTCCATAAGTATGAATCCATTGATACAGAAAGGGGGCTGTTGATTGCAAAATAGTATCTGTTTCCGTACGTTCCCCCTGCAATGGCACCTGCGTTTCTTCCCTGTCTTGTCCCATAAGAGCGGTGTCCTGTGCTTCCGAATCTGCCTTGATCGGTGCAATGCCAGTAATGCCCGTGTTCATACTCGTTCCGTTCTGCTCCCGGAATATTATGCTTTTCGAAAACAGATTCTCAATACTAAAACTGCTTTGCACCGGGATAAATGGCTGAACCATGAACAACAGTACTGTCACAATCCATATTCCATACTGCATTCTTCTGCTGATGCGTCCCCATGCAGCCTTTCGAAGAAGCAGAATTCCCGTCACTACAATTCCCCATTTTACAATTTCCAATGTTATTCCCCCTTGCGTTTTTCCAATATACGGATCAGTTCATCAATGTCCTCATCCGTAAGTTTCTCCTGCTCTAACATGGTTGTCATCATCAGTCCCCGGTTGCCCTTGAATACCCGGTTTAAGAAATTCTGCTCTTCCTGAATCACCGCTTCTTTCCGGTCCAGGTCGGAATAATATAATTTTGCCTTTTCTCCCTCTACATAATGAATGATTTTCTTGCTCTCCATTCTTTTCAGGTACGTCATAACCGTATGCTTGGTCCAGCCCGTTTCTTCCTGCAACTCTTTCGTAATCTGCATCATGGTCCTGGGCTGTTCTTCCCACAGCACATTCATAATTTTCCATTCCGCATCGGATATTTTAATCATTATTTCTCTTCCTCTCTGAGCCATTCTGTGATTGTAACTGTGAAGGTACGAAATCCTTACCTTCCATTTTCTACAGGTAGACATCTGTATACCCATAAAATAGCATATAGGTAGACAGTTGTCAACCTTTTATTTTTGTACACTTAGTTTTTAATATATGTACCACCACCGCATGACAGCAAATGCAAATCTTCGTAACTATTCCATATATAAAACAAAAGCCAGAAAACGATTATGCCTTTTTCACACTCTCGCTTTCTGACTTTCTTTATAAACAGCACTTACCCATATCACGCATACATAAGCTGAAGCTTATTCATAAAATCCTCCAAAACATATCTGGAATCCACAATGACATCATCTTTCCTCCTACTCCTCAAACATCTTCGGGATGAAGATCCTTGCATATTCGGTCCAAAACTCCATATTGTGCTCTCCCTTGGACTCCATATAACAATGCGGCACCTCATACTTATCGAGAAATCTGTGAAACTCACGGTTCTTTTCAAGCAGGAAGTCCTCGGTTCCACACGCCATATAAATATCCGGCATCTTCCGCTGTTCATTCAGGATCTCTTCTACCAGCACCTCCGGATTATAGCGGCTGATCTCGATCCTGTCCAGATCTCCGAAGCAGCCGTGATAGTACTCATAATTGGCGACCTCGTTTGATCCTCCCGGCTGCATATGGGCAATCTCATGGATAATGAGCGCCGAAGAAAGCGCTGCCACCTTTCCGAAGGTCTCCGGATACTGTAATGCCGTATGCAGTGCCCCGAAGCCGCCCATGGAAAGCCCCATGATATAAGTCTCTTCCGGATTCATGGCAAGACCAAAGGTCTTACGGATATAATCCGGCAGTTCCTCTCCGATAAAGGCTCCATACTGATGTCCGGTAGCCGGACCATCTACCCAGAAGCCGTTTTCTCCGCTCGGCATCACGATTGCGAAATTGTAAAGTGTACTTAAATTATCCGGCACCCAGTTCTCTGCAGCACCGGTATATCCATGCAGAAGAAAAAGGGTCTTCATCCGTTTCCCTTTACGCTTCTGCTCAATCTGCCAGGTATTGCAGAAATCTCCCGGAATAATCATCTGAAACTGCACCGTCCTGCGCAGACAGTTTGAGAAAAAATCAATAGTTAAATGTGCCATTCTTCATCCACTCCTTTTCCAGTCCTTATGCAGACCTTCTATAACCGGAACCGTTCAATGATGGTTCCTAATTTTACAATGCTGTCACGGCTTTCACGAAGCAGCTCATAGCCCTCTGTGGTCTTTGCAGCAGCATCGGAGGATTTCTCCGCGATCTGGCTGACACCCTGTGCGGACTGGCTGATCGTTTCACTGACATTGGTCACATTCTCTGCAATATCACTGATCTGCTCATCCAGCTTTGTAATCTCACTGTAAACTCTTCCCATTGCATCCGCAAAGGTATTGGCATCCGCCTGATATTCCTTACCGATCTCCCTGAAGGAATTATAATCAAGCACTACCGTATTCTCCAGGAAATCCATAATCGTCGTCATACAGTCGGTCATACTGTTAACGGCACTGTTAACCTCTGTAACCATTTCCGTAATGCCATCCACCGTTGCATAGGTCTGATTTGACAGATTTCCAATCTCTGTTGCCACAACGGCAAAGCCTTTTCCCGCTTCACCGGCACGTGCTGCCTCAATATTGGCATTCAGGGCAAGGAGATTGGTCTGGGACGAAATCTGTTTGATGTTTTCGGTCAGATTGTTAATCTGGTCAACCGCCCTGGACTTCTCAATGGCTTCCTTGGTTTTTATCTTCATCTCCTCGAAAATTGCCAGTGCCTTATTGCTTGAAGAAATGGTTGTGCTCTGGAGCCGGTCAGCTCTGCCCTTCACCTGTACTGAGGTCTCCTGTCCTTCCTTTGAAAGCTTCTTTATATCTTCCGTATTTTGCTTAATACCATCAATGTTACCGTTAATCATGGATGCACTTGCTGTTGTCTCCTGCATGCCGGCTGCCATTTCCTGCGTGGTTGCGGAATTATCCTCTGCCATTTCACTGTTTGCGTGCATGATGGAATCCAGCTTATCCATACCAGTCAGAATGGTTGTCTCCGCAGCTGTAATGTCTCCGATCAGTTCACGGAATACCTTTCTCATATCACTGACAGCTCCCGCCATCACACCGGTTTCATCCTTACGCTTTACCAGGGATTCCCCTGATTTTGTTTTCTGGAAATCAAGATCCGCTGTCTGACGGATGACCTTCGTGATGCCGGTAATCGGAGCAGCAATACTCCTGCTTAAAATAACCGCAAGTACGATACAGATAAGCAGACATACCACACAGGTTCCGATCATCATGGCCGACAGGCTTACAGCATCTGAGGTAATCTCACTGTCCGGGGCAGACAGAGCTACCATCATTCCATTATCCAGCGTATAGAATACCGCACTGGTCTTTGTTCCGTTACTGCTAAAGCCCTCTACCTGTCCCTCATTTGCTGCATCACACATCCGTGCCTTTTCATCTGCCGTCATCCCAAGCTGCTCAAGATCCGCGCCGTTTTCCATCTCTGGATGGTACATAATGGAGCCATCCGGCTTATAAAGGAAGGAATATCCGGTAGAAAATGCCTTTGTTTTTTCAACCATTCCCGTAATCTGTGAAAAATCAATATCCATTCCGATAATACCAACGGATTCCCCGTCAACATACAGCGGAACAACATAAGAAATCATATAAACATTCACATTACCGTTGAGATAAGGATCCATCCACAACGGTGCACCGTTCTCTACAGGAACATAATACCAGCCGACATGCTCCACATCCGTTTTGTCATACATGGTAAAGTCCGTTGGTACAGAACTGGTGAATTCCTCGTCCGTGCTGTTTCTGGTAAGGAAAATACCGGAAGTCGGTTCCGTAAAATCAGGATTGTACCGCACATAAACGCAGATAGCACCATCGGTGTGCTCTCCAAACTTCACAACATCACTCATAATGGAATCCGTATACTGCTTCACATAGACTGCACTGCTCTTAAACTCCGAAAAATGAAGTTTATTCATTGCAATACTGCTTAAGGTATCTACGGACTGTTCGATTTTCGAAATCTGTGCATTAATCTGTTCCTGCTCGTTCCGGCACTTCAATGCCAGCTCCTGTTCAGCCCCCTGATTTGATGTCTGATACACATTCCGAAGACTCATAAATCCAATCGGAATGACTGAAAGTAAGGTACATGCAATAATACTTACAATAATTTTTGTCTTAATCGATTTCATAACCCCGCCTCTTTTCCTGTTTTATGAATAGCTATTGCTTTAATAAATATCCGGAATATTCATTTTCCGTTATTTACTGTTTATTCTCCTCTGTCTGATGTGTTTTACTCTACGACCACAACGCCATCGTCCTTCACGGTAATGGTCATGTCATCCTTTACATAGGAAAGGAACTCTTCGCCAAGGCTGTCTACAACCGGCATGCTGACATTGTCAAGCCACACATCCGCCAGAATGGCTCCGGCTCCTGCCAGTGAGTCAATCGGCTCTGAAAACAGCATACATGCAGGCTGACGGTTCATGGAGCATGCACAGTAAAGAACCAGTCCTCCCGTCGTCGATCCGATGGTTGTCGGCAGACACAAGGCCCTGCCTGCCATCTGCTTTCCATAAAGATCCGGATTGTTCTGATCTCCACAGGTTGCCTTCTTGTCCCCGAACTGCAATGCCTTCTGGAAGGATGCCAGCGTATTTAAGCCTCCGTGGGATACGAGTGCCTTTGCTGTTGTCGTTCCGTTCGCTACAACTCTTCCTTTAAATTCTTTCATCGGGCCGTTCCTCCTTTTGTGATCTGCTCCAGAATTTCCGCATCGGTATAATATCTCGCACTGGTGTAGGTTCTAAGCTTGTTGCTGGAAGTAATGACCGGCATCTTTTCACTGAGCGGATTGTTCATATACATCAGCGGACAAATATAGGAAGTAATAACTCCCGCCTGCTTCAACGTCGCTGCATAAGGGGTTTCTTCAAACTTCTTAAGCACCGCCGGAGCTGCCGTAAATACGGTCGGAATGCAGACCCTTGTCTTTCCGTATTTCTTAAGGCTTTCTTCAATCTTCTTTGTCCAGTCAATCAGCTGGTTCAGACTCATATGCGGACATCCCATAAAGCAGAGCTTCGGAGCCGCATCCTTCTTTTTCCAGATAACCGGGTAACTGCGGTATACCCGGTCAAGCTCCGCATCATCCACAACATAAACCTTCGCATTCTCTGTAATCAGATCCTTACCATACTGAACCGCCTCCGGTGTGATATTCTCCACATGATAAAGTCCTACGGCTCCGTTAGAAGCAGTCGCTGCACCAAAGTCCTTCAGATAGGTTTTGGCATCCTCATCCAGCCCTCCCGGAAGCCACTGATCCAGTCCTACGATATAAGGAACCTCCGCCATAACCTTCATTCCGATTGCAGAGCCAAGAAGCTGTGCCTCCGGCTTTTTCGTCGTTTCGATCCTGACAATCCAGGTCGCTTTTCTTCCTTCATCGGTAAGAAGTCCGAAGTTCGGCACAAAGCCCGCAACCGAACCCATCAGATCAATAATTCCGGAGTTACGGTTACATCTTGCCCCCAGTACGGAATTGGCATATACCACTGCCGAAGATTCCGACCAGGACAGCACCTCACCCATCGCCGGTGTATTTCCCACCTCCTTCATATAGCAGGTGCAGGTATATGCATCCTTTTCCATGATTCCTAGTCTGGTAAGCTGCTTCTCATAATCCTCCTGCTTGGAATACATGAAATTTTTAAACACAATATTCTGTAAAAAGGAACTCGGCACATTGGGATCAAGCGGTCTTGGATCTGCCGAAAACTTCTGCTTCGATACATTCCCGGATTCAATCAGGCGGTCCATCAGTTCATAAACCGGGGCCAGTGCCTTTAACCCAAACGAGGTTACCAGGTGGTTATACTGACTCGTTACCGGTACCATGGAATCTGCTCCGAACAATTCCCCGTACCTCACCAGCGTCTTCATAATTCTGGCAAGGATGTCTCCCTGCTTTCCATCCAGAATTTCCTGTTGTTCTTTCGTTAAATTCAAAATGATCACCTCACTCCTTAAATCTTCATGGCTACTTCATAGGCCCGCCATACGACACTTCTTAAATTACCGACCTGCTTACAGTCACCGACCAGATGTACATTCCGGCTCTCTTCGGCAAGCGGATTGGGAAGATAACCGGCAGAACTGATCACGCTGTCACACGGAATGGTGATCTCTCTGCCTTCCTTATCCTTACAGATGATCCTGCCATCTTCTACAGACTGTAAGGTGGTTTCAAGATAAACCGGCACCTTCTGCCATGCAAACCATTCTCTTAAATAGGAGCTGTTCGCCAGACACACACCGGTCTGCGCAATCAGGTCATCCTTCATTTCCACGATCACCGGCTTTTTGCCCTGTAAAGCCAGTTCATATGCAATTTCACATCCGGTAAGTCCACCGCCGACAACGGCTGCCTTTTCCCCCACCGGTGTTCCGGTCAGAAACTCACAGGCTTCCACCATCTTCTCATGTCCCGGAACCTTCTTAAGGACACGCGCAACCGAACCGGTTGCAACGATCACCGGACTTCCGGCAAACGGCTCAAGGCTCCTGATCTCTTCATTAAAATGAATCTCGATATCCAGATCCTTCATCTGCTTTTTGTACCAGGTCAGGAGGTCACGTAATTTACCCTTATAGCTTTCCGCACTTGCTGCGATAAAGGTTCCTCCAAGCTCCCCCTTCTTCTCATGGATTACCGGTTCATGACCGCGCAGCTTTAACACTCTGGCTGCTTCCATACCGCCGATACCGCCGCCAATAATATGTACCTTCTTCGGACTTGCGGTCTTTACAAGCTTATGCTTCTCCCACTGCATCGTTTCCGCATTCACCGCACATCTTGCAAGGTGCAGGGAATCCGAAAGTGCCTGATCGTTGGGAACACCCTTGTAATGACACATGTTAAAGCATCCGTTATGGCAGAGAATACAGGGACGGATATTGTCCTCCTGTCCATTCATCAGCTTCGTTACCCATTCCTGGTCTGCCAGGAACTGACGGGCAAACCCGGCACCGTCAAGCCTGCCATCCCGGATCGCATCTGCTGCCACACGGGGATCCATACGTCCTGCACACACCACCGGAATATCCACGAACTTACGGATATGCTCCACATCCTCAAGGTTACAGTTTTCCGGCATATAAATCGGGGGATGTGCCCAATACCAGGCATCGTAGGTTCCATTGTCGCAGTTGAGCATGTCATATCCGGCATCCTGCAGATATTTAACCGCCTTCTCCGACTCTGCCATATCACGTCCGGCTTCCACATACTCTTCACCCGGCAATGCTCCCTCTCGGAAGCCCTTGGTCTTCGATTCCACACTGTACCGTAACGATACCGGAAAGTCTTTTCCACAGACCCTCTTGATTTCTTTCACAATTTCCACAGCAAACCGGTAGCGGTTCTCAAAGGATCCACCGTATTCATCGGTACGCTTATTCACATATTTTAACGTAAACTGATCGAGCAGATAGCCCTCATGTACTGCATGGATTTCTACGCCATCCACTCCCGCATCCTTTAAAAGCTTCGCGGTCTTGCCAAACGCCGTGATAAACTCCTCGATTTCTTCCACGGTCATCTCTCTTGACGGTACCTTATCGGACCAGCGGTTCGGTGACGGACTCGGTGCTGCCGTAATCTTATCAAGATCCATAACAGGCTTAGCCAGAACACGAAGTGCCTTATTCGTATACAACGTTTCCATCATGCTGCTGATCGTAAAGGATCGTCCAAACCCTGCCGTCAGCTGCACGAAAAGCTTCGCACCGGTCTTGTGAAATTCCGGCATCCACTTTGCCAGATCCTGATACATCTTTTCATTCTTATAAAGCCACTTCCCATACATGGGATTGTATACCGGCTGGCAGCCCGGAAGCACCAGTCCACAATTGTTCTTCGCCACTTCCATGATGAACCTCGCTCCATCCTTGTCAAAGTGGTTCACTTCCATCCAGCCTAATAGGTTCGTTCCGCCCATAGAGGTCAGCACAATACGGTTCTTAATCTCGCAATTGCCAATCTTCCACGGGGTAAACAATGGTTCCAGTCTCTGCTCCATAATTACCCTCCTGATAAACGCTATTACAAAACTGTTATAAGTCTGTTGTGTAATTTTTCATATTCCTTGTCCATAAGTATACCATAGTTTGTGCAGAATAGCTATATTTGTTATAAGTGTTCTCTGCTTGTCCCTCCCACTAAACTCGTGCTGCTCCTTTGGCTTGCTCTCGTTAAGTGTTCCGGACTGGTTCGCACTAACCTCTACCTGCGCTTCCAGCCTGGTACACCGGATCTTTTTCTCATATGCATGGCAAAACAAAAACATGGCAGCGAGTTTATCACTACCATGTTTCTATATCCTCCATATTCCTGTTATTTTATCTATTCCAAATCCCTTAAACACAGCCGGAACGAACATGCCTGCTGATGCAGACATATCCGGTTTCCAACATAAAAAGCTTATGGCTCAATAATATTAAAATATTTATACTCTGCGGTAACCGTAACGGCATCCATCAATCGTGTCAGGCAGGTCTCATCCCCCTCCTGCTCAATCAAAGCAGCAACGTTCTCTGCATTTTTCTGAACAATAGACAGAAGTCCTGCACGTTTGGTAGTCCATGTCACATCTGCATCTGCGTCCTGTATATCCTTCTGATAAAGTAGTACACCATTCTTGACGCGGAGTACATAATTTCCTTCCGGTAATATCAGATTTGCTGTAAAACTCAGATCAGGAACCTTCGTTGTATCTACAAGAATTCCCAGATAATCCAGAAGCATATCAGGTGTCATATGTGAAACAACATCACCGCTACCCTTGCCTCGTGTTGCATCATCAGTATTTGTACCATTTCGCAGCTCCTGTGCAGCACAAAGATAAGCACTGCGCCATGGACCGGATTCTGCCTGATATCCCAATTGCTCTAAGGCATCTGCACACAGATAACGTGCATCCGTATTTTCCGGATCAGCATAAACCAGTGTATTGGTAATCTGGGCAACCCACTGATATTCTCCCCTGGCAAAATCTTCTTTTGCTTTTTCAAGAACAACATCTGTATCACCGAAATATTCTACCAGCTTTTGTGCATAATCCGACGGTGTAAGTTCAGCAAGATGGATAGGATTACCGTCATACCAGCCCATGTATTTCTCATATACTGCCTTTGAATTATGGGAAACGGTACCGTAATATTGACGGGTATACCAGACTTTCTCCAGCTCCTTGGGAAGCCGGAGTATATTGGCAATCTCTGTTTCCGTATAACCTTCATTAATATAAAGCAATGTCTGGTCATTAATGAACTTATATACAGCCGCAGTATTGGTCATATATTCCTGAATCGTATCTTTTCCCCAATGCGGCCAGTTATGGGACTGGAATACCACCTCTGCCTGATCACCATAAAGAGCCAGCGATTCCATAATGTACTCTGCCCATGCGTTTCCGTCACGCACCTGGGCTCCACGAAGTGTATACAGGTTGTGGAGTGTTCCCGTACAATTTTCAGCCATCCACAGAGCATTTTTTGATTCAATCCAGAAATTCATCTCTGCCGGTGCTTCGGTACCCGGGGTAAGCTGGAATTCCATTTCCACTCCATCAATGGTATGCTTTTCACCAGTCTGTGTAATTTCAAGTGTAGGAGAAATATAGCTTGCGCTGCCCCTGGACTGCCCCATACCAATACCTATGGCAAGAGATCCTGTTTCACCGGCCTCGAGCAATGTTCCATACTGATAACTTGCTCTTCGCCCCATACTGGTACCTGCATAAATATTCTCGCTGACAGCATACTTCTCAAAACCCTCCGGTGCAATTACCTGCACATCACCGGATTGTACGTCTTCTTCCGAAATAATCCCCTTGACTCCACCAAAGTGATCAACATGGGAATGGCTGTAAATCACTGCCTTTACAGGGAAAGTACCAAGATTCTCTTCCACCAGTGAAAAAGCCGCTGCCGCACACTCGACACTCATCAATGGATCTATTACAATCCATCCTGTATCACCTTTTATGAACGTAACATTTGACATGTCATAGCCACGCACCTGATAAATTCCGTCAGTCACTTCAAAAAGACCATAAATATGATTCAGCTGTGTATTTCTCCAAAGGCTCGGATTGGCTGTATCCGGAGCATCCTGATCCAGAAAGCCATATGCCGTCTGACTCCATACAAGCTTCCCATTCTCATCATAAATATCCAACGTATCCGGAGATGCAATCAGACCTTTTGTCGCATTCTCAAATTCCGCAGTATCTTCGAAATCCAGTAATGCATAAACCTCCTGATTTGCATCGATCGTATACTGTGTAGCCGGCTTGCTTTCCGCTGTTAATGCGGATTCGGTAATTGCAGACGGTGTGCTTTCCTCTTCTAATACTGATTCGGCAGCTGCAGACGGTGTGCTTTCCTCTGTTGATGCCGATTCGGTAATTGCAGTCGAGCTGCCACAGGCAGTCATGGTAAATGTCAATGCAGCGGCGATCAAAGCCACTGTCTTTTTCCTTTTCATGATATAGTTCTCCTTTTTGCACCAATTTTTGTAACGATTCCCTGCCGTAAATTTCAATTAATCGCAGGAATTACAACTAATAGAAATATACCATGTATATATTAAGGGAACAAGCAAACTATTGTGAAACGACGTTTTCATTGCGGTAAATCGCCACAAACGTCGGTAAAACGACATTTTTATTCCGTGGAATTCGTTTTCATGAAAACCACAACCGATTTTGCCAGCTGATTTCCTTCTCTTATATATCTCAGTTTGTCCGTATCAAACAAAATGCAGCCGCAATGTCCCGGAAATGTTGGAAAACATATAATTTTCAGATTCTTACCAATCTCCGGACTATAATCCACGATTTCCAACGTTTCACCATACAGGGTTGCACGTTCATAGCCACGAAGCCATTTTGCATCCATATTCGAAAAAAGACTGGAAAAGGACCTTCCGATCATCTTGTTCAACGGTAACTTTTCCAGAACAGCCAATGCTTCATTTCCATATCGAAAGATCCAGTCCACTGCCTTTTTTTCTTCATTAAATACCATCTCTATATCCGTAAATGCAAAAGGGAGAGCATCACATATCTTATAATATCTGCGATATTCTTCTTCCGTCAGCGGCCGCTTTTTTCTACTGAGCTTTGCAATCATAAGCTCCTGTTTTTTCTGCAATTCTTCTCTGAGTACCTTTTTCTTCCGCTTTGTATAGCCGATTTCTTCACCATTACACAGCAAAATTTTGTCCCCAATGTCACTGATTGCAGACACTGCGATCATACACCCACGTTTTACTTCCATGAACCCTTCATCCAGCTGCTTCTTTAATTCCTTCAATGTCATTCGGCAACGGTAAGCACTTCCATCAAGCATATGAATGGTACAATGATCATCTGACATAATCGCATAGAGAATATCTGCACGCCGTATGGCTATTTTAGTACGATTAAAGGTTACTGTAATGAATTCCTGCTGCATAGCTGCTGTCTCCTTTTGATAATTAAAATGTAGATTTTATCATAACAAGAACCAGACCATTTTGTGCTTATCGGCCAAATTTTCGTAACAGTTCATCTGTATCTTCGACCGGCAGAACAACCTGCGTAATGAATTTGGAGGGATCCTTATGCTGGGGCGGACCCTCCAGATAAATGTGACGCAGAGTACCGCGTGGAGAAAACTGATGCTCCGCAGCGTATTCTAACAGCCGCCGCCCCACGGCGGGCAGATCCTCGTAAACGCCATGATGATAGATGCTCAGGGCATCCGTTGGCGGCAGAAGCGTTACAAACTCTCCCTCGCTTCCGGGCGGAACAGCTACGCAGAAGGCTGCCTCCAACGGGGCACTGATGGAATACTCGATAAAATACATCCGTCGTGTGGTGTCCGTCCCATAGGCACGCATGGCCTCCAACGCTGTGTTACGCAGCAGCACCGTCTTCTCCGCAATGGAATCGCTGCAATAACATTTCCGATAGACAAGCTGGTCTGGCAGCCGTAATTTCCTGACCTGCGCGGGCACAGCCGAGGTGCGCTCATAGAGCTTGTGAACTACCCATTGTCTTAAGCCAATGGGCTTCCTGCTTCA
>CDZH01082007.1_pt1 | contig 13815 bp, 19 predicted proteins | sample 557721 | NCBI WGS metagenome assembly CDZH01 (sample SAMEA3182062, study PRJEB8094) | gut metagenome | biome: human; feature: gut; material: Stool; isolation source: human stools | place: Canada | collected 2013-01-14
TTTACCGGCTCACCCGTAAACGGGTCAATGTATTCCTTCAGTGACATCTGATCATATTCCAGATCTTCCTGCATCTGATTTTTTACATACTCTTCAATTTTCTTTGCATTCTTACCTACTGTGTCGACATAATATCCTCTGCACCAGAAATGTCTATTGCCATACTTATACTTTAAATTTGCATGTCTATCGAATATCATCAAAGAGCTCTTTCCTTTCAAATATCCCATTATTTCCGATACAATAAAAGGGTGTGCAGAAATCATCTGCATACCCTTTTGTTATCTTCGATGAGAGGATACAAACCTTATCCTTCGATTCATAAAATCTATAATTAGGCTTCATTTAAAACTTTACTTTTCTAAATCAAACCATTCATTATAAACTTTCACTGTCGCTTTATATGATGTAGATTGAGTATCATACTTCTGCTTAAAGCTCTCGTTTTTTACAATACTTTGTATCTCAGTGAAATAAGATTTTTTAAATCGTTCTTTATCCACCTTCTTATCAAGATATTTTTGGCATGCCTCATCATAAGCATTGAGGAATTCTTCTTTCGTAGATTCATATACATTTTTTATCAATTCATCATTAAGTTCATCCTTATGATTAATAATCAAATCTTCATATCGTATTCTTGCATTTGTAATGCGTTCCCTTATTTGCATTTCAACTTGACCCTGTACTAATTTATTATACCTAAATGACAATAGTATTGTACCACAAGCTGTTATTGTAGATGCAACTCCTAAAATAAGTGTTATTATATCACCCGTTTCCATTACTTACTTCCCCCTGCCTAAGAATTGTTCTGTGATTTTATCTTTGCCTCCACTTGATTAACAAGCGCTAGAAAAGCACTTACATCTTCAAATAATCCTTTTTTGGCATGAATTTCTCTAATAAGATTAACAATCTGTAGTTGCTCATCTACACTAAGTTTTTTGCCATTACTTTTTACATTTTTTATAGAATCTACAACCTTTTGTACATCTTGTTTTTCTTCTAATTCATTCAATAACTTTGTAGCGAATTCACGTTTCGTCATATAATCTCCTCCTATGATAAAATCTTGCAAATTTTTATCTTCTAAGTTTAATTTATTTTACCACATTAATCAATTTACACCAGTCAAAAAGGCCCCCAAGGTAGCGTAAATTTACTGTAGGAATTAAAAAGGTAGAAGTCACCTATAAGATTTTCAGACTTGTTAACTGACCTTATTTTAATTCTTTTTTTCTGTTTTTACAAACCCCAGATATGATTTTTTAATGCTGCAATCTTTTTAATCTGTGGATATGGTATTGAGTAAACCTGTATATCAGCTATGTTTCCGAGTTTCTGCTTGTTTCGGTTCTCCATTGCAATCATTTCTCTGGCAGAATAAATAACTTCTTCCGCGCCTGCCACCATTGGCAGTTCCTGTTTCTGGTATCTTACAAGTTCAAGCATATTTCCTCTATTTTTCTGATACACACGCAGACGCGCCATTTTATCGCATCCTATTCTGCTCCAACCAAGCGGTCTGGAACTCATTCTGTCCGAAAACACATGGCTTACATGGCCTTCTGCACTGCATTGGATGTTCTTATCTTTTCCTTTCATGCTTATCTGTATTCCGCTCCAGTTGCTTAAAATGTATCCTTTTGTTGTCTCTACAGATTTTCTTTTCGTTTCGCTTTCTGTGGCATATATAATTCTGTCAAATACATCTTCACATGCTTTTTCCTGTTTTATGAATCGCTCTATATATTTCACTTATGGCATCTTCTGCACTGTCTGCCAAATGTGATGTCGCTGCTATAATGTACTTATGCATATGAAACTTATCAAGTATAAATTTAGCCTTAGGCAACACTTTTATACCTGCTTTTATCCAAGCTGCTCCGTCCCCATTCAGATTGATACGCTTGAACGATAAGTACTATCAACTGCCTCTTCAAGCATACGGGCAACAACATCCTCTGACATTCTTGTGTGAGGCTCTATTTCCAGTAGTTTATCAAGAAGATAACAACTATTACCTGTCTTTGTATTCTTAAACAGAGTCCTGTTATAAGTAACATCTCCAAGACTTGTTGTAATAGTTGTTTCATCCTTACGGACAATATACCATCCTTTTCGCAAATCTTTTCTTTTTCTCAGGATCTCATCATAAGATTCCCATTCCTCAGCAATCATGGAACATCCTAAATTTGTCACCTCTTTGGTGACTCCATAGACCATCTCAGCCATCTTCGTTATGTCTTTTCCGTATTCCTCAAAAATTTTTATTAATCTTTTTACCCCATCCTGTTGAAAATGTTGTATACTGTTAATCATAGAAGCACCTCTTTCTTTGGATTTTGTCGGTTAACTTATCCTAACATAGAAACAGGTGCTTCTTCTTTATTTTATTTAATTTTCCTACAAAAATTTTACCCTAGCTGAAGTTTGCAAATCTCAAAAGTTTTTTAACCAAAGATAAAACTTTAACCAAAACAAATACACTGTGACAGCATACACCTAAAATTCCTTTATATTTTGTTGTTTTTGTGTTAATATAGGTGACAAATATATTATTTATTATAAATAGTGTCGTGTGACATATTAGGAGACAAGCAGAAATGAATCGTATTGAAATTTTATTAAAACAATATGGCCCTATGCTTTCTGGGGATTTAGCAAAAAAATATGAAAAAAAATACAACGCTAGTAATGAGGCTGCAAGGAAAGCAATATAACGCGCCCGCTCACCTATTCAAAAAATTAAATATTTCCCATTTGAAAAGAATCAAATCTTTTGCTATTTGGAAGAACAATATAATACATCGTGTTACAAAAAAGCTCTATATTCTTCGCTAAAGATACATTCTTCCACTATAGCACCTTTATTAATTGCCTTAGAAAACAATTATGGAATTATATCCAAAAACTCATTTGCGATATATTCCAGTTCACCTATCAAGAAAACCAAAGGACATCGTCTTTTTTCAAGAAACATAGCTGATTTATTAACATCTGAAATAATTTACGAATACGACACCGAATACTACATCTTAAATGATTCATATTCCGGAAGTATGTTCGATCTTACACACTATAATAGTCATAACCGAATATGTAAAATAATAGTGAGTGATTTTATTTCATGGGCTGCAAAATTAAACTTAATTGCTTATAATTCAGCCACCATCTTTCCTGATATTGCTGAATTCTCGCATTTTCAATGGAATGCAACATGTCCTTCATATGTACAACCAATATATAATCAATTGGAACAGAAACCCGGCTTTTTAGTTGCTGATGTCATTTATAAAAATACGATTTCCGTTTCTGACATTACTTTTTTTATTGAAAAAATAAATATAATACGACATTTTAAAAATGTTCCAAACTTCTTTCCTGTATTACTTGTTAATAATGTTGAACCCGATGCATTAAAACTATTAAAGGAACAAAAAATATTTGTTGGAATACTCTCTAATATATATGACAACAACTATACTAGCCTTCTCTCCGATATATATAGTGTTTTTCAAAATGCAACCGCCATCTTACTAAAAGATGCCTCAAAAATTGACCTACTGCTTGAAAACATTGCCAAAAGCGAAGGGCGATTTAATAATGCAATGGGCGACTTATTTGAATACATGGTTGGTTCCTTCTATAACAAACTAGGTGTGTCCTATATTGAAATGAACAAGCTTATTCCCAATGATAGAGGAACCCAAAACGAAATTGATGTTCTTGTATGTAAAGACAATAAAGTTATAATTATTGAGTGTAAAGCAACAAAATCCCCGTTATCATTTAACTATGTTCAGAAATGGTTATCTGAAATTGTACCAACTTTTCGAAAATGGTTACAAAACACCTACCCTCAAAGAAAATGTGAGTTTCAAATCTGGTCATTAGGTGGTTTTGACGGACAATCGGCTACTTTGCTAGAAAAACACAAAAAAACTACTACTAAATACACATTATCATATTATTCAAAATCAGAAATTCTAAATATCGCCAAAAAATATGGTGATCATAATTTCATAAATCAAATTAAAAAACACTTCTCATAATATTTGCAAAAAGGGATAAGCCATTTAAAACTTATCCCTCTCCATTATTTAACGCATACCTTTTGTTTTTATTACACCCAGTTTTTTATTACAGTTTCTATATAAGGGAAAAGCTGTGAATCCTGGTCTAGAAATAAAGTTTCTCGTCTCATCATAATACACACTCAATAATCCTGTTAAAAGGAATTGAAATCCTATATGTTGCTCTTCATCAGTATGATCGAAAAATATGTATTCAGCTTTTGCGCCTGTTTTCGGACGCTTTTTAAAAATGCTCCATTTACTCAAAACCCCAATATATCCTATCAAATAGTCGAAATAATCCTCTTCACTTTTATATTCTTGTTGCATCTTGGTAAAAATCCAATCTTCCGTGCACTTCTCTTTTTTCTCAAAAGAATCCATTGCTACCAAAGCTAAAAATGAACCCCTAATATTAACATTCTTATCGTTCTCACATTTACATAATGTAGCAGTTTTTTAACACAGATAATTCATGGGTCACATCAGTGTCATGCAAATGCTTTTTTACTGAAATAATCCCAACAACTCCTTCTGGGGGAACAATTACACTTTCCCCAAATCTCTGAAATATTGGATATTTTGCACTATCATACACTATAATATCCAACTGTGTTGAATGCATATCTTGTTGGTCTTGTCTACATTTATTTTTAAGCCCAGTTTTTACCGCGGGGCGCAAAATAAACCCTGTCAAAACTTCCAAATCCTTAGGAAGATATCTTTTTAGATATTCTCTGATTAAAGTTTCAACATATCTTCCATCTTCTCCATTGTGATCTGCACCATTTCTATTTTTTGCTGGAATTAACGTAAGCGCTAAATAAAATAGAGGATTTATTTATATCTCAAAACCATTCATAATTAGTACATAAATTAAATAATTATGGAGGTTGGATATGGGAATATCACCTTATTCGCTTGAACAGCGTTTTGAATTCATTAAAGACTGTTATAAAAGTGGTCTTTCTATCCCTGCCTGGTGTCATGATAATAACATTGCTCCTGGTACATTCTATGGCTGGATTAAACAGGTAACCAGTCATGGTTATGAAATACCTGATTCTTTAAACTATCATCCAGCTGTTAAAAGACAGGAAGTTGTTAAGTTACCTGTCATTGATGACATATGTGCTGATTCCTATATGAATGATTTTCCATCATTTAATGATACAGACAAGCTTTCAGTTCTGTCTGCACATATAGGATGTATCACTTTGGATATTCCGCAGGATATTGATCAGGATTTCCTTACAAAAATTTTTAAATCTTTCAAGGAGTGCTTATGATTGGTGATATTTCAGGCGCGACTTCAATCTATATCATCACAGGGAAAACTGATATGCGCAAATCTATTAATGGTTTATGTGCCATTGTTTATGACATGATGGGACAGGAAATCAACAGAAACTCCATATATCTGTTCTGTGGTACACGGTGTGACAGAATAAAGATTCTTTTAAAAGAACCTGATGGGATAACACTTCTTTATAAGCGTCTTGACGTGAAAGGAAGATACAGATGGCCAAGGAATTCATCTGAAGTAAAGCCTATTACCTGGTGCCAGTTTGACTGGCTGATGTCAGGTCTTGACATTGAGCAGCCTAAGGCTATCGGAAATGTAAAATAGCATATCTTTGTATGCGTAAAAATGCAGCTGAACCCTTGATTTTGCTGCATTTTTCACATATTTATGGTATACTTTAAATATCATAAATCAGGAGAAAAATCATGTCAGAGTCTGCAAAAGATATCCAGCTTTTGGAATTAAAAGATACCATTGCCCAACTGAATAATCTTATTAAAAACCAGTCTGAAATAATGGCTGGTCTGCAGAAGACGATAGATAATCTCCGTCTTGAACTTAGCAATAAACAGTCTGAACTTGATTATTGTAAAGCAAAACTGTTTGGAGCATCAAGTGAGAAATCAAAGACACCTTTTCCGGGACAATTGAACCTTTTTGGAGATATGGAAGATGACAGAACTCCTGAACTTATAGAGGCTGAAGATATAGAAGTTACAGCCCATAAAAAAACACGTAAGAAAAAAGCAACTTATGACGAACTGTTTGGTTCTCTTCCGGTCAGGCAGGTAAAACTGGATAACCTTAAGCCGGAAGAACTGATTTGTCCTAACTGTGGTGATAAGATGGCAGCTATAGGAACAGAAGTTGTACGTACAGAGGTTATATTCCATCCTGCAACACTTGAACGGGTTGAATACATAGCAACTACTTATGAATGTCCATCATGTAAGCTGACAGAAAATCCGTATTTTATAAGAGATAGTGATGCAAAGCCACTGGTTCCACATAGTTATGTATCTGCCAGTCTTGCAACACATGTGATGTATTCCAAATTTATAAATGCAATGCCATATCACAGACAGGAAAAAGATTTTTTTACACAGTATGGCATTAAGATAAGCAGAGGAACAATGGCACACTGGACTATATTCTGCGCCAAGAATTACTTTGCACCAATGCTTGATTACTTCCACAGATGTCTGTCAAAAAGAAAGTATCTGTGTGCAGATGAGACTCCTATACAGGTTCTTAAAGAAAAGGACAGGCGGCCACAGACCAAGTCATATATATGACTGTTCAGGTCTGGTGATGATGGAATGGCTCCCATCATCATTTATAAGTATCATCCTACACGCAATGGTGATGCAGCAGCTGATTTCTTTAATAATAATCCTGACGGCTCTTATATCATGGCAGATGGATATGCCGGATATAATAAGTTGAAAGATTTCAACAGGTGTTGCTACTACGCACACATCAGGAGATATTTTATAGAGGCAATTCCAAAAGGACATGAAAAAGATTTCACCAATCCGGCAGTCCAGGGGATGCTCTACTGTAACAAACTGTTTGAGTATGAACGCAGTTATAGGGAGAAGGGATTATCCTATAAACAGATATATAACCGTTGGCAAAGGGATCAGAAATCTGTTGTTGAGGCTTTTTTGTCATGGATGAATAATGCTCCGACCACAAAAGGTACAAGATTTGATAGAGCAATAACTTATGCAAAAAATCAAAGTTCATATATGATGACATACCTTAAAGACAGCCATTTCAGTATATCAAACAACATGAGGGAGAATTCAATCAGACCTGTAACAGTGGGAAGAAAGAACTGGCTATTCTGCGATACAACTGATGGTGCAGATGCAAGCATGATGGTATTTTCATTATTAGAAACAGCCAGAGCTAATGGCATCAATCCATACAAATACCTTGAGTTCCTGTTGGAATCAAGACCAAATGAGAAAATGACAGATGAACAACTTGATAGTCTTTCACCATGGAATGAAAATGTAAAACAAATCTGTCAAAACAACTCATAGTAAAACAGTCGAGTTAACGCGAACAAGTCATAGTGAAATTTCGGATTATGACAAATAACTCATAGTAAATATTCGATAAAAATGCAATCTTGCGAGAGTTCTCGTAGATTACATTTTTTATCAACAATACTATTTTATTTAGCGGTTACCCTTTTTCTCCCATACCGTATTCATAAACTTTGATTTTTCCTTTCTCATCACGTACAGCATCTTCTAATAAAATTTCTTTGCAAATTATTCCACCATTAGATTTTGATAAATACAACTCCTTTTTTCTGCATTCCCTTTTCTCTTCTATAAATACTGAATGTTCTTCCACATCTAGTAAATGTATGCTATATAATCTCCCGTAATATATAACACTATCATTCTGAGCAATCCGCTTGTTATTACAATCAAAAAACGGTGTATATCTAATATCAACAAAATACCAATAATTTTTATTTTTTATATATAACCAATTAACAAACAGACAAAAACAACATATTAAATACAGAAGATATATTTTTTTATCCGCACTTTTTATCACATCTGCACCGTGAATACATAAAAACAAATTATTGCTTAACTTTAATAACAAAATGAATAGCGTACCCATTTCAAAAATATCTTCTGCTGTGTTAAAAACAGGAAATACTTTTATATTAACTTGGGTTTCTATGTTGATTACCAAATATCTTAAGATTGCATATCCTACAACTTTATAAATAATTAAACCCAAGAAAAGTATATATGTATATTTATCAAGAAATTGATTCAAAAATATTGGAAATGTTGGGAGCACTTCCACGTTAATACCAAACATAAATTTGCAATATTGTACTATAAAAGTTGCACAAACTACTAAAAAGGATACTATTTTTAATAAGTCCACAATCTTTTTAGTTTCTATATTGTCCTTTCCTATTTTTTTCACATCATTAACTATTTCTTTTACTTCTGAGTATAACCACACTTTAAAACATCTCCTTCTTTAGCACCAATAGTTTATAGGTATTTTCTTTACTGTATTCTTCAATCGAAAAAGTATAAAAATACTAATATTTCACAATAATCACTTTAACATTTCCTGCGTTTTCAATATCACGTTTAAACTCTTCCGCATTTTGAACATATCCCAAATCATATACAATAAATAATGGCCGATGGTATTGTTTACTATACGCTGTAATATCTGCACTTATTTCTTCATTAACTTTGGATTTTCTATTCTCACGCAAAAGTTTCATTTCAATGCATAATGATAATTTAGGAATAATAAAATCTGGATATATTCTTTTCCCGAAAATTCAAATTTCCCCGATTCTCTATCATAATCTATGCCTTTATTTAATCCACGTCCCAATAATAATGCCTCAATGGCATTTTGAACTTCAATCTCTTTTTGCGGTTTATCAAAAATAACCGTTCTTAACATACTCTTTTTTATTCTTCATCCTGGAATTGCTTAGAAAGCATATCATCAAATGTTCTCATCCCTCATCATCCTTTCTATGAAATCCTTTTTTTCTATCCTTTGCAATCTGTATCTCTTCTTTTGGAGTTTTCTGTGTCTTTTTAACAAACTCATTCATCAATTATTCTTTTAATGTAATCATATCAAACCACTTTTCTAAATATATATCCAGTAAGCAAAAATGCACCATTAGAATACTATTCCTACTAATATTCTAACGATGTATTAAATATTTGTAATTGAATTTGTAATTCAATCTTATGCAGCTTGATTATTTCTTAAAATCTTATAATACTCACTAATTCTTCTTATCTGTGCTTCATTGTATTGGTCAATATAATTACAATAAGCTGACTTTCTGCTGCCACATACAATGCAATCCATAGGCACCTTAAACAGTTCACTTAATGCATATAAATTATCAACTGTTGGCATACTAACCCCATCAAACCAACGATATACGCTTTGCACACATCCAAGTTCAAGATATTGCTGAACATCTTTTGCCGTCAGTCCCTGACAATCTATGATTTTTCTTATATTAATCCCGGTTTCTCTTTTATCAATTATTGGAAACATATCCCCTCCACACATAATAATGTAACCTTTGGTTTATCATTTCATCACTCCATCGCCAATCCCAGCCGATAAGCCTCATCCAGCCCATCAGTGTTCCTGACATCACCTTTATCCTTAGCACCTCTGACCAGCACCATTCCCACATCTTCAAGCTTGAAGAAATTAAGCACAAGCTGATACTGTATCTTAATAGAATCAAACAATTCTGGCAAAACTGCTGCTCCCACGAGTATCAATGCCAGCTTCCTGGCTTTGAAATCATTTCTCATAGGAGTATGTAACCTGTCGATAATTGCTTTAAGCTGCGCACTCACTCCATAAAAATACACTGGCGAAGCAACGACAATCACATCAGCACATTTTAACTTATCATAAACCACCTGCATGTCGTCCTGCTGAAAACAATCATGTCCTTCCCTGTCAAAGCACGAATTACAGCCAATGCATGGATTGACCTTATAATCCGCCACCGAAATGACTTCTACATTATTATTCTTTTCCGCACCTTTAACAAATGCATCAACCAACAGGTCAGTATTGCCGCCCTTACGCGGACTGCCTGACAAAACAATAATATTGCTCATGAAAATCCTCCTTACCTGTTAGAAACTTCAAGGTCTTCCACCGCATTTTTCAACAAATTCTTAACTCATCTGTTCCTTCAACATACGCTTTATCCTTATTGGTAAGTATGTACACAGGATTGGTTTCGGTCAAATCTTTTATAAGAAACGCCAGCAGCTTATTGTCATTATATAAGTTCAATTCGTGCAAATGTGGCAGATACATGGATAAGATGAAACACGCCGCCAGATTCTCCGGCACCATCTGCTGATGCAGGTCAAAATGACCTGATGTGTGCACACAATCTCCTCACCAATCGATTTATATTTACAAACTCATTATTGTTGTAGATCTTTTTTTATAATTGGAAGAGTTACTTGTTCAATATCATTGCTAGTAAAACTCTCAATAATATTTTTCATTGTTTCAGCACTCCAAAATATTTTTAATTTTTCTTTTGCTCTTGTTATTGCTGTATAAAAAATAGAATGTGTTATTTTTTCTGCATTATTTGAAGGAATAACTATCTTAACAGATTTATACTCTAACCCTTGTGCCTTATGTATAGAAATTGCATAGGCAAGTTGAAACGGTATTACGGTCATTATCTTTTTTTCTTCCGTCAACTCATCATCCCACGAAATAATTTCAATTTCAATAACCGTGCCATTCTCTGTCGTTCTTAAATATTTAAAAGATTCTGTTTCACACTGACTTTCTGTATAAAAAGTTTTTATTTCTATCTCAAATACAATTTTCTTTTCACCATACGATATATTTGTAATAGTTCCTTTCAAATTATTGTATAATAATACTGAACGCTTCGTATTTGTGAATATAATTTTATCACCTATTTTATAAGTCCACTCTTCCCAATAAAATGCCTTGCTATTGGTATTTGCATTCTGAAAATATTGATTTATATTATTCAATCCAAATTTCCCATCATAATTTAAACAGAGAACAACCTCATCATCATCTAAGTGAAATATATTTTCTCCTAAATTTTCAGAAAAGGGACCATCCATTGATAATTTTTCTGTTATAATAGAAGACTTTTCTCGAACAGCAGTCCATAAACTTTTTAGTTCTTCTTTATCCGTCCTCCATGTATGACCAAGTTCAACACTTGCCCCTTTCGTCTTAACAATTTCTTTTGCATAAAAGAACCAATTTCCAAAATCTATAGACTCTATCTGATATATATCTCCTGACATAACAAGTAGCACTTCTCTGCTTATTTTTCCAAGTAACAATGCCATAGTTCTATTATCTATGGTACTACATTCATCTACAAAAATAATATCATAATTCACAGATAAATTACTTCTAGTTATGCTATCTATTATCTCGAAATCACAATTATTGCTCTTATTATCCAAATATCTTTTAACATTTTGCAAAGCAGTATGAGTCTTAGTAAGATACAGTTTTCTAGCATCTGCAAACATATTAGATATATATTTTATTAATGTTGTTTTTCCTGTTCCAGCAGCTCCATAAATCAGCATAGCATTGGAATTAACAAAAATGTACTTTAACGCAACTCGCTTATTATCATCATCAAAATTTATCCCACTTTCTGTTAGAAATCTCTCATTTTCTTTCTTCCGATTCAAACTAGTTTCATGATTTAATTGTAATAAATAATTAAGTATATTTATCGTTGTATCATAATAAGAAGCAATAGAAACTAACTCTTCTTTTTCAACAATATTGTATCCTTTAGTTCGTTCCCAATTGTCTAAACTGTTATTATATCTATTTATAGCATCATCGCTTCCAATTTTAGACTTTTCAAATAACAACTCCCCTGTTTTTTCAATCAAATTATCAATTGTTATATATGGTTGAGCTAGTGACACTGCATTTGAATCATCCAACAACTCAATAACACTTTCCCTGTCACTTTTACTTGTTTTTGTTCCAACTAAATTCGCTATAATCGGATTCTTTTCAAATGGATAACATTTACTGCTTATAAAAAGCTCTTTTGATATACGTTTAGGGAAAAATCTATTCGGAAATAAATCTTCCAATATTTCATCCCTCATATGTAACATAGCATACCCTATTGTTTTTTGTCCTAATTTACAAGATAATCTTGAATATTCTTTTCTTATTTGTATTAAAATATCACCAAAATCATGAGTATTTGTTTTACCAAATATCTTATCATATATTTCTAAAAATCTTTCTTCCCTCATATTAATAAATTCATATAAGTTCATTCCTGTTGTTGTTAAGAATTCCATTAAATTATTGTACTCACGATAGTTACGACTAATTTTTGTAGGCTTTAAAAGCATCTTTGCAAGTTTATTTAAGCATGCTGGATCAATGGCTACTCTCCAATCATTAAGTACCTTTATACTATTTTTGATTCCCCATAATTCAATTTCAGCTTCTGTATATGCAATTTGAATAGAATAATATGTAGTGATAGTCATTTTACTGTAAACAGTGACTCTATTATATTTAGTAGAATACACCCCTGCTAATTGAAGAGTAATTTCATAATATCTTTCCCCATTTACAAAAAAAGGAATAATTTTTTGCACATAATATCTTGATACTCTTACATTTCTAGGCGTCAAATCAATATTTTCAATCTCTCTTGCAACTTTTTCATAATATTCAGAATCCACTGTATCTAAATCTAAAGGAAATTTTTCAAGATTGTCCAATATTTTCTTATTATAATTTTTTCTCATAAACCTACGAATTTCCCAAAGATAATTATAATACTTTAGCATGAGTCTCTCTGCTTGTCCTTCTTTTGGAATTCGGTGATCAATATATTTTAACCCTCTTAGAAAATTGCATAGGTATCTTGTTTCAACACAAAGTTGGGATACTTCCCATGCTAATTTTTCATTAACATTTCTATAACCATTTTTATATGCATTTAGAATAAGAGTTGCATAACATATATCATATAAATCTCTTACAATCCTTCTTGATACTTCATCTCTACATTGTGGATTATCATACAAAGTCTCTATAAAATGTGAAATTTCGTTGCATTGATATTCAATAATGCTTAATGCATCTTTTTGTTCCAAATCATCAGAATTTAATTTATTTAAAAATAGATGTGTATCAATAATACTATCTAATCTTTCACAAAAAAATTCAATACTTTCATCTGTATTCTTTATCTCATCCTCTGCGGAAAATTTAATCGTCTTGCTGTTCTTTTCAAAATCAATATCACTTAAAAAGGATTTCGACATAATTTTCCAAAATATGCGTTTCCCATTTCTAGTGTCCGGATTAAGAACAACAAACAAAATCCCCGGATCAGCCGTTACTTCATTTGCAATAAAGGCTGGAAACGATAAGCTTTTCAGACAATAAGAAATCACCCCATTATTCTCACTAAAATCATGTGTTCCTTTAATTTGAACTATAAAATTTTGTTTAGGAATTTTAGATATATCCGGATTTGATACATATTCAAAAAATCCATCATGATTTGGCCACTTATCATCACATGAAAAAGAAGTACAAATTCTCCCTTCAGGATTCAAAACACTTTCCAAATAACTTACAGCTGATCTATCCTCAGCTGAATGAGCAGTATGTGTAGGTCAAGTCCAAATTTGTGTGTAAATTCATCTTTCAGTTATGTGGTTTTATCTACGCTACTTTTATCTTCAAGAGATTTGACTGAATGGAGCTTAGTTTATCATAGTACTCTTTCATATCAAAGATTTTATGACCTACACTCCATTCATTATGATCATCTTGAAGGACTGCACCAATTAATCTAATAAT
>CDZH01039847.1_pt1 | contig 13776 bp, 8 predicted proteins | sample 557721 | NCBI WGS metagenome assembly CDZH01 (sample SAMEA3182062, study PRJEB8094) | gut metagenome | biome: human; feature: gut; material: Stool; isolation source: human stools | place: Canada | collected 2013-01-14
GCCCAATACCAGCTGACGCTGACCGAGGAAGTGGAGGTGCGCTACCACACCGAGACCCGGACGGACAGCGAGGGCAACGAGTATGATGTGGAAGTGCCCTATAACTATTACATCTTAAATGTGACCCTCACCAGCAAGCCCATCTCCTCCGTGGCTTCGGAGCTGCTGACGCCTGACCAGCTGGAAATGTACCAGGTGTACCGGCAGACGCTGGGCAACAAGCCCCTGATCTTCGGCGGCGGGTCCGCCGACACCAGCGATTCCGAGAGTTTGGCCGGTGTGGAGTTTGTCAACGGCACCCGGCCTGGCAATCAGGCGGTGGTGGACATCGCCAAAAGCCAGGTAGGCAACGTGGGCGGCCAGCCCTATTGGAGCTGGTACGGCTTTAATTCCCGCGTGGAATGGTGCGCCTGCTTTGTGTCCTGGTGCTACGGCCAGATGGGCCTTTCCGAGCCGCGCTTTGCCGCCTGCCAGTCCCAGGGCATTCCCTGGTTCCAGTCGCATGGACAATGGGGCGGGCGGGATTACGCCAACATCGCCCCCGGCGACGCAATCTTCTTCGATTGGGACCTGGACGGCAGCGCCGACCATGTGGGCATTGTTGTCGGCACCGATGGCAGCCGGGTTTACACCGTGGAAGGCAATTCCGGCGACGCCTGCAAGATCAAGAGTTATTCCCTTGATTATCAGTGTATCAAAGGCTATGGCTTGATGAACTGGTGACAAATTTTTATGAAGAATAGGAGTGATTTGACTATGGCTAAAAACAAAATTGAGCGCATCGACCAGGAGATCGCCAAGACCCGCGAGAAGATCGCGGAACAGCAGGAAAAGCTGAAAGACCTGGAAGCGCAGAAAACCGAGGCGGAGAACCTGGAGATCGTCCAGATGGTGCGTGCCCTGCGTATGACACCGGCCCAGCTGTCCGCCATGCTGTCTGGCGGCATGGTGTCCGGCCGGGCGGTGGGTCCCGCCGATTCTGAACAGGAGGAAATGACCCATGAAGAATAAAAAGATTTTGAGAACCTTTGCCGCCCTTTGCACCTGCCTGATGCTGATGGGCGGCTTCTCTGTGACCGCCTTTGCCCAGGGCGCTGACCCTGCGCCTACGGCCACACCGGCGGCGGATGCCACCAACGACAGCAACGTGGTGGTGGAGGAAACCGAGGACAGTCCCGCCCTGACTCCGGAGGGCAACGCCGCCCTGGTAGATGACTTTGGCGGCAACAAGCAACTCATCACCGTCACCACCAAGGCGGGCAACTATTTTTACATCCTCATTGACCGCGCCAACGAGGACAAGGAAACCGCCGTCCACTTCTTGAACCAGGTGGACGAGGCTGACCTGGAGGCGCTGATGGAGGATGGCGAGACGGCAGAGGAAACGCCCGCTGTCTGCAACTGCACGGAAAAGTGCGCCGCCGGTGCGGTGAATACGGCCTGCCCTGTCTGCGCCGTAAATATGGCAGAGTGTACGGGCCAGGAGCCGGAACCTACGCCCGCCCCGGAAACAGACCCGGAGCCGGAACAGGAACCGGCGGGACTGAACCCGGCGATGCTGCTGGTGGTGCTGGCTGTGCTGGGCGGCATCGGTGCGCTGGTCTACTTCAAATTCATCAAGCAGAAACCCAAGACCAAGGGCAGCGACAACCTGGATGATTACGACTACGGCGAGGACGATCCCGAACAGGAGGATGCGGACCCCTGGGAGAGCGAGGAATCCGACGAGCCGGAGGACGTCGGCGGGGGCGGCGATGAGGAAAGCGAGAACCCGGCCCAATGACCCGGTTCACCGACAGCCCCTATGAACCCATGATGACGCGCAGGCCGGAGGGCGGGAAGGCGGCTTCCCGTCCTCCCTCTTTATCTCCCGGCCACCCCTGCTATGGCTGCGGAAACTACCGCCCCGGCCAGCCCTGCGTGGGCTTCTGCCACAAAGAGCTGACTGCGTGGCTGCGCGAAAGGAGAAAAGCAAAATGAATTATTTTATCCAGTTTCTCATTGTGTTTGACCTGATCTGCTTCGGCGTCTACTTTGGCGGCGACATCGTTTGCACGGCGCTTGCCAAGGTGCGCAAAAAACCGGGCCAGAAAGACCCCTATGAATTTGAGGTGGAGGACGAACCCGCTGAACCGCCGCTGTCTATCGACGCCATCCGTCATCTGTTCCGCGGCGAGGTCCACGATTTTGTCCGAAACAAACTTCTGCCCAGCGGGCAGGAGACGCTTTCCGCCCTGACCGAGCCGGAGCAGACAGCGGCCCGGTTCCTGTTCTGCGCTCTGATCGGCTATCTCAAAGAGGAAGCCCCGATGGATGAGCAGAGCTTCCCGATGGTGATGGAGATGCTGAACTATGCGGAGGGCGCGAAAGAGGACGGCGACAAGGATGTGATTGACATTCTGATGGAGGAAACCGCCGCCCGGACACATCTGCGCGAGGAATATTTCAGCGATTACCGCCGCTACCAGCTCATGCAGGTGGACAAGGCGCGTGTACTGCTGGCCTGCCGGGTCATCATCAACGACCTGCTGGGCGAGATGTACCGCTATGATTACCATGTCGGCTATGACTGCCTTCTGGACGATGGAAACAGCGTTTCCAGAAAACTGAAAAAATCCAATGCAGAAATGGAGGTTGAGGAAGATGCGCCTTGTGATCGCTGAGAAGCCCTCGGTGGCAAAATCCCTGGCCGCCGTGCTGGGCGCTGTTACCCGCAAAGACGGCTACCTGGAGGGCGGCGGCTGGCTGGTGAGCTGGTGCCTGGGGCATCTGGCCGGGCTGGCGGATGCCGCCACCTACAACCCCGACTACGCCAAGTGGCGCTATGATGACCTGCCCATTTTGCCGGAGTCCTGGCGCTTCACCATCGCCAAGGACAAGAGGGATCAGTTCGACGTGCTGCGGACCCTGCTGCGGCGGGAGGACGTGACCGAGGTAGTCAACGCCTGCGACGCCGGGCGAGAGGGCGAGCTGATTTTCCGCACCGTCTACTGCCTGGCGGGCTGTACCAAACCTATGAAACGGCTGTGGATCAGCAGTATGGAGGATTCCGCCATCCGGGAGGGCTTTGCACACCTGCGCCCCGGCGCGGACTATGACGGGCTGCACCAGGCGGCCCTCTGCCGGGCCAAGGCCGACTGGCTGGTGGGTATCAACGCCACCCGGCTGTTTTCGGTGCTGTACCACCGCACCCTCAACATTGGGCGGGTCATGTCCCCGACGCTGGCCCTCATCGTCCAGCGGGAAGCCGAGATCGACGCTTTCAAGCCGGTGCCGTTCTATTCTGTGGCGCTGGACCTGCCCGGTTTTACCGCTGCCAGCGCCCGCATGGACAAGAAAGCCGATACCGAACAGCTGAAAAGCGCCTGCCAAGGCGGCACGGTGACGGTCAAGCAGATAGAGTGCAAGGCCAAAACCGAGAAGCCGCCCGCCCTCTATGACCTCACCACTCTCCAGCGGGACGCCAACCGTCTGCTGGGGTTCACGGCGCAGCAGACGCTGGACTATCTGCAAAACCTCTATGAAAAGAAGCTCTGCACCTATCCCCGAACGGACAGCCGCTACCTGACCTCCGACATGGCTGAGGGGCTGCCGGTGTTGGTGAATCTGGTCGCCAACGCCATGCCGTTCCGCAAAGGCATCGCCATCTCCTGCGATGCGGCGGCGGTCATCAACGACAAGAAAGTGACCGACCACCATGCGGTGATTCCTACCCGCAACATCCGGGAGGCGGATCTGACCGCGCTGCCGGTGGGCGAACGGTCGATTTTGGAGCTGGTGGCCCTGCGGCTGCTGTGCGCTGTGGCCCAGCCCTATACCTTTGCGGAAACTGCCGTTGTTGTGGAGTGCGCCGGTGCGGAGTTTACCACCAAGGGCCGCGCGGTGAAGCAGCCCGGCTGGCGGGCGCTGGACGCCGCCTACCGGGCCAGCATGAAAAATGCGGAGCCGGATAAAGAAACCGAGGACAAGGCCCTGCCGGAGCTGGCCGAGGGCCAGGAGCTGCCTGTCGCCGGTGCCGCCGTCAAGGAGGGTAAGACCACCCCGCCCAAGCACTTCACCGAGGACACGCTGCTTTCTGCGATGGAGACTGCTGGTGCCAAAGATATGCCGGAGGACGCCGAGCGCAAGGGGCTGGGCACCCCCGCCACCCGCGCCGGGATTTTGGAGAAGCTGGTGTCCACCGGCTTTCTGGAACGCAAAAAGAGCAAGAAAACCGTGCAGCTTTTGCCGTCCCACGACGCCATTTCCCTGATTACCGTCCTGCCGGAGCAGCTGCAATCCCCGCTGCTGACTGCTGAATGGGAGTACCGGCTGGGCGAGATCGAGCGCGGCGAGCTGGCCCCGGAGGACTTCATGGCCGAGATCACAGCCATGCTGAAGGAGCTGGTGGGGACTTATCAGGTCATCAAGGGAAGCGAGTACCTGTTTGCCCCGCCCCGCGAGGTGGTGGGCAAATGCCCCCGCTGCGGCGGTGAAATTGCAGAAATGCAAAAAGGCTTCTTCTGCCAGGACAAATCTTGCAAATTTGCAATCTGGAAGAACAACAAGTGGTGGGCCGCGAAGCGCAAACAGCCCACCAAGGCCATTGTGGCGGCGCTGCTGAAAGATGGCCGCACCCATGTGGCGGGGCTGTACTCCGAGAAAAGCGGCAAGACCTACGACGCCACCGTGGTGCTGGAAGATACCGGCCAGTACGTCAACTTCAAGCTGGAATTTGACCGGCAGAAAGGCGGCGGCAAATGAAACTGAGTTTGTATGAACAGGAAACGATTATCCTCTACAACCAGGCCGAGGCCACCGCCGAGGTCTATTCCCACGACCCGCGCCTGCTGGAAAAGCTGCGGCGGCTGGCAGAGAAGTACCCGGACCAGATCGTGAAAAAGGACCGCCAGACCTTCGTGGTGCCCAAACGCTGCGTGTCGGTGCGGGAGCCGTACAGCGCCGAGCGCCGCAAGGCCGCCAGCGAACGGGCCAAAGCCGCCGGGTACAGGCCGCCCGTCCCCAAAGCGGGCGGAAAATGAGTATGGGCGAGAGCGTATTTGAAGTCGTGAAGCAGTCCGTCGCCGTCCGGGAAGCGGCTGAAATGTACGGCATCGCGGTGGGGCGCGGCGGCATGGCCTGCTGCCCCTTCCACGATGACCGGCACCCCAGCCTGAAGCTGAACGAGGACTACTTCTACTGCTTTGGCTGCGGGGCCACCGGCGACGTGACCGACTTCACCGCCCGTCTCTATGACCTGTCCCCCAAGGAGGCCGCCGAGAAGCTGGCCCAGGATTTTGGCCTTTCCTATGACAGCAAGGCCCCGCTCCGGCGAAGCTATGTCCGGCAAAAATCTGAGGCGCAGGCAAGGAAAGAAAAACGAGAACACGGCTGGCGCGTCCTGACGGACTACTATCACTTGCTCCGAAAATGGGAGGCCGACTATTCCCCCAAGACGCCGGACGAGGACCCGCACCCGCGCTTTTTGGAGGCCGTCCAGAAAAAAAACTACATGGGCTATCTGCTGGACACCTTTCTCGACAGCAGTACCGAGGAACAGGACCAGTGGATCGCAGAACACACCGCTGAACTTTCGGCCATAGAAAGGAGAGTGAACCTCATGGCTGACAAACCCACCAACCGGGAACGACTGCAACAGATCACGGCGGGCATCGAACAGGGCATTAAAGAGCTGTTCGAGAGCGAAAAGTATATGCGCTACCTGTCCGTGATGTCCCGGTTCCACCGCTACTCCGTCAACAACACCATGCTCATCTATATGCAGAAGCCGGACGCCACGCTGGTGGCCGGGTACAACAAGTGGAAAAACCAGTTTGAGCGCCATGTGAAGCCCGGTGAACACGGTATCACCATCATCGCGCCCACGCCGTTCAAGAAAAAGATCGAGGAACAGAAACTGGACCCGGACACCAAAGCCCCCATGCTGGATGCAGAGGGCAAGATCATCATGGAGGAACGGGAAGTTGAGATTCCCATGTTCCGCCCGGTGAAGGTGTTCGATGTGAGCCAGACGGATGGCAAGCCCTTGCCGGAGCTGGCATCCTCTCTGTCCGGGAATGTCCAGAACTACGAGGCTTTCATGGAGGCCCTGCGCCGGTCCGCGCCGGTGCCGCTCTCCGTGGAGCCGATGGCTGCCAACATGGACGGGTATTTTTCGCCGGACCAGCAGCGCATCGCCATCCGGGAGGGCATGAGCGAGGTGCAGACCGTTTCCGCCGCCGTCCATGAGATCGCCCACAGTAAACTGCATAACTACGCCAAGGTCCAGGAGGAAGCGGCCAGGGCCGGTGACAAGGAGCCGCCCAAGAAGAAAGACCGCAACACCGAGGAGGTGGAGGCCGAGAGCATTTCCTACGCGGTTTGCCAGTATTACGGTATCCAGACCGGCGAGAACAGCTTCGGCTACATCGCCAACTGGAGCCAGGGTAAGGAGCTGCCGGAGCTGCGGGCCAGTTTAGAGACCATCAACAAGGCGGCCGGGGAACTGATCGCGGACATTGACCGGCATTATAAGGTTATCTGCAAGGAGCGCGGCATTGACCTGACCGCTGCCCCGGAACCGCAGCGGGACCCTATCGAGCAGCTGGCAGCCGACATCGACCAGTTTTCTTTTGACTACGATACCTATGAATACCGGGATCAGGTGGACAATCGTGAGGATGCGCTGCGGGAACTGACCGCTGCGCTCCGCAGCGGGGATGCCAGCGGTGTTCGGGACTGGCTCCAGGAATTTGCCGATGAAAATGAACCTGGAGAAGCGGCCGCAAAAGCTGCCGAGCTGTTGGAACGTCTGGAGCAACTGGTGCCGGAACCTGACCCCAACCTTGTGAAAATGGCGGATGAAGCGATGGCGATGGGCGTAGAAACCACCCCGCCCAGCGCCGAGTACCGCGAGGCCCTGCTGGTGCTGGACGATACCACCTATCTTCATGTTCAGCCCTGCGATACCGGCTGGGACTACACGTTCTACGACGCCGCCACCAGGAAGCAGCTGGACGGCGGCCAGCTGGATGCGCCGGAGCTGCCCCTGTCCACCGCCGCGCTGAAAATCTGCGAGATGCACGGAATGGGCGGCCAGACCATTCAGTATGCGCCGCTGTCCATGATCGAGACCTTGCAGGAGGCGGCTGTCCAGCAGATGCAGACAGAGGCCAAGGCCGCCGCCCCGGAAACCACCCAGCTGCCGGACGCCCCGGAACAGCATCTGGACGAATATCCCATGCCGGACCCGGCGTTGACCCAGGACGATTTGGAAAAGTGCGGCTACCTGGACGGGGACCTTCTGCCCCTCTCCAAAGAAAGGGCCTATGAGCTGATGGAGCGTGATCTGACCGTTTACATCATCCAGCAGGGCGAGAACCCGGCGATGGCTTTTGATACCACTGACCTGGACGCCCACGACGGGATCTTTGCCGTCACCCGCGAGGAATGGGAGGAAAGCCCGGCTTTTGAGGCCCAGGTCAAGGCGCGTATGGACCACCAGCAGGAACGGGAGCAGGCGTTCCTCGACCACAAGGGCGACTGCTTCGCTATTTATCAGGTGAAGCACATCGACGAGCTGCGGGACATCCGCTATGAAGGGCTGGAATGGCTCAAGTCCATCGGGCAGACGGTGCAGCGGGACAATTATGATCTGGTATACACCGCCCCGCTGGCCCCCGGCGACCTGAAAGGCAGCGTGCTGGACAATCTTGAATACCGCTTCAACAATGAACACCCCGCCGACTACCGCCACCCGTCCATGAGCGTCAGCGACATCGTTGCCATCAAGCGGGACGGCAAGGTGTCCTGTCACTACTGCGACAGCTTTGGCTTTGCCGAGGTTCCCGGCTTCCTGCCGGACAACCCGCTGAAAAATACGGAGATGGCCGTGGAGGATGACTACGGCATGATCGACGGTATCATCAACAACGGCCCCAAGGAGCAGACGGTGGCCCAGCTGGAACAGTAGGCCCGCAGCGGCCAGCCCATCTCCCTGATGGACCTGGCTGCCGCCGCCCACCGGGAGGAGCGGGACAAGAAGAAATCCGTTGTGGAGCAGCTAAAAAGCCAGCCCAAACCCGAACATAAAAAGACAGCGCCTAAAAAGAGCGCGGAAAGGGAGATCTGATATGAACGCTTTGACCTTTGAGGAAACCAACCTGCTGTGCATCTACAACCCTGGCACCCGCCAGGGGGCCATCGAGGCCCTGACCGAGATGCGCGGCCACTTGCAGGCGGACGAGACCGAGCTGCTGGCCCTGACCGACAGCACCCTCGCTAAACTGCGCGCCATGACAGACGCCGAGTTTGATGAGCTGGAACTGTACCCGGATTTTGACGAGTAACCCCCTGTTTTAACCAGCCGGGGCGGCCGCCGTGCCGCCCCATTTTCATATCCGAAGGAAGGGAGGATAGAACCCCATGCCAACCAAAGCAGAACAATATGCGCAGATGGCCGATCAGGTGGCGCGGCAGCTCACCGGCAGCTGGCAGGAGTGGGCGGGCTTTCTCACCACCGCCGCCAAGCTTTATAAATACCCGTTCCATGAGCAGATGATGATCTACGCCCAGCGCCCGGACGCCACCGCCTGCGCCGAGTACGACTTGTGGAACAACCGCATGGGCCGGTATGTGCGGCGCGGGTCCAAGGGCATCGCCCTGGTGGACGATTCCGGGGACCGGCCCCGGCTGCGGTATGTGTTTGATATTTCCGACACCGGCACTCGTGAACATTCTCGTACCCCCTGGCTGTGGACGATGAACGAGGAACACACCGCGCCGGTCATGGCGATGCTGGAACGCAACTATGATGTGAGCGGCAGTGACTTGCCCCAGCAGCTGGCCGATGTGGCCGCCGGTCTGGCGGAAGAATACTGGACGGATCACCGGCAGGACATTCTCTACATCGTTGACGGTTCCTTTTTGGAGGAGTACGATGAGTACAACATCGAAGTCCAGTTCAAATCCGCCGCCGCTGTCAGCATCACCTACGCCCTGATGTCCCGCTGCGGGCTGGAGCCGGAGCAGTATTTCAGCCATGAGGATTTCATGGCGATCTTCGACTTCAACACCCCTGCCACCGTGGGGGCGCTGGGCACGGCGGTCAGCCAGATAAACCAGCAGGTGCTGCGGCAGATCGGCGTCACCATCCAGAACTATGAGCGTGCCAAGAGCGCGGAAAGGAGTGCCACACATGGAGAACAACCTGACTTACACGAGGAACGGCGATTACCTGATCCCCGACCTGAAGCTGTCCGAACAGCCGGAGAAGCCCCTGGGCAAGTACGGCAGGATGCGCAAGGCGTACCTGAAAGAACACCGGCCCATCCTCTACAACCAGCTGCTGATGAGCGAGAAGCTGTGCCCGCACCTTCGGGAGATCGACGAGACCGCGAACATCCGTCTGGAGCAGATGATGTCCCAGCTGGCGAAAGACGTGGGCGCGACGGAGGCGCTGAAAGCTCGCGACCCGATGGCCTGGGTGGGCCTGATGAACACCTGCAAGGCCCAGGCGGAGGAGATCCTGATGGAGGAACTTATCAACAGCTGACCTTAAACCTGTTCCTCTCCGAAGCGGAACAAATCCATAAAATCGACGAAGCAGAGAGTGTGAAAACGCCCTCTGCTTTTTCTATGCCCGAACCGGCAGCGCAGGCGGAACCTGTGCGCCGGGCGCTGACCCAGGCGGAGATCGACGCCGTCATCCAGGAATGGAACGGCAATATCGAGAGCAAGCACGCAGTTGTCCGCCACATGAGGGACCACGCCCGTGAAAAGGATACCGCCGCCTGGCTGCGGCAGGAATATGGCGATGACCTCCCGGCCCTGCCTGTGACGGTGGATGGCGCGGCAGGCGACGTACCCTGGCCCAAGGTGCAGCGCCGGATCGCCCAACTCATCAAGGAAGATCGGTTCTACACCGAGGCGGAGCAGGACCGATTTGACAACATCGACCCCATCGCCATCCGGGAGGCCCTGGCCGAGCGCGGCATCGTGAACGGCCAGGTGGTGGACCCGGAAAAGCTGAACAATGACCCGTTTATCCAGCAGGTCATGGCCAACGTGGAACGTGCCGCCGGAGGGGATGAGCCGGAAGCCTACACCAGCCCAGGTGGCCGCACCTATCACCCAGGAGATGCCATAGACGCTTTCATTGATGATAAAAGCCCCGTGGTTCGGATGGTTCTTGACCATGTGGACGAGGATTACATTTGGTACACCATGCCCAGCGTCCCTGACCAGGAGCCAGTAGAGATGCGGCGCGAAATATTTGAGAAATATCTGGACAATGGTGAGTTCCTGCCTGTACCTGTGCCGGACTTATCCGGCCAGCCCATCACCCGCGAGGGAGACACTCTCACCATCGGCAGCGGCGAACCTACCCATGAGATGGATATTACCGTATCGGATGAGGAAGATGAAGCCATCCGGCAGGCTATCCCGGAAACAGAAGCCCCCACCACCTACGACCCCGCAACACCCCCTTACCATGTGGGTGATACGGTTTATCTGGACAATCAGGAGTACCAGCTCACCGAGCTGCGGGAAGATACGGTGCAGCTGCTGCCCACCGGCATGAGCTACCCCATTTACCGGGTCGAGAGCCGGGAGCGGTTCGAGACGCTGCTGCGTGCGGACACCCGCAACGAAGCCATCAACGAATTTTTGCCTGTAAACCCCGACACGGCAGACCAGGACCTGCGGGACGTGCTGGCCCACGGCCTGATCGGTGCGCCGGATAAGGCTGAGCTGTCCGAACTGATGCGCACCGGCAAGTCCAACAGTGAAATCGTCCAGTGGCTGGGCCGGGCCTTCCCCGGCATCATCGAGACGATGGAGCTGGAAACTGGAGACACCGCCGACTATCGCACCACGTCCGAAGGTATCGAGCTGGAAGTGTTGGATGCAGACGAAAAGCGGCTGGCCATGCTGTTCTTCCGCTGGGATGAGGTTGCACCGCTGCTGCGCGGGCTATATGCCCGTCAGCTGGACGGCTTTGGGCAGGAGCAGATCGAACCGGCGGTTGAGGCTGCTGCCACCGTTGAGGAGCCTGCCGGAGCTGCCAAGACCGTCGAGGAACCCGCCGCCGAGGCACCGGCGTTCCATTCCGAGACGGTAGCCGTCTACCCCGGCGACAAAAACCATCTGCCCTATGACGTGGTGGTGGAACGGCTGCACTTTGACCGGCCGGAACCTACGCCGCCCGAACCAATATCCGCTGCCGATGCAGAGGAAAAGCCGGAACACCCGGTCGCCATTCCTGTCAACGGCGAGTGGCAGACTTTCTCCAACCAGAGGACAGCCGAGCAGGCGGCCTATCAGGAGTATCGGGACAATCTGCGCCGCAACGCTGAGAACTTCCATATTACCGACGATCATTTGGGTGAGGGCGGCCCCAAGGCCAAGTACCAGGCCAATGTGGCGGCAATCAAGCTGCTGAAATACCTGGAGGAGACCACCGGCCAGGCCACGCCGGAACAGCAGGAAGTGCTGTCCCGCTATGTGGGCTGGGGCGGCGTGCCGGAGGCTTTCGACCCGTCCAAAACTGCCTGGGCCAAAGAGTTTGCCGAGCTGAAGGAGCTTTTGGCCCCGGAGGAGTATGAGGCGGCGCGGGCCTCCACCCTGAACGCCCACTACACCAGCCCCACCGTCATCCGCGCCATTTACGACGCGGTAGAACAGATGGGCTTCCGTACCGGCAACATTCTGGAGCCGTCCTGCGGCGTGGGCAACTTCTTCGGGATGCTGCCGGAGAGCATGGCCGGGAGCCGTTTGTACGGCGTGGAGCTGGACAGCATTTCCGGGCGCATCGCCAGGCAGCTTTACCCCAAAGCCGACATCACGGTGGCAGGATTTGAAACCACCGACCGGCGGGATTTTTACGACCTTGCCATCGGTAACGTCCCTTTCGGACAGTATCAGGTGAACGACAAAGCCTACAACAAACTGGGTTTCAACATCCACAACTACTTTTTCGCAAAATCGTTGGACCAGGTGCGGCCGGGCGGCGTGGTGGCGTTCGTCACCAGCCGCTATACAATGGACGCCAAGGATTCCACCGTGCGCCGGTATCTGGCCCAGCGGGCCGAGCTGCTGGGAGCCATCCGCCTGCCCAATAACGCCTTCCGCGCCAATGCGGGCACCGATGTGGTGTCCGACATCCTGTTTCTGCAAAAGCGGGACCGTCCGCTGGACATCGCCCCGGACTGGACGCAGACCGGCCGGACCGAAGAAGGCTTCACGGTCAACCAGTATTTTCTCGACCACCCGGAGATGGTGCTGGGGCGACAGGAGCCGGAAAGCACCGCTCACGGCATGGATTACACCGTGAACCCCATCGAGGGGATGGAGCTGGCCGACCAGCTGCACAACGCCGTGCAGCACATCCACGGCACCTACCAGGAGGCCGCGCTGCCGGAGCTGGGCGAGGGCGAGGACATCGACGATTCCCTCCCGGCTGACCCGGATGTAAAAAACTATTCCTACACGGTGGTGGACGGGGCGGTGTACTTTCGGGAAAACAGCCGCATGGTGCGCCCTGACTTAAACGCCACCGCCGAGGCCCGTGTCAAAGGGCTGGTGGGGCTGCGGGACTGTGTGCAGCAGCTCATCGACCTGGAGATGGACGCCGCCGCGCCGGATGCCGACATCCGGGCGCAGATGGCCGAACTGAACCGCCGCTATGACGATTTCTCCGCTAAATATGGCCTTATCAACGACCGGGCAAACCGGCTGGCCTTTGCCGATGACAGCAGCTATTACCTGCTCTGTGCGCTGGAAGTGCTGGACGAGGACGGCAGGCTGGAACGCAAGGCGGATATGTTCACCAAGCGCACGATCAAACCCCATGAGGCCGTCACCACCGTGGACACGGCCAGCGAGGCCCTGGCGGTCTCCATCTCGGAGAAAGCCTGCGTGGACATGGCTTATATGGAACAGCTCACCGGCAAAACCGGCGAGGAACTGGCGGACGAGCTGCGGGGTGTGATCTTCCGTGTGCCGGGCCAGACCGAACCGGACGGGACGCCCCATTATGTGACCGCCGATGAATACCTCTCCGGCAACGTGCGCCGGAAGCTGCGCCAGGCCCAGCGGGCGGCGGAGCAGGACTCGGCCTTTGCGGTCAACGTGGAGGCCCTGACTGCCGCCCAGCCCAAAGACCTGGACGCTTCCGAGATCGAGGTGCGGCTGGGGGCAACGTGGATCGACAAGGAGTATATCCAGCAATTCATGTACGAGACCTTCGACACGCCTTTTTACCTCCAGCGCAGCATTGAAGTCCACTACACCCCCTTTACGGCGGAGTGGCAGATCTCCGGCAAAAATGTCGTGGGGCAAAACAACGTGGCCGCCTACTCGACCTATGGGACCGGCCGCGCCAACGCCTATAAAATCCTCGAAGATTCCCTCAACCTGCGGGATGTGCGTATCTACGATACTGTTGAAGATGCGGACGGCAAGGAGCGCCGGGTGCTGAACGCCAAGGAGACCACCCTGGCCGCCCAGAAGCAGCAGGCCATCCGGGAGGCGTTCAAGGACTGGATTTGGCGGGACCCGGAGCGGCGGCAGGCGCTGGTGCGCCAGTACAATGAGGAAATGAACGCCACCCGCCCCCGCGAGTATGACGGCAGCCACATTGTTTTCGGCGGCATGAACCCGTCCATCACCCTGCGGGAGCATCAGAAAAATGCCATCGCCCATGTGCTGTACGGCGGAAACACGCTGCTGGCCCACGAGGTGGGCGCGGGCAAGACCTTTGAAATGGTGGGGGCCGCAATGGAGGCCAAGCGCCTG
>CDZH01012156.1_pt1 | contig 13753 bp, 18 predicted proteins | sample 557721 | NCBI WGS metagenome assembly CDZH01 (sample SAMEA3182062, study PRJEB8094) | gut metagenome | biome: human; feature: gut; material: Stool; isolation source: human stools | place: Canada | collected 2013-01-14
TGCTGCAAAGCCTCGTACTCGGTCAACTGCTGGCCGTTATAGGTGATATTCTTTGCAGCGTAGTCTTTGAGCTGGGCCTTCGAGTAGGTTCGGGGTGCGCCCTCGACATACGGGAAAAAGCTGTGATTGCAGTTCCAGCCGCAAAGGCCATCGCCAGTGCCGTACCCCGTAGCCTCCTCAAAGTTTTTGTACCTCGGGTGAGAACCCTTGCGGCAATAAACTTGCCCCTGCCACTCTTGATGACTCGGGCGAGCGCCAGCGTGAGCGGTTACTTCCACAAGATCAATGTCAAGCTCATCCATGAGCGCGAGCTGCGACTTTGCGGCGGTCTGGTTGACGCCAGTGACGACCGCGCGGCGAACGGCTGTCTCGATCGTGTCCACATGGCTTGAAGGATAAGTGATCGACTGGACGCCGGTTCGCGCAAGGTCTTTGACCGCGTTTCTGATTGCGGTAAGGTCAGGAGTCGGCGCTGAGTGATCGCGTCAGCTTTACGGCGACCGCCTTTGAGCACGCCACCGACAAAGCCGCCAACGTCTTTGATCTCATCGCGCTGAGCCTTCGGCAAGGCCTTATATTCTTTCGCAGACTCCTGTGTCCGTTCAGGGATTTCGAGACGGTTGACAAGCTGCGACCACAAGAGATCGCGGTTTTGCCACTGAGTAGAGCGCCGAGATTGCCCGACCGCAATCGTGATAGGACCGTCGTACTGAACTGCTGTCATTCGTCAATCTCCCTTCGCACAACTCTTAAAATGCCTGCATTGCGAATCATTCTGTCGCACATATTGCAGGGCTTTGCCTCAATCCATTTCTTTGTCCTGGGGTCATAGCCAACCAGATAGAGCGTAGAGCCTTGGAGCTCTTGCCTTGACGCGCTGATGATCGCATTTTGCTCAGCGTGGACCGCCACGCAAGAGCCGTATTGCGAACCGTGCGCGGCGGCAGTCTCGTCAAGCGGCAGCTCGTGCGATCGGCAGTAGCAAACGCCGGTATCACAACAATTCGCCTCGCCGCGCGGAGAACCGTTATAGCCGGTCGCGATGACTTCATCGTTTTTCACGATCACCGCGCCGTAGTGTTTTCGCAAGCAGGTCGATCGCGCGGCAACGGCCGCGGCAATGTTCAAATAGTATTCGTCTTTGCTGACTCGTTCCAAATGAGTCACCTCCGTTTCAGCTCCTCCTCCCAGGGCCGAAGCCCCAGGAGGAAGGGCAAGATTTCATTTGCCGGTGGAGCCGAACGCGCCGTTACCGCGAGCCTCGCCGAGATCAAGCACGAAGTCAGGAGTCACGACCGGCAGTACGACCAACTGGCCGATACGGTCGCCGCGGTAAATGTGGTAAGCCTCGTGACCGCCGTTATGAATGACTGCGTGCATTTCCCCGGTATAGCCAGGGTCAAGCGGAGGGAGCTTGCAATCAACGCCCTTTGCGGTCTGGCTCGATCTCGGGAAGATAAACGCGCCAAAGCCGGCAGGAAGATCAAGGCCAAAGCCAAGCCCGATCACCGCAGAGCAACCGACCTCAATGATACGGTCTTTAAGCGCGTACACGTCTGCGCCGACATCGTTCGCATGTGCCCGCTTAGGCTGCATCTCCGAAGGAACGCCGTAGTCGAGGAGCTTAACCTGCATTGACCGCGCCTCCTTCCTCGTAAAGAAGCGGGAACTCAAGCCGCAGCAGCTCGCCAGGCGTTAAGTACGGCATGGGATTTTGACAACCCATTTTGCCCTCTTTGCAAGCGCCCCTCATGCAGAAAGGGCCGGTCGTTGCTCGGGAGAAAAGCAGCGGATTCAGCTTATAGAGCTTATCCCAAACCTTGAGTAGAACCAGACGGGTCTCGGATGTATTGCGCCGGCAAGTACGTTGGCCGATAATGTGTTTCCACTGATAAGGCGTCGCGCTGATAAGAAGGACATTGCGAAGACCCTGCGGAGCCATATAACCGGCCGCGTCATTGTCAAGACCCTGCTTGATAGCCTCGGCATAGTTTGCCATATTCAGCTTGCAGGAGGTCAAGTAAGTCTCCTCTTCGCCGCGCGCCATGACCTCATAGGGAATCGCGAAGGCAGCATCGTCCGAGTAGTCGCTGTACTGCAGCGAGGCAGACATGAACTTGACTTCGTTCTGGTGGCGTGTGATCTGCGCCAGGAAGCGCCGGCTCGCGCCAACAATGACAATGTTGATCGCGCCGAACTTCTGAATCGTCGGGTGTGGCAGCTTTGTCATTGTGGTCACCGTGTCCTCGGTGTAGCTCTTGTTGTAGAGCACCATGAAGTCGTCCAGGCTTTTGATCTTATGGCCGCGCTGCGTGAGACGCGCAGCGCAAACCATCATCTTCTCAGCCGAAGGAATAACTTCGGGATTTAAGACCGCAACTTCGATGCTTTTCATGCGGACCTTCCTTCCTCAACGATTGCCCGCAGAATCAGCAAATAGTTGATACTGTCGGTGATCTTCTCATTCCACTGCGTGAGCGGATAGGACTGACGAGAGCCGACCATATCGGCGACAGAAACGAGGTGCTTGCTCAGCATCCCAAAAGCGGCCTGCGCGGTCGTCATGTCCTGCAGAGCCGCAGCCTTCTTAAAATGCGCCAGACGGTCGACTTCGGTTTCGTCGGTCGCTTCTTCGGCGTATTCGGTACCTTTACCCATGAGGACGAGCTCGCTGCGAGAGAGCTGGTCAGTCACGATCTTGTCAAACTGTTTCAGATTCATTGTGTACCTCCTTCGGCATAATCAGCAAAAAGCTGGTGTTGATAGGAACTGCGAGCGCCGTCTCGACAGGCCGCTCCTGCTCGGCGATAAGACCGGACAGGTCAAAGCCGAGAGTCGAGAGATATTCAAGACCGAGCTTTGCGTTCGCGAGGGCGTTGACATTCAACGCGACATTGTAATAGGTCTTTTCAACCTCGCGCCGAATATCGGAAAAACGCTTTTTGAGGTCTCTGTCGACCCGCGCCTCGCGCAGCTCTGTCTCTTGCAGCTTTTCGGCCATAGGGACCCGCGCAAGAAGTACGTTGTGAATTGAGTACAGGATTGTACCCCAACTCATAGACAAGGGACCTGCAAGCTCCTCGTTCTTCTTGTGCCAGTCCATCATATAGTTATAGACTTCGGTCAGGCGTGGCTCGACATACGCAACCATCTCAGCGAACTTCGTACGCTCGAGCTTTTCCGCAAGCAACGCGGCTTTTGCGGCGGTCTCCTGTGCGTCGACCTGCGCAAGGGCCTCGGCCTTTCGGGCCTCAAGCCATTTTAGTAAGATTTTCTTAGTCACTGTTCTTCCTCCAAATTAGTCCTTGCGATAATACTCGCACTCGTAGGCGTCGGCGCGAAGCGGCAGATTCGGGGCCCAGGAGATCGGCTGACCCATGAGCGCGCCAAGTTCTTCTGCAGAGCTGACGCCGATCGGAACCTCGCAAATCACTTCGTCGTGAACATGGAAGACGATCGGGAAGCCGGCGGCCTCAAGCCTAAACATAGCCTCAGCCAGGCAGTCACGGGCGGTAGCCTGAACGATATTCTCCACGAACTTCGGCCCGTAGGACTCAATACGGCCCCAGCCGCCCGAGGACTGAATTGCCCCCTCATAGGTGATATTGTCGTCGCCATCGACACGGGGCTTGACGTAGCTGAGCTCTCGGCCATTCGGCAAGCGCAGACGCATGAGCGGTCCTTGCTTGCGAAGTCTCATGCCGTGTGGCAGGTCGACAGGCGCCTGCGTCGTAATACACCGACGAACGGCTGCATCTGTGTCCCACCAGAACTTCGTGATCGACTTATTTGCCGCGCGCCAACTATTGACAATCGGCTTTAGCTCAGACTCTTCAAGGCCCATTGCCAAAGCGCCCATGCTCTTCATGGCACCAACGGAACCGCCATAGCCCAAGGCAAGCTCAGCAATTTTACCTTTCTGACGCATCGGGTCACCTTTCTTGACAGACCCTTTCGGCAGGTGAAACATCTGCTCGGCCGAGGCCTCATAGATTTTGCCGTGCGTGTTGAAGACGTCCATGCGCCACTCTTCATCTGCGAGCCAAGCAAGCACGCGCGCCTCGATCGCAGAGAAGTCAGCCACGATGAACCTGCAGCCAGGCTTAGGGATAAAGGCCGTACGAATGAGCTGGGACAGCGTTCCTGCCGTATCATCGAAGAGCATCTCAAGCGTCTCAAGATCGCCTTCACGAACCAAGCGCCGCGCCGCGTCAAGCTCGCTATCAGGCATCTTGTTTTGCGGCAGGTTTTGCATCTGCACCAAACGCCCGGCCCAGCGTCCGGTGCGCGCGGCACCGCAGAACTGAGTCAGGCCTCGGATGCGACCGTCAGGGCAAACCGTGCGGAGCATCGCGTTATATTTTTCAGTTGAGGTCTTCGCAAGGCCCTGACGAATGTCGAGCATTGCATGAACCTCCTCATTGCCGGTGCCGCTGCGAACGTCACCGATCATCTTTTTGTTGAGGCTCTCCACCTCAAAGCCAGAGACCTCCTCAATCCAGGACTTGAGCTGCGCAGCGCTCTTTGGATTATCAAGGCCCGTCAATTCCTTTGCGGCGTCAAGCAGCCGCGCTTTTACGATCTGATCGATCGCAACCGCATTTTCCGCAAGGACCGTATCAACGCCGACGCCGCGGTCGTTGATATGCTGGTCGATTATCCACAGGTCATGCTCGCTGGGAATCACGGGGAACTTCTGCAGGCGCTTCCTGATCGTGCGCTCCGTCACGACGTCCTGACGGTTATACTCAACGTAGAGATTCCACCGTTCGGGGTCATGATGAGGAAGATTGCGTGTGCGCTCGCCATTGACCTTTGTGGCCTTGCAGGGAATTGAGAAATATCGAATCAGAGCTTTGCCCGTCTTCGACTTCTGCTTGTCCTCAGGCAAGCCAATCACATCGCCGACAGCTTCCAAGCTACCAGGCAGACCAAGCTCGCGAGCCATAACGGCGGTGCAGCTCCATTGATCTGCAGGAGTCACGCGACCCATAAACGCGCTCAGACAAGTCCGTTCAAAAGACGCATTGAATGCTGTCTTGAGGATTTCGGGGTCATACAGGGCGTCCTGGAGCTCCTGGGGTAGCTTCTGGCCTTGAGCCATGTCGATAACCTCAACAGGACCGTCGTCCCAAGCGTAACCAAAGAGAAGAATCTCAAAATCAGGGCTCGCCGCATAGGCGTAGACACCGGCTTTTTGAAGAGAGACAGAGGAGTAGGTTTCAATATCGATTGCGAGAGTTTTCATGTACTCGCTCCCTTCTTGCTATTGCGGGGGGGGGGTAAAGCCCGAGGGCGTGGGCACGTCGTGTATTTTCCGCGATCGTGCACCACTCGAGCTGGCTGGCGCGGTTATCATGCTTATTGCCGCGTTTGTGGTCTACAACGGGATAACCGTGCGGATTCGGCACAAACATTTTTGCGACGAGCAAGTGAACCTTCACATTGCAGCCGTTCAGGCTTACTCGCAGATAACCGCGCCGATCGTCAAAAGGCTTTAGCACGCGCCCCGTACTCTTGCGCCGAATCTCTCCTAAGCGATTGATCTCATACTCAGGAAAGTCGGGAATCGTGTGCCAGACGATCTTCATGGGCTCAGTTCAGGAGATCGTCGTCTTCGTCCTCGAAGTCATCGTCCCAGTCGGAGTCAGTCACGACGCCGCCAGACAGGGGCTCGCCGTCGCTGAGCTTCATAATGCCGTTCAGGCCTGCGGAAACGCCCTTGTTGCCGTTCGTATCGTAGACATAGAAGTTGACGATCGCGCGGCCGTAGCAACCGGAATAGAGCTCGCTCGCCTCGGTGATCGGGGTCTTGTCGGCATAGACGATCACAGGCTTGTTGTTGGAGCTGCAGGTCATAACGTAGTGACCCTTGCACTCAGGACCGAACTCGCCGCCGTTCGGACGTTCGCCGTCGCCGTCATGCAAAGTGGTTTTCAGAGCAGAGGGCAGCTTCTTGCCAGAGTGCTTCTGCAGGTAGGCGGTCTTCGCAGCCTCGATTGCCGCCTTGATCTTCGCGATCGTGTTCTTGTCGGTCTTCGGAATCAGCAGGGTCACGCTGTACTTCGGCTGAGCGCCTTCCTGAGCGGCGCGAGGGGTAAAGGCGTTGACGTAGGAAAAACGAACGCGACCGGTAGTGATCTGAGTAGCAGTAGCCATTGTAAAAATCTCCTTTTAATTTTTAATAATGTAGACGTCGGCATATTGAACGCCGAAATTTAATGCTTCCTGGTGGGTATCGAAGTAAATGTCAATGCGGTTCCCCTTGATTGCGCTGCCCGTGTCTTCGGCAACGTATGTATGCCCGTCGATCACGATCTCAGAGCCAAGAGGGATAACAGAGGAATCGACTGCAATCGTTCGGCCGGCCTCGACGACCGCGCCAGACGCGGTAACGCCATAACCGAAGTCGCCAGGGTCTTTCCCGCAGCACTTGCAGCAAGCGCAATACGCGGTCAGACGGAACTCGCCAAGCTCTTCGAGAACGGGTTCGATCTCTTCGGGCGCAGCCTCGATAACAGGCTCAGGCATGATCTCAGGTGTCACATACGACGTGGGCTCAAGCTCTAAGGCCGGCACCGCGGTCTCTTCAATGGCTTTTGCCTTCGGCAGGAAAATCGCCATAAGAACGATCGTGCAGACGAGCGCCATAATAACGGCCCACTGAATACGAATCAAGCGCGCCTGCTGGTACAGGAGCCGCCGGCTTTTCGATTGCGTCATTGTCGTTTCCTCCTCTTACTCGTCAAAGGCTTTGAGGACCTGGTCTTCAAAGCGATACGCAGGCCGCTTGTCCGATTCAGGCGCAAGCGTCGGTGCGCCCTGGGGCTTGACGATCAAATCGCCGAGAATCTCAGCGAGGGTCTTCTTGCCGAAGTCGCGCTCCATCTGCGTAAGTGTGATGAGCTTGCGGTCGTAAAGAAGAGACTCGTCATAGCCAGCGGCCTTCATAGCCGCGACAACCTTGTCTTCGTCCGCGAACTTGCGGTTGCTGCGGCCCTCGACCATTTTCCAGCCGGTTACTGTTTCACCGGCAGTCAGCGCGCCAGACACAAGCTCGCGCAGGTCCTTGAGCCAGGTTTCAATATCTGCGGACTTGGCAAGAATCGCGCCTGCCTCTTCGGGAGAGATGAGCAACGGGTCAGGGCTCTCGTCAAAGAGCTTGAGGTTCTCTTCGGCGCGAGCGCGACATTGATTCTTTGCGCGGCAGAAACGGCAGGCTTCTTCGCTTGGCGCGAAGTCGCCTTCGCCCTTGTCTGCGAGCTTTGCTCTTGGCTTGACGTAGCTCTTGCCCCAGGAGGTAAGCTCCTTGACAGTCTTCTCGGAAGAATCCTCGATACCGGAGAGCCGCGGCTGGAAGATCGTCATGCGAACAGTCTTGATCTCATAGAGATCGCCGAACTGCTCAAGCGCGCCCAAGCCGTAGAGCTGCATCTGCGGGTTGTTCTCAGCCTCGACGCGATGGCCCTTGCCATACTTAAAGTCGATCACGTCGAGAATCGGCTCGGCGATAATCACGCAGTCACCGGTGCCAAAGCCGCCGGGCACATACTTCGAGAAGTCGAGACGAGTCTCGAGGATAATCATTGCGTCGGGACAAGTCTTCTTCGCCTCGGCGAGGCGGCCAGTCACGAACTTCGCGTAGGCGACCGCGCACTCACGCATTTCCGCATTGTAATAGCTGTTCGGCTCGAACTCGGATTTGATCTGATTTTCATAGGAGACCTCGTCAAGCTCACCAAGGAAGTAGCGCGTCGTGAGTTCTGCGAGAGCGTGCGCAACCGTTCCCTCTTCGGCATAAGCGCTGGTCGACGCGGGGAACTTCTGCTCGAGCTGGGCGCTCGGCGTACACAGGAGCCACCGATGCGCGCCGCTGGCGGATAAGAGAGCATGTTTAGCCATTCGCAGCCACCAACTTCTCATAGAAGACGGGGTAGTCTTCTTCCTTGACAGCGGACAGGTTTGCGACGCCAAGCTCCTTGAAGATTGCCTTGAGAGCGGCTTTGTCATTCTTAGAGAGCTTGACCGCGAGGGCTCTTACGTCAGCCTTAGAGATCGTCTTCTCCTCAGCAGGCTTAGTATCAGGGTCCTCAGGCGCGGACTCCGCAGGGGATTCCTGGGGTACCTCGGTGGAGGCCTGGGCGGTAGGTGTTTCCGTGGGGGCGGGGTTATCGAAAAGAGACATCTGTGCGGTGATCTCTGTGTGTTCAGGCTTTTCAGTCAGAAGACTGGCGAGCGCCTGACTCAGAGTTTCTTTTTTCGGGTCATAGGTGACCTCAACTTTGATCGTTGCCATTTTGTCGTTCCTCCTTAGATTTGAGCCATATTTGAAAAGCTTGTTGGTTTTTAGGGTCTTGAAAAAAGGTTTTTGCATAATCGAGAATCTGTGTGCACGCCAGTTTCTCGGTCTGCTCTAAAGTTGCCTCGTCGGGCATTTGTTTCCTTTAGGAAACTTCCTCCGCAAAAAAAATCTGATTGCGTTTTTCCACGGAGAGATGCAAGCGTCCGGAGCACTTGATGATCTCGCCAACACGAAAATCAACACGGCCATTCAAGCGCTGGTAAAAGGCTTTAGGCTTGAGACCACAGATTTCTGCGAGCTCTCTGACGCTGCAGTTGTTCTCAACCATAGAGGCGCGAAGAGCATTAGCATTGAGCATTTAGGAGTCCTCCTTTCTGAAAAGTTTCCTTAAGGCTACCCCATAATAACGCGTCCTTTTGAGTTTGTAAACCCCTAAAAGAAACTTTTTTCTGTTTTTGAGAAAAAAGTGTTTCCTTTTTGACACTCGCGCGTTATAATAAGGGCAGTCAGACAAGGACGGTGATATTCATGACTATGGGCGAACGCATTCACGAGAGAAGAAAAGCTCGCGATCTTACTCTTGAATACGTAGGGAACTTCGTGGGCGTTGCGAAAAGTACCGTGCGTAAATGGGAGAATGGCGATATTGAGAATATCAGCGCGCTGCGACTCCAAAAGCTCGCAGTCGTTCTTGGTACGACTGTCGACTACTTAATGGACGGCGTGACCTCAAATCTGCTTTATAAAAACGTTGAGGCTATGCCAGACGTTCGGCCAGTGCCCGTAATCGGAAAAATCGCTTGCGGCGAGCCGATTCTTGCTAAACAGAATATTGAGGGCTATGCTGAGCTTGATCGGCGTGTACGCGCTGATTTCGCTCTTCGCTGCGTCGGTGACAGCATGATAAACGCGCATATCTTTGACGGTGACTTGGTATTTATCAAAGAACAACCGGACGTCGATAATGGGGAGATCGCAGCGGTCGTCATTGATGATGAGGCTACGCTTAAGCGCGTTTACAAATACCCCAACCGACTTGAACTCCGTCCTGAAAATCCTTTGTTTCCGGTCCTGCAATACGAGGGCGACGAGCTTAGCCAGGTGCATATTATCGGCAAGGCGATCGCATTCCTGGGGCAAGTCCGGTAATGGTAAAGGGTAGGCCGTGGACGAGAGAGGAGCTCATTGTGGCCTACGCGCTTTATTGCGTGATTCCTTTCTCGAAGCTGAATAACAGCAATAAAACGATTAAAGACGCGGCGGAGATAATAGGCCGGTCACCTGCAGCGCTCAAAATGAAGATTTGCAACCTTGCGGCGCTGGACCCTGACTTCCTGGCAACTGGGCGCGTGGGACTCTGGGGCGGAATCTCAAAGCTCGACCGAGAGATTTATGAGGAGTTCTCGAAGGACTGGGAAGGCCTGAGTACGAAGGCGGAGAGCATTGTCGGACTGCCGCTCTTTGATCTAACTGAGCCGGTCTACAATGGAGACCCGCACCGGAAGAAGAGCTACGCTGAGATCGCGGATAAACAGGCACGAAAATTCTTCCGGAAGTCGGTCATTTCGGCGTATGAAGGCCGATGCTGTATCACGGGGCAAAGCATACCGCAAATGGTGATCGCAAGCCATATCAAACCGTACTATGTATGCGACAAGAGCGAGCGCGCAAATCCTGCGAATGGTCTCTTGCTTAATGCGTTCTATGACCGTGCCTTCGATCAAGGGCTTATGACGGTCTTGCCTGATCTTACAATTCAGGTCTCGGACTATGTGAAGGACAGCTACAACGACCAAAATACGAGAGACTGGCTACTCGGCGTAGAGGGTACAAAAATCATCAGGCCGAAGAGGTTCGCACCAAATCGCGACATGCTGGCCTACCACAATGAGTTTGTATTCCTGAGGTGATTCCATGCAGCGAGCAGTGATATACGCCAGATACAGCCCTGGACCAAATCAAACAGAGCAGTCAATCGAGGGGCAAGTCCGAGAGTGCACGAAGTACGCCGAGCTGCATGATCTCCGAATCGTTGGAACCTATGTCGACAGGAAGATTTCTGGCAAGACAGATAATCGGCGAGAGTTTCAACGGATGATCGACGACAGCGAGAAACACATATTTGACGTCATCATTCTGTACCACACGGACCGCTTTGCCCGTAACCGATATGACAGCGCGATCTACAAGCATAAGCTAAAAGAAAACGGCGTCGAGCTGCGATACGCAACGACTGACATTCCAAAAGGGCCCGAGGGAATTATCCTCGAGAGCATTATGGAAGGCTGGGCCGAATACTACTCAGCCGAGCTCAGCCGAAAGATAAAGCGCGGAATGCGTGAGAGCGCCTTGAAGTGCCACAGCACAGGCGCAGGGCGCTGCCTGGGGTATCGGACCGCGGAAGACAAGTCCCTCGTGATCGAGCCAGAAGGCGCGAAGGCCGTGCAGACGGTTTTCGACATGTATATCAAAGGAAAGAGCCACGCCGATATTTGCAGGTATCTCAATGACTGCGGCTTTAGGACTGCGCAAGGCAAGCTCTTCAACAAGAACAGCGTCACCCATATCATTAGGAATAAACGCTATATCGGCGTTTACACATACGATGATATAACGATAGAGGACGGGATTCCCGCGATCATCTCGAAAGACACTTTTCATCTTGCACAGCTTGAAGCTGCACGGCGAAAAACCGCCAAGAGACCAAAAGAGCCAAAGGCTGAGTACCTGCTAAGCGGCAAAGCCTTTTGCGGGCATTGTCAAAAACCTCTCGTAGGCGTGAGCGGTACGGGCAAGTCAGGAAACAAGTGGTACTACTATTATTGTCAGGAATCACGCGCCAAACGCGGCTGCACGAAAAGACCGGTCAAGCGAGACTGGCTTGAGCGCGAGGTTGTTGAGAGAACAGTCGCCGAAGTCTTACAGCCCGAGATCATTCAGCATATCGCGAAGAAATGCTATGACCTGCAAATGGAGTACCGCCAGGACAACAGCGACGTACTCTTTTACGAGCTCAAGCTGAAGGATGTCCGCAAGGCAATCAAGAACACCATGCGCGCCATCGAGTCGGGCGTCAAAACGAAGACGCTGCCTGCGAGACTACAAGAGCTCGAGAATGAAGAAGAGGCGCTCGAGGCAGAGTTCGCAATCGCAAAGGCCTCTGACTTTGTGATAACTACGGACCAAATCGAGTTCCTGCTTACCCAGTTCGCAGAGCCCTGGGAATGTGAGAGCGAAGAAGAATACCACCGCAGAATTATCAAGTGCTTTGTCCATAAGGTTTTCCTGTTTGACGACAAACTGTTGATCTATTACAATGTAAGTCGAGACGGGAAAACTCGCGAGCAGAGCGAAGCGGAATTGCTTGAAGAGGCCCTGGGCGAAGGGTTCGACAAGCGCTCCTCCGGCTCCACCAAAACAATATAATCCGAACCTTTTGCCGATTGGTCATGGGTTCGGATTTGTTGTTTCTGCTGAGGAAATTGAAGACTGGTAGCTTTGTCTCGATTCTTGACACAATGCTTGCTGAACAGCCGTCTGCTCAAGGTGTTCTTAGGGTGTATCTGAAAACTCCCAACGCACCCGGACAGCGGGCCTTTTTGCGGTGCGCCGCGTCATTTTTCCTTGAAATACGTCAGTATTCCTGCGAAAAAATGTCTTGCGCAACGCAAAAATCCCTCGCTGCCGGTCACATCATGAGTTTTCAGATACACCCTAGCATAAGACGATATGTGCTGCCCTTACTGACCTCATGGAAACAGAAAAAATCGCCTGGATCCATTGCGCTGCAATGGATCCGGGCGGTTCGTTTCCATGATTCATCCCTCTCGGATACCTACGGTCTACGCTCCCGCTTTCGTCATTATGTACTAACTCCACCCATTCCGTTTCGCCAAATCATCCATCGCAAAACAGAACCTCTCCCACCGTGTCAATGCTGTCTGCAACGGGTCGCCCTCGCGGATTCGCAGGGTGCGGCGGATTTCCTTGGGGATCACGACGCGGCCGAGGTCGTCGATGCGCCGGACAATGCCTGTTGCTTTCATAAATTGCTCCTCCAATGCCTTTCGTTTTGTGCTGGTTTCAAAGCTATTGTTTGCATACGCAGGAGAAATATGCAGGTAAGAAACACGACCGGTCACGCGAACCGGTCGTGTTTCGTTTATCGAAATTTTGTCGAAATATGGCGGGCGGCGTGGGCTATTTCGCGCCCTTCATCGTCAGGCTGATGCGGCCGCGCTTCTGGTCGACATCCAGAACGGCGACCTTGACGACATCGCCGACTGAGACGACCTCGGACGGGTGCTTGATGAATTTATTGCTGACCTGCGAGATATGCACAAGCCCGTCCTGATGGACGCCGATGTCGACGAACACGCCGAAATCGATGACGTTGCGCACCGTTCCGCTGAGCACCATGCCGGGCTTCAGATCCTTCAGTTCCAGCACATCCGTGCGCAAAATCGGCGCGGGCAGCTCGTCGCGCGGGTCGCGGCCGGGCTTGACAAGCTCTTTTACGATATCCTGCAGCGTCGGCACGCCGACGCCGCATTCTGCTGCAGCCTTTTCCGCACCGTAGGCGCGGAGCTTGTCGGGAAGATTGGCCATTTCTGGCTTTCCGGCATTTTTGAGATCGATGTCCAGCAGCTCCGCCAGCTTCTTCGCCGCGTCGTAGCTCTCCGGATGCACGCCCGTGCGGTCGAGCACCTGCTTGCTTTCCGGCACACGCAAAAAGCCTGCGCACTGCTCAAACGCCTTCGGCCCCAGCTTCGGCACCTTTTTGATCTGTGCACGCGAGGTGAACGCGCCGTTCTCCTCGCGGTAGGCGACAATATTTTTCGCCGTCGTCGCGTTGAGGCCCGCGACCTGCTTTAAAAGCGGCGCGGAGGCTGTGTTCAGATCGACGCCGACGGCGTTGACGCAGGCCTCGACCACGCCGCCCAGCGCGGCGTCCAGCTCCTTTTCCGGCATATCGTGCTGGTACTGCCCGACGCCGATGGCCTTCGGGTCGATCTTTACCAGCTCTGCCAGCGGGTCCTGCAATCTGCGTGCGATGGATACTGCCGAACGCAGGTTCACGTCATACTGCGGGAATTCCTCTGCCGCCAGCTTCGACGCGGAATAGACGGACGCGCCCGCCTCGTTGACGATCATATAGGAAACGCCGCCGCCAAGCTTATGGATCATCTCGACGGCCATGGCCTCCGTTTCGCGCGAGGCCGTGCCGTTGCCGATGGCAAGATGGCGCACATTGTCCTTTTTGATGAGCTGAGAAAGCTTCGCGATCGCGTCTTGCTTCTGTTTTTCGCCGAACGTCGGATAGACGACCGTGGTGTCGAGCACCTTGCCCGTCTCGTCCACGACGGCGACCTTGCAGCCGTGGCTGTAGCCTGGGTCGAGGCCCATCGTGACCGCACCTTTTACAGGCGGCTGCATGAGAAGCGGGCGCAG
>CDZH01016063.1_pt1 | contig 13748 bp, 10 predicted proteins | sample 557721 | NCBI WGS metagenome assembly CDZH01 (sample SAMEA3182062, study PRJEB8094) | gut metagenome | biome: human; feature: gut; material: Stool; isolation source: human stools | place: Canada | collected 2013-01-14
GACCTAAACCGTTACGTTCAACCGGAACTTAAGTGATTATCTGTAAAATCAAGCACATACTTTTTACATAGTTCTCCATTAGTAAATGGATCTCTTTACCAGTAATATATAGAAGAAGGTCCCGAATGAACGCAATTCTTATTGTAACAGACGAGACCAAACAATCATTTCTGTAAAAGTATGGAGAATAAGAAGGAAATAAGCATCTTTGTTTTGTTATAAACAGTAAAACAGAAGAATCTGGGCAATAGAATATATCCTATCGGAATTCAGAATTTTGAAAAATTGCGCAAAGACGGTTATGTGTATGTGAACAAAACGGCATTCGGCAACTACAGGTTTGCCACCGACACCCCCTCCTATCTGGTGTACCTGCTCAAGAAGCACAACCCGTCTGGAAGAAATTGAAGGTGTGGAGGTGACAGGAAGCGTACTAGATAGCATTGATTCGGAAGGTTCCCACCCCATTCCGGTGATTTACCAAAGCGGGTACCTTACCGTAAAGGATTACGATCCACGTTTCAAACTTTATACCTTGGACTATCCCAATCAAGAAGTGGCGGAAGGTTTCCTCAACTACCTGATGCCTTTCTATACGGACAGCAGTGAGGACAGGTGTATAGAAAAATGGATAGTGGAAGAATAACTTCCCACTTTCTTTACTTTCCTATCTTGCCATCCAATGCTTAAACCACTCATACATCCGTTGTATCCCATCTTGTATCTCCGTGCTGGGAGCATATTGGAAATCTTCTTCCAGACGGGTGGTGTCTGCATACGTGCAAGTCACATCACCCGGCTGCATCTCTTCGTACCGGCAAACAGCCTCTTTGCCCGTGGCACGCTCTATGCAGTGTATAAAGTCCATCAGCTCTACCGGACGGGAATGTCCGATATTATAAACCCTAAAGGGAACTTCTGCCTCGTAAGGCTTACTTCCGATGATGCGTACCACTGCCTGAATAATGTCATCGATGTAGGTGAAATCGCGGCGCATCTTTCCATGATTGAACACGCGGATGGGCTCTCCCTTCGTAATTGATTTCATAAAGAGATACGGCGCCATATCCGGTCGACCCCACGGCCCGTAGACGGTGAAGAAGCGAAGACCGGTGGCGGGAATATGATAAAGATTGCTGTAAGCATGCGCCATCAGTTCATTCGACTTCTTAGTGGCAGCATACAGACTGACCGGAGTATCGGTCATATCAGTTTCGCAGAAAGGCACTTTCTCATTCATACCATACACACTGCTGGAGCTGGCATAGACCAAATGCTCTATATGGTGATGACGACAGGCTTCCAGAATATTAAGGAACCCCATCAGGTTGCTTTCTGCGTATGCATAGGGATTGACAAGGGAATAACGCACTCCCGCCTGTGCCGCCAGATTACATACAATGTCGAAGTGTTCCGCATCAAACAGCGCAGCCAGCAAGTCACGGTCTGTGATATCGCCTTTCACAAAACGATAGTTGGAATATAATGTGCTGACAGTAAGTCGGCCTTCCTCTATGTTCTCCCGCTGGATGCCACATAACTCTTTCAGACGGCCATACTTCAGATTGACATCATAATAATCGTTCAGATTATCAATGCCCACCACTTCATTGCCTTGCTCTGCCAATGCCTTCACCAGAAAAGAGCCGATGAAGCCGGCTGCTCCTGTCACTAATATTCTTTTCATCATCTTATTCTTTTATTTTCTGACTTTTATGACCAATCATCAAGTTGCGGATATAGGACAAGAACCCAAAGGATTGTCCCAAAATCAGAATGGGGTCATGGCGCAGCACACCATAAATCACTATCATGCAAGATCCTACGAGGCTGATTACCCAAAAGGTAGGCGGAAGTGCCGATACCTGTTTACGGCTGGAATAAATCCACTGATAGATGAAACGGAAAGTAAAAATAAACTGTCCCGCAGTGCCGAATACAATCAGCCACACAGGTATATCTTCATTCTTCAAAAAGTTCTCAACAAAATGGCTGCTGTCCTGCAATGTACCGATAGCTGCCAATAAAGGAGTGACTGCCAACAGTATCCTGAGCAGGACGGGAATACGCCGCCACACGCCCTTCAGACGCAAATTGCCGATATAGATATAAAACGAAATGAACTGCCCCACGATGATAGAAAAATCATTGCGCAACCAGCCATAATAAAACATCAAATAGGAGCCTATCAAACTGAACACCCAAAACAGTGTCGGCGAAATGACCTCATGTTTCTTTTCCGAAAGAAACCATTGTATCAGGATACGGGCGGAAAAACAAGCCTGAGCCAATAAGCCGATACAGAAAATCAGTATACTCATAGGTTATTCTCTCCCACTTGGTAGTTGATATATCGATGTGCCATCCAGCGGAAAGCAAAACAGTCCTTGAACGGCGAAATCAGTCGGTTCCACAGATGATACTTCGACACGCCTGCCTGACGCGGATAATGCCTCACCGATATCTCATAAAACTTGCCTCCGTCCTGCAACTGTATCAATGCCGGAAGGAAACGGTGCATGCCGGTAAAGAACGGAACACGCTTTGCATAGTCGGTATGAAGGATTTTCAGCGGACAGCCCGTGTCGGTCGCTCCGTCGTGCGTCATCATACGGCGGAAGGAGTTGGCTATCTTGGACTGCATCCGCTTGAACGCAGAATCCTTGCGCCGGGCACGAATTCCCATCACCAAGGGATACTCAGGAGCATACTTCAATAACAGGTCAAAATCACGCACATCGGTCTGCATATCGGCATCCATATAACCGACATACTTTGATTCGGCCGTATCGATACCTGCTTTCATGGCGGCAGACAAGCCTCTGTTTTGTTTCAGACTGATATAATAAAAATGCGGAGTGTCCTTGCACGCTTCCTGAATAAGTTCCAAGCTTCTGTCCTTAGAGCCGTCATTCACAAAAAGTGCACATGCAGGCACGGGACATGCCGGCAGATAAGCACCAACTACTTCCTGCAAACGTTTTATATTGTCTTCCTCATTATAAACAGGAATAACAATAGTCAATGAATAATTTGCTGTCTTGTTCATTTTTTCTTCAATAAAGTTATATGATAAACAAACTTATCGTTGTAGCGGCTACTGCTTTTTGCCCAGCGATTATCATCATATTGTCCAATATATGTTGTATCAATACTTCTCAAAAGTTTTACCGGCAATTCTTCTTCCGCTCTGCCGTGAGTGAGTATGGCACAAGGCAGAACCGATTTTACAGAATCCGCATGTGCCATATCCAACGGACGAATCTTCCGTCCGGCGGCATAAACGAGCTCTATTCTTAATTCATCCTTTTGATTATAATAGAAAGGAACATCTTTCAGTTCTTCCAAATCCCGCGTCCGGGAGACACTCTTCATCTCCGGGTTGTTAATGACATTTCCCAATAAAGGAAGCATAAAGCATTCTGCCGACAAGAACAGAATCAGCACTCCGCCAACCAGTTTAATCGGCTGTAATCTTACTGCCGACCGGATAAGGCAGGCAGCTATCCCCCAAATCAGAACCGAAAGTACAGCCAGCGTCGGCAAGGAAACATAGCCGGGACGATAGACAAACCAATATCCGGCTATCGGCAAAACAGCCACCACCACTGCCACCAGCCATGCATTGACCCGATACACCGCTTTATCGGCTTTCGATGCTTGCGGAGAGCGCAACCGGTCTGCCCAGACTATAATCAGATACCCCATTGTATAAGCAGCCGACATTAATACCGGTAACAAATACCTGTTTTTCTTTTCCGGCAACAATGACAGCAGGACAACGGTGGAGAGCATCCATAGCAAAGGGAAAAGATATTCTTTCCTTTTTCTGTCTTCTTTAGAACATAACGGGAGAAACAGGGAGGAAAGCAATAATATTGCCCATACTCCGGTTTCGAGGAAAAAGCTCCAATAGTAATACCACGGACGGACATTCCGGTTAATCCATGCCGCCGACTCCTTATCTGCCACGTATGACATGGCATCGCCATGAAACAGATAGATAAACGCATACCACCAGCAACCAACAATCAGACAAACAGCAATCATCACCGCAAGAGCTTTCCACTTCCCTTCCATCGACGGCCGGTAGATATAACAATAAGAAATGAGGAACGGCAACAACAAGGCATAGAAGGAGACAGGACCTTTACTCATAAACGACAGCCCCATAAATACGCCTGCCCAAGTAAAGTCTTTCCAAGAACAGGCTTTGGCCGCAAATGCCCTGATAAGGAAATAAATCGCCCCCATCATAAATGCATGGCAATAAATATCCCACGAGGCCGTACGCCCCATCAGAATAATATTGTAACAGGTGCAAAGCAAAATGGTGGAAATAAAGGCATAACGCTTATTACGCATCACTTGCACAGCCGTGAGGTAGAAGAAGGCAACCAGCAAGATGGCTGCAAAACCTGCCATCGCACGCTGAAGAGCCAGATTGTCGGGCGAAATCATCTCCGCCACTGCAGTCAGCCACGTCGGTAAAGGTGGTTTCTCCAAACGCAAATCTCCGTTCATGGTCGGTACCAGCCAATTGCCGTCGTGCACCATTTCACGGGCGGTTACCATGTTGCGTGCTTCCATGATATCCGGCACAACAACCCGATTATTAATAAAAAAGGAGATGATACATATCAATAATATCACCCATCCTTGCTTGCTTAGCAATTTATCTTTCATGCTCTAAATCAAGTTCCAAGTTGAGATGGGTACAAAATTAAGTAAAAATACAGAGACTTCTCAATAGTCTGCCTAGAAAATAAGATAGAATAACAATCAGACGGATAAGTCCTTTATCAGACGGTACATTCTCTCTTTGGTATAAAGCGACAAAAGTATCTGCCTGTTTCTCAACTTCGTTTCACGGTCTAAGGGTGTATCCAGCTCTTTTTGTGACAGTTTCTCCAATTCATAAACAGTCAGCCCGTGAGACTGTGCCCATTCATAAACCGGATTTACATGCGAAAGAAATACTTTTGCTCCCAAATAGAGTGCTACAATAATATTTCCGATAGCTTCCTGCCGCCAATTGCCGAACAAGGCAACACTGACATCCGACTGAAGACGATTATACTCGTCCAACGGCATAAAATCCAATAACGGCGAAAAATTCTCACCCAAAAGCAATCTGCCTGATTGAAGAACATGGTCCACATATCCTTTCTTACCCGAATAACTCAACGGAACAATCACTCGTCGCGAACCGATATCCAGCTTAGACAGAATACGCATCACATACTCATGGTTGTTAGTGCCGGAAGCGGAGTTGCCAATCATGATGCTGTTGCCGCAGACTTCGCTATTCATCAGCTCTTTACCCAAAATAATGTCCAAAGGATAGTAAAAGAAATCTTTCCAAGGCTTTGATTGCAATTCCGGATAATAGCGCATTAAATACTGATAATCGTTTTCTGTCGTATCAGTAACAATATAATCCACTTTCTGCTTGATGAAGCGTATTGTCTTTCGGGCATTCCATTGCTGTTTCCATCTGTCAAACGGACGCCACAACATATTCTGCCGATTTTTTCTTTTATAATAGGAAGTAGTGGGATCAATCATACGGAAACCTTTGGGGACCAACAGCTTATTATACAAATCCATCCCCCATACAATCCAATAGACAACCGCTCCCTGCAAATCCAGTTTATTAAGAACATCCATCTTACGCTTATTGAGCAGATGAATATAGACCTCAGAGAACGAAAACTCATCCTTGCGGGCAAAAAATTCTGTCCGCGAAAGTACATTGGTTTCCTTTCTTACCCATTTAAAGGAAGAAGTGCGATTGGTCACAACAAACAGATTCTCTCCCGGAAACACTTCTTCGAAGGCATCAATCGTACGATTGATAATCTTCTCATCGTTCACCAAATGAAGCTTCATCTCTCTCTGATGTATAAAAAGACTTGATTTGTTCACAGATATACTTCACTTCATCGGGCTCCAAAGCATAAAACAACGGAAAACGCACCAGGCAGTCTGTGTATTTATCTGCCTGTGGCAACTCTTCTACCTCCCACTTTTGATTCTTCACAAAATCACTTTTATGCAGACTCAAATAATGGAATACAGAATAGACACCATGAGATTTCAGATAACGGATTAATGCCGTTCTTTCTTCGGGAGTGGCACACACAGCATAAAAGGCATGGGCATTATTTGTTGCATAATCGGGCAACACAGGCAACGACAGGCTCGAAATGCCTTGCAGGTTCTGATAATACATATTCCAAATCTCTTTCCGCTTCTGCTGGATGGAGTCCAATGCTTCCAGCTGTGCCCACAAGAAAGCAGCCACATACTCGGGCGGAAGAAAAGAAGAGCCTGTATCCACCCAGCCGTATTTATTAATCTCACCCCGGAAAAATTCGGCACGGTTCGTTCCTTTCTCCCAAAGGATTTCGGAACGCTTCACAAAGCGGGGATCATTAATGGCCAATAAGCCACCTTCGCCGCACTGGATATTCTTTGTTTCATGGAATGAGAAAGCGGCCAAATGACCTATACTGCCTAACGGACGCCCTTTATAGAAACTATCTATTGCCTGCGCCGCATCTTCTATCACCAGCAAATTATGGCGTTCGGCCACTGCCAGAATAACATCCATATCGCAAGCTATTCCGGCATAATGTACAGGAACAATGGCACGGGTACGAGGAGTTACCAGGGCTTCCAGCTTCTGCTCGTCAATACAGGGGTTATCCATACGGCTATCGGCAAAAACAATCCTGGCTCCCTGCCTCACAAAGGCAAGGGCTGTAGAAACGAAAGTATAAGAGGGCACAATAACTTCATCACCGGGCTGAATGCCGGCCAGCATAGCACACATTTCAAGTGCATCAGTACAAGAGGTGGTCAGTAAACATTTACAACTTCCAAGCTTTTCCTCAAAGAAAGACTGACATTTATGAGTAAAGTTACCATTGCCACATGTTTTTCCTTCTGATAATGCCTGAGTTATATAATTTTTTTCATTACCGGTCAGCCATACCTTATTAAAAGAAATAGTTTTCATTATATCTTTTTCTAGTTTATTAGTTCTCCCATATTGGCTTACAGGCAACAAAAGTAGTAAAAATAAGTAGAACCCTTTATTCTTTTCAAAGAAATAATCTATCTTTGTCCACATTATATCATAACAATAAATCATGAAGCAAACTTCTGCCTACAGTATCGGAGTAATTATCTCTACTTACAACAACCCGGCATGGCTTGAAAAAGTCCTCTGGGGCTATCTTTTTCAAACACATCCTGCGGATGAAATTGTCATTGCCGACGATGGTTCCAAAGAAGACACCCGCCGGCTGATAGAAAGTTTTAAAGACAAACTGCCTATCAAGCATGTATGGCATGAAGATAACGGCTTCCAGAAATCACGAATCCTGAACAGTGCTATTCTGGCTTCCGAATCTGATTATCTGATATTCACGGATCAGGACTGCATTCCGCGCAAAGACTTTATAGCTACACATGCCGCATACGCCGAAAAGGGTTATTTCCTGTCGGGAGGCTACTTCAAATTGCCGATGGATATCAGCAAACAGCTTACTTATAACGATATAAAGAGTGAGAATGCCTTCTCTCTCTCCTGGCTGAAAGAACAGCACATGAAATGCAACTTCAAATGTACCAAGCTTATTAAGAATAAGACTTTTACGCGTTTTATGAACGCCATCACCCCGACCAAAGCCACATGGAACGGTTGCAACGCCTCCGGATGGAGAGAAGATATATTCACCGTCAATGGATTTAACGAAGAAATGCATTATGGCGGACAGGACAGGGAGTTCGGAGAACGGATGTTCAACTTGGGAATCAAATCCAAACAGATACGCTATTCTGCCATCGTACTCCATCTGGATCATAAACGCCCTTACAAGACAAAGGAATCGATAGAAAAGAATATCAATATCCGTCGTAATACACGTAAAACAGGTATCACGGAGACACCGTTCGGAATCAAACAATTACATTAAAAAAGCTGCCGGACCCTCATGTCCTACACATGGGTACCGGCACTCCGGAGAAGGAGGAGAAAGGATAACAAACCGTTTATCGTCTTCCCAAATCGTCGTATACACTTTGAAGAATTGCTTTGCCTTTGTCTATACGGGTATTGGTTCCGGCAGGTTCCTCCAGCAATATATTTCCCGAATTATTATCAACCACTGTCACTCCCGTACTGTCACGGAAAGCAAAGCCATTATTGAAACTATAAAAAGCAAACGGGTAGGTGTAATCACTGCCCAACACATTACGGCTGAAGTTGAAAGAAGAATGATCCAAACCCAGTTGCCCCAACAAAGTAGCGGCTAAATCGGCCTGATTCATAATCTTGTCTATTTTTACCGGTTGCTTCACTGCTCCTCCAAGCCACAGCATGGGTATGTGATAGAACCGGGGGGAAGTGTTCAGCCCTTCACGGGGATAATAAAAACCATGATCGGGCAAACAGATAACCAGTAAATCTTTCCACACCGGAGTCTGTTTCAATTTCTCTATAAATTTGCCCAGGCAATCATCTGTAAAGGCAAAGGCATTGGGAATCTGTTCGTCCAAGCGATGATAAGGAACTTCAAACGGTTCGTGACTGCTCAAAGTAAGAAAAGCCGTGTGCCACGGAGTTTCTTTCCTATCTTTCAATTGATTGTACAGATACTCAAATGTAATATCATCATTTACTCCCCATGCATTACTGGTCTGTTCGGCTAAAGAGAAATCTTTGTCGGCAGTAAGACGCTGATAGCCCTTACTCAACAAATAGCTCTTCATATTGGTAAAGTTGATATCTCCTCCATAAAGAAAATCGGTCTTATACCCCGCTTTCACCAATTCCTCTGCAATGGAAGGCAAAGTGCGGCTCTTTGCCGGGATTTTCATGACCGAGGCCGTCGGAAGTCCCAGATATCCACTGAAGGTACAGACAGTACCGCGGTCAGTCCGAAAACTGTTGGCATAACAGTTGGTAAAGAAAACGCCCTCTTCTGTCAAGCGGTTGAAATGAGGAGCTACATCGGGAAGACCGCCCAGAGGTTCGATAAAAGTACCTCCATAACTCTCCATCAAAATGATAAGAATATTGGGGCGCTTTGTATTCAACACCTCAATGATACTGTCTCCATCTGTCGAAGGATAAAGCCCGTCAAACAACCCGGCGCGTTTTTCTTCTTCGAAGAAATTAAATTCAGAAGCAAAGTCCTGCGATTTCCCCATAGAAGAAAGCAAACTGAAATCAGGATTGACAGCCGAATGATTCAAAAACTGCTCGCTGCTGAAATACACCTGACCGACGTTGGAAGTCGACTCGGTAACTCCCCCACGGATAATGATAAACAATACGCCGCCTATCAGCAACATGGCTCCTGTGGCTGCCACCCTCTTCCGCGCAGCAGTTAATACCGAAGGGGTTATTTTCAGCAATATCCACGTATTCAGCACAATAAGCAATACTATCGCCAACACCCGCAGCAGGATGAAACCAATCGAAACACTTGCCAAAGCCTCTTTGGGAGAATCAATATAAAGGAAAACAGAGGCATCCAGTTTAAAGCCCCAGAAAGGATAAAGACCCATGTCTGCCACAAATATAACAGAGACAAGAGTGGCAACAAACGCATAATATCCCCAAAGGATTTTCTTCAACGGAAACCGCCGAAACCAAATACTAATTAATACAAGAAGGAAAGGAAATGCGGTCAGATAACCGGTCATGGCCGCATCAAGACCGGCCCCGTGAATCATCACGTGCAGAAAATCAGTAAAGCCGAATCCTTTTTCAATAGCGCCATTATAAAGCATAAATAATGGCTTCTGCAAAATAAATATCAGTAAGACCGTAAAGAAATACAGGCTGATATAAGCAATCCGTTTCTTCATATCCTTAAATTATTATAGATATCTTTATTTCCGCCCGAAGTCTGCGGGAACCTCTCCCCACCGGTCGGTCTCCCATTTCAACAAGGGAATGGTATAAGCATTATTTTTCAACCAATTCTCGGCCCGCTCTATCATCTGAAATAGTTCCTCGGTCTTTGGCGTACGTTCGAGCTTGGTCTTGCATTTTTTCTGTTTCACCCAACTCAGGGCATTCCGGCTATCTGAGTAAACAGGCATATTGATGTTTTTTTGCTTCATCAATGCCAATGCATGCACAATGGCAAGAAACTCACCGATATTGTTGGTTCCATATACAGGACCGAAATGAAAAATTTCCTGTCCGGTAAGAAGATAAACCCCACGATATTCCATAGGACCGGGATTTCCGCTGCAAGCGGCATCGACAGCCAAACAATTCATATCAAAATTCTCGGGAAGTTGCCGGGGAGTTTCTTCTTTCTTCACCGCATTCTTTCCCACATAATGGAACGCAGAGGAAGCAAATGCCTGTTCTGCTTCTTCCCGGGTGTCAAAGGATTTGTAGAGTGCACCTTCATAACCCTTAATCTGTAACTGGCAATCAGTCCAGGAATGATATACCCCCGGACTGACTCCTTTCCATACTACATAGTATTTTTGTTTTTTTGCCATCTGCTTTGAGATTACACCCTGCGTGTGAGCTGCTTACATGCGCTCCGGCACTTCAATACCCAACAGACCCATCGCACTCTTTACAATCTTACCCACATTGGCGCTCAATGCCAGACGGAAAATCTTAAGTGCTTCGTCTTCTTCACGCAAAATGCTGAAATCATGATAGAACTGATTATACTCCTTCACCAAATCGTATGTATAGTTGGCAATAATAGATGGGTTATAATCCGTACCTGCTTGCTTCACAACTGTCTTAAAGTCAGCCAACATCTGAATCAAGCCTTCTTCTTTTGTACTCAGTTGCAATCCTGCCGGAATCACTTCGGGAATAGCGATACCTGATTCGGCTGCTTTACGCAACACCGACCGGATACGGGCATAAGTATATTGGATGAAAGGTCCTGTATTGCCATTGAAATCAATGGATTCCTTCGGATTAAACGTCATGTTCTTACGTGCATCCACTTTCAGGATAAAATACTTCAAAGCTCCCAAGCCTACAATGCGGGCAATATCATCGGCTTCTTCTTTAGACAAGCCATCCAGCTTACCCAGCTCGGCTGAAGTTTCTTTCGCAGTCTCAATCATAGCTTCCATCAAATCATCGGCATCCACCACGGTTCCTTCACGGCTCTTCATCTTACCTTCCGGCAATTCTACCATACCGTATGAGAAGTGAACCAATCCTTTGCCCCATTCAAAGCCCAGCTTATCAAGCAAGATGGACAATACCTGAAAATGATAATTCTGCTCATTTCCCACTACATATATCATCTTATCGATAGGATAGTCCTGAAAACGAAGTTTAGCAGTACCGATATCCTGAGTCATATACACCGAAGTTCCGTCTCCACGGAGCAGCAGCTTGTGATCCAATCCTTCCGCAGTAAGGTCGGCCCATACCGAATTGTCTTCTTTGCGATAGAAGAAGCCCTTTTCAAGACCTTCCATCACTTTATCCTTTCCTTCCAGATAGGTATTCGATTCGTAGTAAATCTTATCAAAACCAACCCCCATCATCTTATAGGTCTCATCAAAACCGGCATACACCCAATCATTCATCTTTTTCCAAAGCGCACGGATTTCGGGGTCGTTAGCTTCCCACTTACGCAGCATTTCGCGGGCTTCCTGCATCAAAGGTGACTCAGCCTCAGCTTTTGCTTTAGCTTCTTCCTCGTTCATCCCTTCTGCCTGATATTGAGCCATCAGCTCTTTTACTTCCGCTTTGTAATGCTTGTCAAAAGCCACATAATAATCGCCAATCAGGTGGTCGCCTTTCTTGCCTGACGATTCGGGAGTTTCGCCATTACCATATTTCAGCCAAGCCAGCATAGACTTGCAGATATGGATTCCACGATCGTTCACAATATTGGTTTTCACCACCTTATTGCCATTTGCCGCCATTACATTTGCCAACGCATTACCCAACAGATTATTGCGGACGTGTCCCAAGTGTAAAGGCTTGTTCGTATTCGGAGAAGAATACTCAATCATCACCAGCGGAGAGTTTTCAGTAGCTTTCTCGATGCCATATTCCGGTTGAGCCTGAATGGAATTCAACAGCTCAATCCAGCAATCCGAGGCAATAGTCAGGTTCAAGAATCCTTTTACCGCATTATAAGCAGATATCAGCTCAGGAGCATTTTGGCACAAATATGCACCGATTTCCTGTGCAGTCTGTTCAGGGCCTTTCTTAGACATTTTCAAGAAAGGGAAAACAACCAAAGTGAGGTGTCCTTCAAACTCTTTCTTGGTCTTCTGGAGCTGTACCATTTTTGATGGTACTTCCTGTCCGTACAGCATGTTGATAGCGCTGATAATGGACGCGGTAAGTTTTTCTTCTATATTCATAGCGTGTAAGTACTTATTTGTTATTGAGTTGCAAAGATAAACATTTTAGATGAAATCTTTTCTATCATCCTCTATTTACTATACCAACGTTGATAAACCCGTTCAGTTCTTCTTCAAGCTTTCGGGAGATACCAACTTATAAAGCTTGTCGCTGGGACGTATCTTTTCGGGAACTTTAAATGAAACATGCTGACCTTTCCGCACCACATCTACCGGCTTCAAATCGACTCTTGCCTCATCCAATGTGAAGAATACGGCACCTGTGGTAGGCCCTGTTATCAACAACTTGTCACCCACCTTCATTTCGGCCGCCTCCACCAGAAACTCAGCCACACCGATATTGGAGAAGTATTTAATGCCTTTTCCCACATATACTTTACGTTCGGTGGCTTCGGAACCATAATTCCTGCTCCATTCACCCAATCGCTGTCCCAGATAATAACCATTCCAGAATCCGCGGTTAAAGACTGTTTTCAGGCGCTCATCCCACTTCTGTTTCTTTTCCTCTGTAAACGTACCTTCCAGATAAGAACGGATAGCATCTTTATAACATTCCACCACCGTGCGTACATACTCAGGGCCGCGGGCGCGCCCTTCAATCTTGAACACACGCACACCGGCCTCAATCATTTCATCCATGAAATGAATGGTCTTCAAGTCTTTGGGAGACATGATATATTTATTGTCTACTTCCAGCTCTATATCACTTTCTTTATCCTTCACTTCGTATGCACGGCGGCAAATCTGCATGCAAGCGCCACGATTGGCAGACGCATTCATCTCATGCAGACTGAGATAGCACTTGCCCGACACTGCCATGCATAACGCTCCGTGACAGAACATTTCTATCCGGACCAGCTCACCTTTCGGCCCTTTTATCTGTTCATTCCGGATAGTATCATAAATCACTTTCACCTGTTTCAGATTCAATTCACGTGCCAGCACCACCACATCGGCAAAGCGGGCATAGAATTTCAGAGCCTCTGCATTGCTGATATTCAACTGAGTGGAGAGATGTACCTCCTGTCCAATCTCATTACAATAAGCCATCACCGCAACATCGGCAGCAATCACAGCACTGATTCCGGCTTCTTTTGCCGCCTCCACAATTGTACGCATCAAGGCAATATCCTCGTCATAAATAATAGTATTGATGGTCAGATAACTCTTGATGGCATGCGCATCACAAATCTGCGCTATCTCGCGCAAATCATTAATAGTAAATGTATTGGCAGACCGGGCACGCATATTCAGGCTTTCAATACCAAAATAAATGGAGTCCGCACCTGCCTGTATAGCGGCAGCCAACGACTCACGCGAGCCGACAGGAGCCATTATTTCAAAGTCTTTTATAGAAG
>CDZH01050835.1_pt1 | contig 13567 bp, 12 predicted proteins | sample 557721 | NCBI WGS metagenome assembly CDZH01 (sample SAMEA3182062, study PRJEB8094) | gut metagenome | biome: human; feature: gut; material: Stool; isolation source: human stools | place: Canada | collected 2013-01-14
ATGGAAAAAATATCTTCAGGAACTTCTATTGCAGCTAAGAGCAAAGCTGCCTACGAATATCTGATAAGAGCTATTTCAGTAAAAATCGGTGAAGCAATATCAGATGAAGGCTTACACGGCTTGGAATATAACAACTTAATTGAAGCCTATAGAAATTCAGATTCCTACATTCCTTCTATGGCTGAAAAAGCTCTCAAAGCGTTACGACATATTCCCATTGATGCATACCAAAAAATTGTCACAGGAATTTCAAAAATAAGCGATGAATTTTTTCACTCGACGGATGCAACTGAAGTGCTAGCAGAGGATATCACCAAATATATTTCTGAGAAAGATCAACAAATTTATGTATTCATAGACGATATAGATAACGCACGCAATTTTACGTCTGCTTTAGGTCAAGCTAAATTTGAAGATTGCTGGGCTATTATTTCTGCATCCTTCGACTTGGCAACAAAAATTTCCAATATAAAATGTATAGTTTCAATTAGAGATGATATTTGGCTTACTATAAAAAATTTAAGAATTGGAACAGATAAATCTGACAAGATTAATTGTATAGTTAATTTAGTTTGTGATGATAATGATATATATAATATTCTTAATAAACGATTATCTTTAGCTAGCAGATTACTAACATACGGGATTAATAATGCGCTCTGTAATTTTTTCAGTGGAGCAGAGATTTCCTTACCTGGAATTAAGGCAGAGCAACGAGCGTGGCCGACATGGCTTTGTAAGCAATCCAGAAATCGCCCTAGAGATTTAGTTCAACTTGTTGAAATGCTTATCCGTGAAGCAAGAGGTAAATCAGATATCATCAATAGTGATATTGCAACACGATGCTTAGCCAAATTTGGTGAAAGCCGATTGGCGAACGCAAGAGATGAATTCTGTGGAATATGTGATAAAATTGAAGACATTACTCTTAGGTTCAAGAAAACAAGGTATAGCTACAAAGAAATCACGGATATTTTAAAAAAAATGCCCTCAACTATGTCTATATCCGTGAATGGCCAAACATTACAACCGGGAAGGATGGAATCCGCAATAGCAATTTTGTCAGTTTTATATATAGCAAACATTATGAATGCGCGTATTGTAGATACATCAGCCAGACGTGGATTTAACCATATTACATTCGAAGATAAGAATAATTTTATTACTATGACAAACTTGGATGAACTTCAAAAATGTGAGTTTGAAATACATCCCGTTTTCCATTCCCTAATAGCTTCACACAAAAATATTTACTAGGGCTTTTGCCATTGAAAAAGAAAAAACGCGAGACGGCAGCACCGCTACTCAGCTCGAACTCTGCGGAAAATAGCGCTTGTAGAGTTTCAAAACGTTATTCACCCTCCGCTTAGGCATGAAGCTGGAGGTTTTCTCCAAAGAGCCGAATGGGGACGCACAAAATTGTAATGATGCGTCCATACCGGCAAGTAGGCTGTTCGTTTCCATGTGTGGGGATACGTTTCAATGCCCCTCTTTTCAATGTCACCTGGATAAATCGTTCGGCCTTGCCATAGGTCTGTGGCCGGTATGGCCGGGTTCTTTTGTACCGGATACCGACCTCCCGGCATGCTTCACGAAATTTGCGGGATTTGTAGCAGGCCCCATTATCCGTAAGGATACGCTCGACCTTCATGCCCCGCGCCGTATATCAGTCAGCGACATGCCAGAGGAATTCCACAGCAGATTCCGCCGTCTTGTCCGGGTGGATCGCTGTTCAGGCCACACGCGAAGCATCATTAGTGCAAACATGCAGATATTCCCAGCCGGGCCGCTATTGCATCTCCGGTTAAGCGTTTCTGCCGCAGGGAAAAATATTTCCATATGTCTTTTCCGTCAGCTTCTCTCCCCATTTTCTAGAGCGTTTTCAACCATACAGCCTGTCGCTTCGCGGAAAAAGCGCGGTTTTTCCGCTCACTTTTGGCCGGGCAGCGCTGTGCCGTCGCCAAGCGTTTCATCTTTTTCAAAGTTGAAACACACTAACAGTACGCAGGATTACACCAAATCCAGCTGCGACAACAGCGGTGGTATGCTGTCCAACAGCAGAACCATTCCCTCTCGACTCTGGACGCACTTGGCATTCTTATGGCGGTTCCCCCTTTTCCTCGCTCGATTGTTGTGAGGTGAACAACCTTTCGAAATATGCCTTCTGGCTATAGCTGAAGGAGAGAAATAACTAATGTATCAAGTTCATCTTCCTCTAATGGCGTTGGAACAATTCCATTTTTGAAGAGTTTTGCCATCGTTGCAAGTCGAACCATTTCAGTATTAGTGCTGTCAAATTTAGGTATATTAATATAATCTGTGACACTAGTACCCAAGCTCAGATTAGAGGCATAAGCACTGATAGCATGCGCGATAATGCGAGAATTCAAAAAAGCTGTAAGATAGGCTGCTTCATTTTCTGTTTCCATTGGAACAAAGTAGACTTTATGGTCAGGGATGACAACTTTTGTTTCAGCACCGAATTGGCTTGAACCAACATAGGCTGCAACAAAAGTAGGGCCAGACATTTCTTTCCAAACAACTTTGTATGGAGAAAATGTGTATTCTCCTGTTGACCAAACAGACCAAAACGGCTTTCCCTTCTGAAATCGTCTATAGCTTGAGCGATGTTCTAGGATTTCACGGAATAGACAAAGGTATTTAAACAAAAGCGGCCTTGTCGATGGTAAAGCTTCGTCACCAAACATACCTCGTTGTGGAACTATGATACATTGGCCAATCTTGGGCTTTGCAACGAAACGTTGAACATCTCTGCCTCTAAGGAGAGGAAATACGTCATCTCTTTCCACAAGGACACTTCTTGCGACGATATTCCGGTGGCGACCATTACGAGGATCGTTTCTGATAAGTACTAGGTTCGTAGACGTTGTTTGTGCGTCTACAAAAAAAATACCATTGGCATCAGTAGTAACTCCTTTTCTAGATCTGTAGGATTCACAACCCGTATTAAACAAATTAGGCCATACTGCCATGTCTGAATCTGTTCCAACCAACCAAGGGCCCGCATCAGTTCCAGGAACTGGCATGGCGAAGAGGTCTTCATAAGAAGACAGTTCAGGAGCAGTATTTTTACATTTTTTCTTTAAATATTTTCTGTAGTTAACTGGATACTCTGTGCATTTGTCGTTACGACGAATAATAAGCAACATAGGCCAGTTGGCAACGCCTTCAAATGGCCGGAGTAAAGCATAATCTTCTACAATTTCCACGGCCATTGATTCTTCACCTTGCTCTGTATAGAGTTTCCAGCGTCGGAATCCCTGACTAGATTCATTCTTAAATACTGTTCCAGTAATAAGAAAAGCAAGTCCACCACCCCGTTTTACGAAACGCTCTAGCGCATGATATGTGACAACAGTTGAAACGTCAGATTGGATACCACCAACCCAAGTATCATCACTGAATATATTCATACGATCACAAATTGGTTTTATAAATTCAGCGTATGGTCGTGGTAAATGGCTCCATTTAACCCAGGGAGGATTTCCTGCAACTAGGTCTACATTTTTGACGCAGCCAGCTTCTATTCGATCAAATAAAATCAGACACCAGATACCGTTCCAATGATTTCGATGCAATTCAATGAGAGTTTGAATAGTTTGTTTGAGGATATCAATATGTTTCTTTTCTAATAATTTGACTGTGCAAGATATTGAGCACAATGACAACATGATATCATTGATTTCTAATCCGGAATCTATACAACTTCTCAGGTGGTCCATAACATAAAAAAAGTCTACTGCCTTTGCCAAAGCAACAGGAATAGAAAATGTTCGCTCACCTTTTTCTGTTAGGATAGAGTGTCTAAATATATCGTCGACGGGATCTGCAGTATTGATCGCATCTGCGAGAAATATAGGTAGTAATACAGGATCTGACATGTCAAATCGTTCAGAAAGAAATACCACAATAGAGGCTTTTGTCGTGAGTACAGCCAGAGGATTAAGATCAAACCCGTATAGGCCCTCTAATAAGTCACGTGCAGAGGCGTTGGGAGATGCCACTTCAAGTCGACGTCGAAGTCCTTCCAGTATGAATGTTCCTGAACCACATGTGGGATCCAGTAAAGATTGTTCAGGTCTCCACGCGGCAACATCCATTACATGGGACGCCAACCAATCCGGCGTATAATATTCACCCAAAGCATGCCGCATTGGAGCTGGCGTAAACCCCATATATAACCCTTTGAACAGATCTCGAACTGACTCTGGGTTTTTCTGAGTGATATCAAAATCGATTGTCAGTAAGCGATCAAGCAAAATTCCAAGAGGAATATTTAGATTTTTGACGTCATCACCAAGATACCATGAAAAAAAATCGGTACCTAGCATATTTTCAATACCAAAAAGTTTGAAATATCCACTATCTTCAATGGTAGAGAGAAAAGATTTTGCATTTGTTATAGCTGGGACTACATCAGAACGGGACGTAAGAGCATAAACAGCACAGGTTTTAGCTACAATCGCGATATAGGTATTAAGTGCAAAAACATATGCCTGTGGATTTTTATAGTATTCAATTCCATGGAGCTGACTTATATCTTCTAGGTATTGGGTAAGGCGATCAGTCTCCGTTCCATCAACCTGTCCAAACAGACGAACCCACTCAGTATAAATAAGCTTTGTTCGGGTTGTTGAGCTGGAGTCATAAGCTTTGCATACAGCAGAGAATAGCGCCGGAAGAAGTCGTTGTCCGACTTCTGTCTCCGGTCCAATAAGCTGCTTCAACAGCATCGGACTGACTAATGGACGTCCTCCATCGGCAATAAGAGCTAGCAGTCTGTTCAAACAATTGCCATCAAAGGAACGCGCATTCTCCCAAATAAAAGTTTTATTATTTGCATAACCAAATGTTATTGTATCCCCATCCCACGCAACAAGAGAATACTTACCTAAATTTCGACCTTCTTCTTCTGCTAAAAGTATTGCATACTCTTCAACTTGTTTACGTGCATGCCGAAGTTGGGCATTCTCTATTCCATTAAAAGAGCGTGGCGGTTCGTATTCGATGATAGTTGATCCATGAATCGCATCGACACGTCTACGACCAGAATTCAGACTGTATTCATAGGAATATGAATTCCAAAATATATTTCGACTTTTGCATAGTTGCTCGAGGATTCCTTCCGCCCTAATCTTGAATTGTTCCTCATTAGCAGATACTCGAGCTGCTTCGAGCAAATTTGTAACACTCTCAGATATTTCCTTTTCAGATAGTAAAATGTGATTCATGTATATCTCCTGGATTCAACAAATTTGAGATTAGTTATTGTCATAAAAATATATATCAAGAGGTTAACAAAGATGATATTGAAATATATCGCACGTCTCTATCATTTCCTTTCAGAAATTGCCCGTACAACAGTTAACGGCAGCATCAGCGTCAGTTCATTGATTGGCGAAGGCGTAAAACCGCAGTTCACATAAAAGAGCCTTGCGCGTTCATGCAGGGCATGAACCAGAATGGCGCGTATGCCCGCAATATGCGCGGCCTGTTCCGTGCGTAAAATGGCGTCCCGCAACAGAGCGCGGCCTATGCCCTGTCCTTGAAGAGATTTATCCACGGCAAGACGGGCCAGCAGCATGACAGGAATGGGATCGGGCATATTGCGACGAATCCCGCCCGGCACGATTGCGTGGCTGACGCTCCCAACAGCCAGCGAGTAGTAGCCCACCACGTCATTGTTGCGCGTGATGACATAGGTGCGGCTGGCTCCGCTGGCTTCATTCCTACGGGCACGGATTTTGAGCCAGGTATCCAGCACGGACTCACCACAGCAAAACGGTTCACAGTTGTGGCGTTCTTCCAGATGGCAAGGCGCGGCAATGGGCATGTTACTTGTCCCACGGCGCAGGGGTATTCAATAAACGAGCCAGGGCGGGATTGGCTTGTACCGGGGCATCCAAAAGCGCCGTGAAGGCATCCCACTGTTCCGGGGAAAGTTGGAAATGCGTCTTTTCCGCCAGAATTTCCTCAGCATGTCGCACGGCCAGCTCCAGAATAAAGGCCGTGCGTGACTTGCCCAGCAACTGGGCGGCGTTATCAATAATGGCCTTCTGCTCTGCGGGAATGCGCACATTGATGACTTCGGTCGCTACGCTCATGATGATTTCCTCCCGTATTCAGGGAACGCCAAAATCCGTCGCATGTCAATACAAAGTATATACGAATATTGTCACGGAAGAAGGCGCAAACCCAAACGGAAGATCCTCAGCACCGTTGCGGCAACGCCAAGAATTGGAGCGCCTTCCGCCCATATTTTACGCATTGTCGCAGGGTTCCTCTATCAGTTCATGTTCCTGTCCCCTGCCGCTGTTCAGTTCGGCAACAGCCGCGCGCAGGCGACGCATATTCGTTTCCCCATAAAAAGGATCGCGCGGGGCGGCGATCTCAAAGGAAATGCGGCGTTCGCGCACGATAGTACGGACAAAGATATTGACGGCCGTGGAAGGCGTCATGCCGAATTAGGTGCATATGGCGTCAAACTGCTGCTTGAGTTCCGCATCCATACGGACATTGAGTGTCGTCTGTACCATAATAGCCTCATATTGTCATTTTTTCTCTGTACGTTGTCAGCAGAAAAGATTTTTCCCGGACAAGAGCAAAACGCTTTTTGCTCCGGGAAGGCCCTTTCAAGGAACGGCCTCCCTAGATCGCCTGTCAGCGCCGGCGCATATGATATCGCGGGCGGGGCGTTACTATTTGTCGTTCAGAGCGCTGTTCAAGCGCGTCAGCGCAGGCAACAAGCTCTCGTGTACGGCGCTCAAGCGTTGCAAGTGCCGCATCAATGCCTGCTGCCCCTCCCGTAGCTGGAGGACCTCCCGGCGCAATGCCTGAATCTGACGCCCCTGATCCTCCATGCGGGTCTGCTGGCCGGAAAGCCATGTTCCCTGCTGGTGCAGCTTCGCGGCAAGTTCTCCTTCCAAGGCCAGCAGACTTTCTTTCAGCACCCTTTCCATTTCGGTCATGCGTCACCTCCGCACTACTTCCCAGGCGTCCCGCTGGCCTACCTTGCCCGCATTGACGATCTGCTGTCCCGCTGGTGTCAGAAGATAGGTTCTGCCTTCGGCCTGATACGGCTCCAGCCCCTTGAAACTATTCCAGAGCGGGGCATTTTGCGCTTCCAGCTGTTCCCGCCGGGCACTCAGGTCGGAAATCTCCTGCTCCAGAGCCTTGATTCGGTACTGTGACAGTATCAGCAGGCCCCAGATGGTCAGCATCGACACAATCAGGATTGCGCAACTCCACAGCAGGGCCAGCCGACAGGGACGGCTGAATACCGTCCCCATAGTCCGTCAGCGGGAGCTGATGGTCTGCTCCAGCTGTGCAAGGCTTTCGAGGATAGCGTTTTCGGTTGTAGCCAGCGCGTTTTTCGATGACGCTTGTAAATGCTGCTGCAAGGCGTGAAAGTTCTCCTGAAACAGGGCTTCTGTCGCCTGCCTTTCTTTCTCGGTCCTGGCCCACAGTTTCTCGGCCAGTGAGGATGCACTGTTCTGCATAGATACCTCCCTTGAAGCGGAGCTTGTCGCCGCTCTCCGGATCATGGACAGTGAGATAGTTTTTTCCCATGCGGCCGATTTTCAGACCGGCTTCCTCCAGAGCCTGAATGATGTCCTCCCGCGTACGGATTTTTCCCTGCTCCAGAAGCGTCAGCACATAGTCATGCACTGCCTGCCGTTTTTCCTCCCGCTGCTCTCTGTCGGGCTTCCTGCCCCAGCACAACAGCCGTCCCGCATGAAGATCATCAGGGCCCGGCGTACACAGGCGCGCCCTCCGTCCCAGCCGCAGACCAGCGGCAGAATGCCCTTGCTGGCCGCTTTAGCGTGAAAAACGTGCTACGCGGGTAAGCGCGTCCTGCCTCATACCATAGCCCCAGAGCCGCGCAGAGGCCCCCTCCCGCCCTGCCGGCCCGGCGGTTCCCGCGCTGTGCGCTGTGTGCCGGACAGGCTTTTGGCAAGGGCCCGGGCATGCATCGGCCCGGTGCCGGGCGGATCTTCCCGTCATGTCTGGGGGATGCAGCGTGAGGATACGCAAAAAACCTTATTATTTTCTTATATTCCCCATAACCTACTTTCCCTGTAAGAAATAATGATCCCAATGGCATGGGGGGTACAGCTGCCCCATGTCCCCTTTTTTGTTCCCAATTTCCCACGGTGGGAATGAAAAGGACCCAAGATAAAGGAGGAGTAGGAATGACAAAAAGAGCAATGGGGAATTTGTTGAACAGGTATCGATCCGTTTTGAAAAAATGCCACCTCATGAACACGTTCGGTTCATTGGCTGTTGCGTCCATCCTGGTCATGGGAGCAGCAAGTGGAGAGGCGTTCAGCAATACCACCGGCTATAACGCGGCCGATCCGGCATCATCCGGTACGACAATTTCCGCGACAGACCAGTCGGAAAATGCCGTTGCTTCCGCTATCAAAGTTGATACGGCGGCGACATACACGGTTCCTGATACAGTAACGCGTGCCGAGGCGACGGCCATAGGAAAACAAAGCGCCCGTGCCTTGGGAGTATTCGTGCAAGGTTCTGCAGGAAACCGACTGACGCTGGATTCGCTTGATATTTCATCAAAAGCCATCACGGAAAATGGAAAATCCATCAGCTATGGTATATTTAGCGATAAAAGCAGTTCTGTATCTGTCAACGAAGGTACTATTACGGCATCATCACAATCAAAAAACGGACTTGGTGAATGCGTTGGTGCTGTGAGCAACAATAACAGTTCGGCGGTCCTGGGCGTCAATTCCATCATATCCTCATCGGAATCACATCAACACACTGCAGAGCCCAAGACTGTCGGGGCCCAGGCTTCAGGCAAGAGCACTCTCAGCATGACGAGTGACAAAGTAACAGTAAAAGTTTCCGCAACGCATAACGGAAATGTTTTTTCAAGAAAAGTGAATGGGATATATGGCGAGGGAAATAGCACGTTAACGATGAACGACGCTGACATATCCGTACATGAGCGCAACAGTACCCCTGAAAAATCCGGGGCTGCCGGTATCCATCTGTTCACCGCATCGACCCTGACGATGAAGAACGGCACCATCCGGGTGACCACCATAGATCCCGAGGGCACGTTTGCAGGGTCTGCCGTCGGTATCGTCACCAGCGCGACCAGCGGCAGGCACGGCATCACCGCCGGTACCCTTGATATCCGTGCGCAAGGCGGATGGTCCTCCGGCATCCAGCTTGAGAATACCGACATGCGCATGGCCGGAGGAACCATCCTGAGCGAGGCTGTCGACAGGCCGGCATACGGCATACGGGCCACCCAGACGAACTTCACGGCCACCGGCGATGTCAGCCTGGAGGTCCTGTCTGCCAAGGCCGGCTCGGCCATTGGCGGCATCCTGTCGATAGGCGATTCGTCCGTCACGATGCGCGGCGGGTCCGTGACCGCGGTCAGCAAAGGGAACGGGGCCATAGGGCTCTACGCCAAAGGCGGCAGCATCACCAAGACAGGAGGGGACATCACCGTCGTTTCAGCGGGCACTTCCAGCGGCATGGACGCCTTTCCCGCCAGCAGGATCACCTATGGCGATGCCGGGACCACGACGCGGGTAAGCGTGGAAGGCAAGAAGGCCTACGGCCTCCGTGCCGGGGGGGAAGCCGGCACTGGCCAGGCGTCTTCGATCGAACTGACGAATGGCGTCATCACGGCGCGCTCGTCTGGCGATACCGCCATAGCGGTCTACAACACGTCGGGCGATATCAGCCTGAAGGGCACGACCGCCATCACGGCCACAGCCGCGGCCCCTGGTCAAAACGTCTACTCGCTGTATGTGAAGGGGGACACGCCGAACACCATCACGGTGGACAGGGCCTCGACCATGGAAGGCGATATAGAGGCGGCGACCGGCAGCGCCACCGTGCGCGCAGCCATCCAGGATGGCGGCAACCTGCGGGGCTGGGCACGCAGCCTTGGTGATCTTGAGCTGTCTTTCGGCAAAAATGCCGTATGGGAAGTGGTCTCCTCCAACCAGCTCACAAAGGAAAACGACGGCCGGTACGCCGGCAATCTGACGAAGCTCGCCCTGGACGGCTCCCGCGTCTATGTGGGCAGCAGGCAGGGGCAGTGGGACGCCGGGACCGGCTTTGCGGCGGAGCGGCGCGTGCTGTCCCAGACGGACGCGCCCGCCGAACTGAAGATCAGCCATCTTTCCGGGACCGGGAGCTTTTATCTGCGGACGGATATGGATACGGATGTTTCCGACAGTGTCCTGGTGAGCGACTCCCTGTCCGGCACCTATGGCCTGCATGTGAAAGCAGGCGGAGCGGAACCCGTCGCGGTGCAGACCAAAAGCTATCTGGCCAGGACGGAACAGCGCGTGGGCGCCCCCGCAAGCGCCTTTGCGCTGAAAGGCGGAAAAAACGTCAACGGGCGGGAGATGATCGACATAGGGATCCATAGCTATGCCCTGGAAACGAGCGAACGGAACGACGGCAGGGAATGGTACCTTGCCCGGACGGAAGGGTTTTCCCCTACAGGCGAGATGGCCCTGGGGCTTTCGGGCATGACCTCGGCTATGCCATGCACCTGGGCCAGCTCTCCGATCTGCGCGAGCGCCTGGGGGAGATCCGTTACGGTAACGGCACGGACGGCCTGTGGATACGCGGCTTTACCGAGGAGAACCGCCTTTCCGGCCTGGGCGGCACGGATTTCAGCCAGAATTTTTACGGCACGTCCTTCGGTTACGACCGTCTTCTGGAGCAGGATGAAAACAACAAATGGCTGCTGGGCCTGCGTGGCCAGATCAGCAAAGCCCACCAGCGCATCGACGGCCTGCATGGCGGTTCCGGCGAAAACCGCTCCTACGGCATCGCGGCCTACGCCACCTGGCAGCATGCCGACGGCTGGTACGCGGACACCGTGCTGAGCTGGGACTGGTACGACCAGAGCCTCAGGACCCGCATGCTGGACGGCACGCCTGTCCACGGCTCCTACCATACCTATGCGGGGGGCATCAGCCAGGAAGTGGGACGCATGTTCCGTTTTGATAACGGCATGTTCATCGAGCCGCAGCTGCAGCTTTCCTGGTACTGGATAAAGGGCATGGATTTCACCACCAGCAACGGCATGGACGTGGATCAGGACGATGCCTGCGCCCTTACCGGCCGCGCCGGTCTGGTGGTGGGCAAAAAGTGGGAGCTGGACGACAACCGCTACTTCCAGCCCTACCTCAAGGCCGGTGTCAACCACGAGTTCATGAGCGACCAGAAAGTCACGGTCAACGGCATCAGGTTCACCAATGACGTGCGCGGCACGCGCGGCTATTACGGCGCGGGCTTTGACCTGCAATTCGCAAGCAATGCCCGGATCTATGCCGAATTCGAACGCGAAGACGGCCGCAAGGCCTCCACCCCCTGGAGCGTGAGCGCAGGCGTGCGGGTGGAGTTCTAGTTCCCGTGACACGGGGAGGGGCCGGCCCCGGGGCGCTGCCGCCCGGGGGCATGGTCTCAGGCCCCGTACCGGCCCCCGGGGCTGCCCGGGGGCTCCCGCCCGGCCCGGGAGCGGATCTCGCCCCAGCCTGCTGGCTGCCCCGGAAGCTCCCCTCCGGCCTCCGTTGGGGAGCGGGAGCGGCCTAAAGGCGAAAGCCGGCATCAGGTCCGCGCAACGCCGCTGGCGCCGCCGCAGGCATCCCCTTTTGAAGAGGCAAAACAACAAGGCACGTGCAGTGATGCAGGTGCCTTGTTCCGTATCTGCCTTTTGCACCGCATCTCCGCTTCCCTTGCCACGCTCCTGTGCAGCCTTTATACTCCGGTCATCGAATAACCTGTATCCCACTCTTACCGGAGTTGCCTTTCATGTCCCTTGCCGCCACCGTTGCCGAAAAAGCCAACCTTATCTGGGCCATAGCCGACAAGCTCACCGGCGTGTTCAAACCGCACCAGTATGGTGAAGTCATCCTGCCCCTCACCGTCATCCGCCGTTTCGACAGCGTGCTGGAGCCCACCAAGGAAATGGTGCTGCAGGCGGCGCAGACCTTTGCGGGCACCCCGCTGGAAGAAACCATGCTGTGCAATGCCGCGGGGCACAAGTTCTACAACACCAGCCCCTTTACCTTCACGCGGCTGCTGGACGCCCCTGATGATCTGGAGCCCAACTTCCGGGCCTACTGCAACGCCTTTTCCCCCAACGTGCGCCAGATACTGGAGCGCTTCAAACCTTTTGGGCCGCACCTGACCACCATGGCCGAGAAGAACGTGCTCTACATGGTGCTCAAGGAATTCACCACCAGCAAGGCCGACCTGCACCCCTCCCGCGTCTCCAATCTGGAGATGGGCTACATCTTCGAAGAACTCATCCGCCGCTTTTCCGAAGCGCACAACGAGGACGCCGGGCAGCACTACACCCCGCGCGAGGTCATCGAGCTGATGGTCAACCTGCTGCTCACCCACGACAACGCCACCCTGGCCGGCACGGGCGCCACCACGACCATCTATGACCCGGCCTGCGGCACGGGCGGCATGCTCTCCGTGGCCGAGGAGCACATCCACCGTTGCAACAGCGCGGCGAGCCTGCTGCTGTGCGGACAGGAGATCAATGACGAGACCTTCGCCATCTGCAAGGCGGATATGCTCATCAAGGGGCAGGATGCCGACTACATCAAGCTGGGCAACACCCTCTCCAACGACCGGTTCCCGGGCCAGACCTTTGACTATGTGCTGTCCAACCCGCCTTTCGGCCGCGAATGGAAAAACGAAAAAGCCGCTGTGGAACGCGAGGCCGCCCGGCCCGAAGGCCGCTTTGGCGCCGGCCTGCCCAGCATCTCGGACAGTCAGATGCTCTTCCTCCAGACGGCCGTGGCGCGCCTCAAGCCCGAAGGCCGCGCGGCCATCATCCAGAACGGCTCGCCCCTCTTCACCGGCGATGCGGGCAGCGGCCCCTCCGAGATACGCCGCTCCATCCTCGAAAACGACTACCTCGACGCCATCATCGCCCTGCCCAACGACATCTTTTATAACACCGGCATCGCCACCTATATCTGGCTGCTCTGCAAGAACAAGCCCCAGGCCCGGCGCGGCAAGGTGCAGCTCATCAATGCTTCCGGCCTGTACGAAAAGCGCCGCAAGGCCCTGGGCAACAAGCGCAACGACATCCCCCAGGACGCCATCGCCGAGATCTGCCGCCTGTATGGCGACTTTGCCGAAAGCCCCCTGAGCAGGATCTTTGACGTGGCCGACTTCGGCTACACCAAAATCACCGTGGAGCGCCCCGCCCTGCCCGCCTCCGGCACGGAGGACGCCCCGGCCGCTCCCGCCGATGCCCCCAAAAAGCGGGGTCGCAAACCCGGCAGGCCCAAGGCCGACGCCTCCCGCCGCGATACCGAGAACGTGCCGCTCAAGGAGGACATTCAGGCCTACTTTGCCCGCGAGGTGCTGCCCTTTGCCCCCGATGCCTGGATCGACGAGAGCAAGAGCAAGGTCGGCTACGAGATCCCCTTCACCCGCTATTTTTATGAATACACGCCGCCCCGCCCTGCCGCCGAGCTGGCTGTGGAACTCCACGAGCTGGAGCTGCGCCTGGGCGAAAGCC
>CDZH01017331.1_pt1 | contig 13354 bp, 13 predicted proteins | sample 557721 | NCBI WGS metagenome assembly CDZH01 (sample SAMEA3182062, study PRJEB8094) | gut metagenome | biome: human; feature: gut; material: Stool; isolation source: human stools | place: Canada | collected 2013-01-14
TTTCCGACATGACCAAATTTTGCATAATTGGTATTGTAATGGTTGTATCTTCATTAGGTTCTTTAGAAATTGGAAATGCAATAATTTCTTCTGTTTTAGGTATTGTTGCTGCTGTAGCATCTATTATAACTTCTGGATATAGTGTAAGTGTTGTAAAAAAGGCTATTGTAAAATCTGATGAAATTCCTGATTTGGATTTGCGGGAAAATATTATTGACGGGTTAAAAATGATAGTAATGCTTATTGTATACTACATTATTCCGATAATAATAACTCTTATTGTAGCTTTTGCAACTGGTTTCTTTAATCAGTATATTGAAGTTGCAACTTATGCTTCCCAATATGGTTCTAATTTTGTAAATATGGTTTCTGAAGATTTAATGATGTCTTTAGTAAGTTCTGCAGCAATAACTATTATTATAGGTATAATATTACTTGTTATTTTCTCATTATTATTTTATATGGGAATTTGCAGACTTGCCAAGTATAACAGTTTGTCTGAAGGTGCTGATATTCCTGAAGCAGCTCGTGATTTAAAAAGAATTGGTATAGGTAAAGTTATTGGTTGGATGATTTTATTATTTGTCATTATAGCTATTCTTACCTTTATTGAAACATTTATTTCATCAATTCCATCTGTTGGTGTTTTAATTTCAGCATTTTTAATTTCAACATATAATTTATTTATTGCATACAGATCAGTTGGTTTATTATATTCAGCTATTGAATAAAACCAATTTTTTTTCTTTTTTTTTACGATTAATTTTAAATAGTTAATTATCAATATTATTTCATTGGGAGTGTTTTAGATGAATATAAGTGAGATTTTTAGTGATTCATTTAAATATCCGGTTAGTGATATTAGAAAATTTGCAATATTCGGTATTGTTGTTGTTTTAGCTACTCTTAATGTTTCAATAGCTAACAGTTCAGTTTTACAGATAATTTTAAATGTTGTTTCATTTGTTGCAATTATTTTAATTTTAGGCTATGGGTTAGATGTTGTAAACTATGCTTTTAGGAAGTGTGATGATCTGCCTGATTTTGATTTTAAAACAGGCTTTGTCAATGGTTTAAAATTATTTGTAATTCAGTTTTGCTACTTTATAGTTCCATTAATTCTTGTATATATTACAGCTTATTTTTCTGGATTTTTACAGTCTTTAGCAGGAATAATAAAATCATATTATGAAACTGGCATCTATTCAATTTCAAATTCATTTTTAACTTCCATGTCAATTACAGTTGTTACAGCAAGTGCTTTTTGTAATTTTCATGTTGTTTTCCAGTATTGGAATGGCCAGATTATCTAAATATGATGATATTTTTGAGGCAGTAAATATTTCTAAAGTTTTTAAAGATTTAAAGAAAATAGGAATAGCTAAAAGCATTGGATGGTTAATTTTACTGATGATTGTTGGATTTATCATAACTCTTGTCGGAGCTGGAATTTCAGTGATTATTCCAGTTGCAGGTTCTATTATTGCTTCATTTATTGTTATGTCCTATTTCTATCTGTTTTATTACAGATGTGTTGGTTTATTATATTCAAATATATAAACCATTTCTTTTTTTAATCTAAAATTTAATATAGCTTTACTGTTAAATAGTTACATAGAATATTTTTATTTTTAGAGGTTGTTTAATATGGATTTGGGAGAAAATATTAAAAAATCATTTGCATATCCTTTATGTGACTATAACAAGTTTGCAATGATTGGAGTTTTGAGTGTTTTTTCTGTTTTGTATTCAGTTTGTTCTTCATTTGCCTGGGATAATCCTGGCGTAATTGTTATATCTGTTTTGATTAGCTCTATATTTTTCGTATATCTTATGGGATTTTCTGTTTCTGTAATTGAATGTGGGATAAATCTTAAAGAAAAGATTCCTGATTTTAAAGTAGGCAGGGATATTTCAAACTTTTTTAAATATCTTGCTTTAAGTATTGTTTATGGGATTGTTCCTGGAATTATTATTTTTATTACAATTCTTGGAAGCGGGATATTAAAAATATTTACTGATATCTCTCCTTATATTCAATATGGAAATACAGATATTCCTCCAGATTTGCTTTCCAGCTTCATGTTTGCTTTTTTGATTATTCTTTTAGTAACAGTTGTTGTAACAGTTATTCAGTCAATTTTTACTAATTTGGGAGTTGCAAGAATGGCAGCTAATAACAGTTTTTCTGACGGATTGGACTTCTTTGAAGTTTTTAATGATATCGGAAAAATAGGCTGGTTTAAAACTGTTGGATGGTTTATTGTAATATGTGTTTTAAACATGGTATTTTTCATGATTTCAATGGGAATTATGATGATTCCATATGTTGGAGTTATTCTAGCTGCATTTTTCATGATGACATTTATGAAATTATTTAATTCATATTCAGTAGGATTATTATATTCTGATGCTTATAAAATCAGTAAAACTCAGGAAGATATTAAAGAAATTCCGAAAGCTGAAAACATCAGTGAGAGACGTGATGTTTTAGATGAATATGAAGAAATCAGCAAAGATAAAAAGGAAGATACAATAGACAGTATGTATGGTGAAAAAGATGAGTAAGAAAGTAGTTATATTGCACGGCAGTCCACGTGTAAGTGGAAATAGTGATATATTAGCTAAAGAATTTAAAAAATGATCAGAATATGCAGGAAATGAAGTTAAAAAAATTTCATTTCCAATGAGATTTATTAATTATTGTAAAGGCTGTTTAGGCCGTGTATCTTCTGGAGAATGTGTTATTCATGATGATATGTCAGGGATTTTGGAAGATATGTAGATGTAGATGTTATTGTATTTGCAAGTCCTATTTATTTTAATACAATTAGCGGACAAATGAAAACAATGATTGACAGATTAACTCCAAAAGCCAGGCAGTTAAATGATAAGGATTATTATTTCTTATTTTCCGCAGCTAGTGACAATCAAAAATCATTGGAACCTGCAGTTTGTGAATTGAGAGGATTTTTAAATTGCATTGGTGTTGAATCTGAAAAAGGTATTGTTTTTGGTTTGAATGCTGAAAGTGAAGGTGAAATTAACCATAATGAAAATGCTTTAAATCAGGCTTTTGAATTTGGAAAAAACATTTAATTTTACTGTGATTGATTTCACAATTTTTCACTCTTTTTTATAGTTAACTTCGCTTTAAATACTTTTTTTAAAGATAGTATTAAATATTGTTTAAAACATAATATATAGTAAGGTGAAGTAAATGAAATTTAAAATAACCATTAATGATAATGAGTATCATGCAGATATGGTGGACTGTGATTTAGTAAATCAGATAGCTGATATGTGCCCTTTTGAAGTTACTTTCAAACAGCATCGCAATCAGGAGTACTTCACTAAATTGCCAAGTCAGGCTAATGATGATGGCTGTCCATTAACTACAACTATTTTAAAGAATAAATTATACTATTATCAGCAATGGAATGCATTTGTCATCGTTTATGAAGATACAAATGTCAGTCCTTACGAATTAACCTATGTTGGTGAATTTGATGAGGATGTTAGTGAATATCTTCAGGAAGCAGGAAGAAACATTTTTGTTGAAATGGATGTAGAATAACTCTATTATTAAAAAGCTATATTACATATGTTGTATATAAATAGTATGTGATGTGGTGATTTTTTATGGAGATTACTATAAATTTAAAAACAGTTTCTACAATTGTAGCTATTGTAGCTGTAATTATTGGCATAATTGAAGGGTTAAATGTTTTTAGTTTATCTGGTCTGGTTCCGGATTTTGTATTTTACGGATCTTTAGCAATAATTATAGCTATTTTAGGTCTTTTGGGAGTTTATATTTCTAAAATGGATATTAGAATAGCTGCAATTCAATATATAATTCTTGGTCTTGGTCTTTTTATAGCTATTGGCTATTATGGCGTGATTGGTTGTGTCATATTTATTGTTGCTGGTGTTTTAGCTATTGCTGAATATGTACAAACTAAAGAGGAAGTTACACCAGACAAAAAGCTTTTTTTAATTCCTGTTTTAACTATTGTCATAATTGTTTTGTTTTTGCTTGCCAGTGCAGGGTTAGGTGTTTTAGATAGTATGGCTGCTTCAGATTCTGTATCTTTCAGTGGTTTGAGTGCTACTATATCTAATGATTATGGTGTTACCTCAGGTGATTTGACAGGAACATTAAATGTTGATAAGGATTTTGATTACTTGGAAGTTAAAGTTCGTTTTTATAATTCCAATAATTTAACATTATATGAATCATATGCCTATACCGGAAGTAATGTTCATCCTGGAAAATATTCAGTTGATGCATTTTATTATGGAAATGAAATGCCTACAAAAGCAGTAATTGAAGTATATAATGAGGTTAATGGTGATCCGATTCATACCCAAAATGTAAATATTAATTAAATGTTATCCAAGTAGGATAACACTTTTTTTTATTCTTCAACTGGTTCATAAATCAGACCGATTCCGCGGGTTTTAAATAATTCGGCTAATGCAATTATCAGTGAAAATATGAGGTTTGTAAGGAAAAACATTGCCCACCAGAGAGGTTCCGGTGATGTAAGTGTATTTATTCCTGAAGTTCCAATAATCATCATAGCTATCATGGTGATTGCAAACAGCACAAATGCAATTACACATTCTATTATCAGCAGTCCGATATAGAATAAAACATATCTTGCAGGGCCTATTGTTATAATTACTTCTTTTATTTCTTTAAAGTCAAATGCTTTTTTGAAGTTGTCATGAGCAGCCATATTTGATAGGCTTATGAAACTTACAAAATATAATATGATTGCCAATATCATGGATATTGTTGCTCCGGCAGTTTGGATTATTCCTCCGGAGATGTTGTCTAAAAATGGGGTAGTGGTAACAGCCAGTATTATTATGGGGACTGCAAAGTATACGAATTTAACAAGAAATATTTTTACTCCGTTTATTAGCATTTCTTTCAGGTTATTAAATTCAGGCACTTTATCTGTTCCGTTAATCATTCCATGTGTTGAGATTTCCAGTATTCTGTATTCATATCCTAAAAATAAAAATATTGGTATTAATGTTAGTAATGAAGGTACAATTAAACTGGCGAATTTTAAATTTAAATTAGCATCCTGATAATGGATTAATATTAAAATATATGCCATCCATATGATAAAAGTTGAAAATAATGTTAGTCCAAAGTAAAGTAGTGATTTTGAGTTTTTAATTGAGTATTTAATGCTGTCATTGTATATGTCAAGTATCATTTTTTTCCTCCAGTATTTGCAGCAACTATGTAAAATATATATTACTTATGTAAAATTAAGTTTACATCATATATAAATGTATGGTTTATGTTACATATCTGGAGTAAAATTTTAATGTAGAAAAAAAGTTTTAAAAGAAAAGAAATGAATCTTTTCTTTATGGTCTTAAACCGGATCCGCCTTGGAGAGTTATTGTTTCTCCGGAGATATAGCTTGCAGCTTCAGATGCTAAAAATAAGCAGGTTCCACCAATATCTTTTTCAGCATCACCAAATCTTTGTAATGGTATGCCTTGTATTGTTTTTTCATAAATTTCAGGATATTCTTCCCTCCACTGTTCTAATTGGGCAGTCATTACAAGAGGACATACAACATTGATGTTGATTCCGTCGCAACCCCATTCTGTTGCAGCTACTCTTGACATACCTCTGATTCCTTCTTTTGCAGCAGCATATGATGACTGTCCGTCTCTTCCAAACAATCCTGCACCAGATGCAAAGTTGATTACAGAACCTTTGCTTTCTTTAAGATATGGATAAGCATATTTCATAAAATTAAACACTGCATATAATCCGGAGTTAATTGCTAAATCAAAGTCTTCTTTTGTATGTTCTACAAGTTTTAATCCGGATTTGGAAGCTTGTGCATTGTTTATTAATACGTCAATTCTTCCATATTCATCAGTAATCTGTTTGATTGCATCTTTTACCTGGTCTTCATATCCGCCGTCAGCTACAATAGGCAATACTTTTACATCATATTTGTCTTCAAGTTCTTCTTTTGCTTTTAAAAGTGTGGATTCAGTTCTACCTGTAATTGCAAGGTTTGACCCTGCTTTTGCAAATGCTGTAGCTATACCAAATCCAATTCCTTTTCCTCCACCAGTTATTATTGTTACTTTTCCACTCATATCGTTGTTCATAAATACTCGCCTCTTAACATAAATATAACGAAGTATATTTATCACGATTTATAATATGCCTTTTGTATTATATAAAATTTGCTTATTGATTTTTATTAAATGGATTGTACTGATTTATTTTCATCAGTGGCGGATTATGTGTCTTATTTAATTTTATAGGATAAAATTTAAACAAGTGTTTAAAAAAATAGAACGGTTTTATAAAAAAGTAAATTAAAAGATTTCTCTTAAGACTGTGTGGTGTTGTTGTCATTTGAGAAATCTGCTTTGTTCTGGTCAAAATCACCTGTAGCTTCTTTTATGGCATTGCCGTCATGTATGATTTCAACTTTGACATGATCTATTGCTAAATATTTTGGGCTGTTGTAAAATGCAAAACAGGAACCGTATTCGCTGTTGTCTACAGTATTTAACCCTTCAGTTGTAGAAGCTAATGCATTTCCATTACTGTCATAATATGTTGTTTTCAGAAGGTAACCCTGGGTATTTGACGGAAGATTGCTAAATATAGCATTTACATTGTAATAATAATCGCTTTCCTCACCGGTTGCTGAAATATCAGTAATGGTTATTGAGATGCTGTCGGGATTGTAAAATATATTGCTGCTGAAAATAGCCAGTCCTATAATTATAATAACTATAACTGCAACAGGAATTAATATTTTGTTTTTAGGAAGGTTAAATGAAGCTTTGTCGCTAAATATTTTAGAATCCATATCATTATTTGATTTAGTTTTATCTGGAGCTTCATTAAATAATATTTCATCTGCATCTTTTTTAGGGGTTTCAGCGTCTTCAGTTTTCATAACTTCTTTGGGAGTTTCTTCATCTGTATGATTATTGTCAACTAAAACAGAATATCCACATTCATTACAAAATTGTGCATCATCAGGCAGTTCATTTCCACATTTCGGACAATATTTGCTCATTTTGTTTTCACCTCTATTATAAATTGAATCTGTATTAATATGTATATAATTTGTTATTGATATTTGTTTTTAAAATTTTTCGAAAAATTTATTTATCATTACTGTTTATTTTTAATTAAGAGGTTTTTTATATGGTAGAATTAAAAGGAACAAAAACTGAGGCAAACTTGAAAGCAGCTTTTGCAGGTGAGTCACAGGCACATACTAAATATGAATACTATGCAAGTCAGGCAAAAAAAGACGGGTATGTTCAGATTTCCAATATTTTTTCAGAAACTTCACACAATGAAAAGGAGCATGCTAAAATCTGGTTTAAACTATTGCACGGTGGCAGTATTCAGGATACAGCATCCAATCTTAAAGATGCGGCAGAAGGTGAAAATCATGAATGGACAAGTATGTATCCGACTTTTGCAAAAGAAGCTAGAGAAGAAGGATTTGATGAAATAGCTTACTTATTTGATGCAGTAGGAGCTATTGAAAAAGAACACAATGAACGTTACGATGTTTTACTCAAAAAAGTTGAAGAAGGCAGCGTATTTGTAAAAGAAGAAGAAATTATCTGGATTTGCGGAAACTGCGGACATATTTTCAAAGGAAAAGAAGCACCTGAAAAATGTCCTGTCTGCGCTCATCCAAAAGCATACTTTGAAAAAAAGGCAGATAATTATCTCTAGATTTTTAAAATCTGGACTTTTTTCTTCTTTTTTTTTATTGTAAAAAGGATTTAAATTTAAAAAAAGTTAAAATTTAGCTATTTGTTAATAGCTATTAATTTTTTAGCAGCTTTCATATCATTGCTGTAGATATGGCCGCTGGTGGAGTGGTAATGGATTCCTCCGAAGTTTACTTTTTCGCCTAATAACTCTTTATTAAGCTCTTCTTTCATTTTAATTCCGATATATGCTATAAAAAACATATTTGAATAGAAAGCTCCAAAGATGTCGTTGGACCTGAATAAGCAGTGGATTGTTAATTCATTGTTGCGAACAATGCATTGCAGGAACTGTAAACATGGAATGTCTTCACGGTCCTGATCCAATTTCGGGTCATATGTAACAGCTACTGCACGGTTACTTCCAATTGCATGCAGCATTCTTTTTTTCATCACTTCAAACTGGTCAACATCAAAATGAGCCAATATTCGGTTTGGATAAGTGTATACAAAACCCTGATCGTCACTGTTTTCAAATGACTTAACATATTCATAGAGTGCATCACTTTTAATAGGACAGCCTTCAATATCGTACTTTCCTGATTTGATTTCGTTTAGCATCATATCAGTAGTCATATGCTGGTATTTTGCCACAAATTTCAAGTTTAACGGATCATCAATTACGTAAAAATTACCTAAACTTTCTTTTAAATGGTGGTTGCTGTCTTTATATGTTTCCTTTCCCTGGTTTAAGATTTTTTTAACAAAATCCAAATAACATTGATTGATAGATAGCATAATAAAATAATTCCTTATAATTAGTTATTTTAATTTTAGTTTCTTTTATGATATAAATTTAAATATTTTTGTTTATAAATAAATTTATAATTAGATTTATTAAAATATGCTTAATTGAAATATAGTTTACATCGCTATTTTATTTATGATGGTACTTATGTAATTATATGATAATTTTTGTATATTGCCTTTATTTTCGAAATAAATGTTATATGTGTATTTATATTAGTAAATCTAATGTATTATTGTATAAAATTATATTCCATATATATTTATACGATATTATAAAATTAAATTTTGGAGGAACAAAAAGTGGTCAAATGTGTTAATAAGTCAATTGTACTTTTTTCAGTATTTTTGTTATTATTTATGATTGTTCCATCTGCTTTTGCTAGTGATGCTGTTGATAACCAGACAGTCATTAGCAGTGATGAACAGATTGAAATTTCTGCTGTTGATGACAGTGGAGTTATTTACAGTCATGGTGAAGATACTAACGTTCTTACAGGTTCTAATGATATATATTTCAATGCATCTGCTGAAAGTGACGGGAGAGGAACACAATCCAGTCCATACAAGTACCTGCAGTATAACAGATTAACTTCAGGCTGTACTGCCCATTTCGCAGACGGTACTTATGAGCTGGATTCTAAAAAAGGAATATATTCTTCCATGACTTTCATGGGTCAGAGTGCTCAAAATACTATCATTAAGTTTAATGGTATTGCTTTTAATGTTGGAGATGGCTATACTTTAACTTTAAAAGATTTAACATTGGATCATGCAACTGTTAAGAATTTGGGTACTGTTAGTGCAACTAATGTAATATTTAAAAACGGTGTAGCTGTTGATGATACTTCTTACGGATATGATAATGCATACGGAGGAGCTATCTACAATTATGTCAGTACTGATTATTACGGTTATGTGACTAATGTGCCTAAAAATACATTGTATAATTGTACATTTCTAAATAACAGTGCGATGTATGGGGGAGCCATTTATCTGCCTTACGGGGAATTATCTCTTTCAAATTGTAAGTTTATTAATAACTCTGCACATTGGTTTGGCGGAGCTATAGCTTCTGATAAGGATTCTAAAATTTCTGTTGTCGGCACTGTTTTTGAAAACTGCCGTTCTGTAGATGATGCAGGAGGAGCTATTTATGCATTTTCTACTGATTTGGAAGTTAGAGACAGTACTTTTAATAATTGTTCTGCAAACTTTGCAGGAGCTATCTGTAGTTTAAATTCTGAAATTTTAATTTCTTATTCTAATTTTACAAATAATCTTGCAAGATATGAAGGTGGAGCAGTATATAAAATGTATGGTTCAGGAACTGTTATAAAGTCCAACTTTACTAAAAATGCTGCTTTAAACGGAGGCGCATTATTTAGCGATAACTGTACTTCTTTTGAAATTAAAAACTCTGAATTTGCATCAAATGCAGCAACAGGATTTGGAGGAGCAATATTTTCCAATGCAAATCCTAAACTTACAGTTGATGGAGTTACATTTACTGACAATAAAGCCAGTTACAATGTCAACATATTAAATCAGTCTAATTTCAGTCCTATTGTATCAAGCACCAATAATTACTCATTATTTGTTTACAAATCATTATTTAACGGTACATTACCTGCAAGATATAATTTAGCTGAAAATGGTTTTGTCACTGATATTAAAAACCAGCAGGATTCAGGTAACTGCTGGGCATTTGCAGCACTTGCTTCACTTGAAACCTGTGTTTTAAAAGCAAGCAATAAAACATTTAATTTTTCTGTGGAAAACATGAAAAATTTAATTGAAATGTATTCTGCCTACGGCTGGAAAAGGGAAACTAACGAGGGCGGATATAACGGAATGCCGATGGGTTATTTGGCTAGCTGGTTAGGTCCGGTTAATGCTACTTTGGATCCATTTGATGATAAGGGAACTTTATCCCCGCTTTTAGACAGTGAAATGCATATTCAAAACATTTATGTTTTGCCTGCACGTACAAGCTATACTGATAATGATGCTATAAAAGAAGCTATTTTAAAATACGGCGGATTATATGCTTCATATTATCACTCAGCAGGTTATCTCAACTCTAAAACTAATGCTTATTATGATCCATACACAGGTAATGGAAACCATGCAATTACTGTAGTTGGCTGGGATGACAATTATTCAAAAAATAATTTCTACACCACTCCTGCAGGTGATGGTGCATTTATAGTTAAAAACAGCTGGGGAAGTTCCTGGGGAGATAATGGTTACTTCTACATTTCTTACTATGATAGAGTTTTATTTGCTGTAAATAAAGATAATCAGGCATTTACCTACATTTTAAATGATACTGTAAGATACACCAAAAACTATCAGTACGATGTTGCAGGAATGACTGATTACTTAATAACCGGTAAAAAAACTGTATGGTATAAGAATATTTATAATGCAACCGGCAATGAGGCAATTGCTGCTGTATCAACATTCTTCAATACAACTGTTGATTATGAAATTTCTATTTATGTAAATGATGTATTGCAGCTTACCCAAAACGGCAGACATGAAGGAAGCGGGTATTATACCATTCCATTAAAAGAATATGTTCCTGTAGCTGTTGGGGATATCTTCAAAATTGTTGTAAAACTTGCAAATCCTCAAAACGGATATGCTGCTGTTCCTATTTCAGAACAACTTTCAACAACCAGATGTTATTATGCTCCAGGTGTATCATACTTCAGTAATGACGGTAAGAAATGGACAGATTTATATGATTACTCAGCTTCAGCTTATAGCCACACATATAATTCTCAGGTAGCCTGTCTTAAAGCATTTACTGTTGCTGATATGCAGAATACAACAGTTACTTTAAATAATATCACTCCTAAAGTTCAGGAATTCAGTGAAATTATAGCTACTGTAACTGACGCCAAGGGCAAAATGGCTAAAATCGGTGAAGTTATTTTCAGCATTAACGGAACTAATTACACAGCTGGTGTAGTTGACGGTGTTGCAAAGATTAATGTATACTTTGATGAAGTTGGAGATTATGTAATTTCAGCTAACTATAAAAATAACGGATTGTATAACGGATCTTTCGTTCAAAAAACCGTCAGTGTTACCAAAACCGATGTTAATTTAACTGCCGATATTGGCGATATTGTTTATAGTGAAAACCCTATTGTCAGTATTAATGTAACTTCAGTAGCTGGTGTTAATGTAACAGGTGATGTTGTTTTAACAATCAGCGGCAAAAAATATATTGTTAATGTTGTCAATGGTTCAGTTGTCTTTACAGTACCTGAAATGTTAAATGCTGGAGAATATCAGGCTGGTGTATCTTATTTAGGTAGTGAAAAATATAACTTGGCTAACAGCACTGCTGATTTTACAGTAGCTAAAAAAGAAATCACCATGAATGTAACTATAGATAAAGATTACAGAGACATAACAGTAAATGTTAACTTGTCTGAAAAACTTGATGGAAATTTAACAGTTCTTGTAAATAATACACCTTACACATTATCTTACACTAATGGAACAGGTTCATTAATATTAAAAAACTTAACTTATGGAAATTATACAATCAGTGCAGTTTTCACAAAAGATAACTACCGGACAGTTAATGTATCTGAAAATGTTGAAATAAATTCCATCAAAACAGTTTTAGAAGCAGAAAATGTTGTAATGTATTATAAAGACGGTACAAGATTTGCAGTTGTTCTGAAAGATATTGGCGGCAATCCGTTAGCTAATATGAATGTAACCATTTCAATAAACGGCAGAGACTATATTAGACAAAGCGATGAAAATGGTACTGCTTCCATAGCTATTAATTTAGACAGTAAAAATTATACTGTTGTTACCACATTTGGTGGAACTTCCAAATACTTCGGAACCAGTATAAATAACACAGTATCTATTTTGTCAACAATAATCAGTAAGGATATAGTTAAATACTACAGAAACGGCACACAATTTTACGCAACTGTTCTGGACTTCAACGGAAATCCGTTAGCCAATACAACTGTTACCTTTAATATAAATGGTGTATTCTACAACAGAACAACTGATGAAAATGGTACTGCTAAATTAAACATCCAGTTAAGGCCGGGAAACTATATTATCACAGTATTTAATTTAGTTACTGGTGAACAGGCAGGCAATAATGTCACAGTATTGTCTAAAATTGTTGAAAATTATGACCTGGTTAAATACTATAAAAATGCTTCAAAATTCTCAGTTAAAATCTTGGACAGTCAGGGATATCCTGTTGAAGGTACTGTTGTAACTTTTAATATTAATGGTGTATTTTACTACAGAGAAACTGATGCAAATGGTATAGCTAGTTTAGCTATTAATTTAAGACCTGGAAAATATGTAATTACTACTATGTATGGTCAGTATGACATAGGAAACAATGTTACTGTTCTTCCGACATTACAAACTAGTGATTTAAAAATGAAGTATCTCGATGGTTCTGCATTCCATGCAAGAGTTGTAGACGGTCAGGGAAATCCATTAGCTAATCAGATTGTTACATTTAATGTAAATGGTGTGTTCTATAATAAAGTTACAAATGATGAGGGTATTGCATCCTTAAACATTAGGCTAATGAAAGGGGAATACATCATTACTTCAATATACAATGGATTTGAAACCGGAAATACAATTAAAATTCAATAAGGTTTTTTTAAATAAAACCTTTTTTCTTTTTTTGTTATATAATTTATTTTAATATATATTTGCAATAGGAATTATCTTATTTTCAACAGTTGCTTTAAAATATTTGCAATGTCTTTAATTAAATAAGCTAATTTTTTAA
>CDZH01003559.1_pt1 | contig 13339 bp, 11 predicted proteins | sample 557721 | NCBI WGS metagenome assembly CDZH01 (sample SAMEA3182062, study PRJEB8094) | gut metagenome | biome: human; feature: gut; material: Stool; isolation source: human stools | place: Canada | collected 2013-01-14
TGACTTTAACTGATTTTACTTTACACTTTTCTTGTTGTTTTACTAAAATACTTCACTCTCAATTAAATCCTTTACTGAATAACTTTACAATGCAGGAAAAGTGTTACTGAAACGCTTTACATTGACGTTTTCAGGTGCAAATTTACATATAAAAACCATATCTACAAATTATAATGTTCTTTTTGATGATGTATTGGAATTAAAAACATGAAAAACACCGAGGGGAGCGGCGTCGCCAAGGGGGCGAGAAGCCCCCGACGAGACATAATAATCTTCACGCTTTTGCACAGGAGTAATCATGTTGTTGCTCATGTGCGGACGCTTGTTGTTGTAGAAGTTGATAATATCCCGTATGATGTTGTTGGCATCCTCCAAGTTCTTTGGTCTTTTCATTCTATACAACCATTCCTGCTTTATAATGCCATTGACACGTTCGGCTACAGCATTGTCTGTAGGCTTGTAGTCCTCCGTCATTGAAATTGACGCATTGATGGATTTCAGCAAGTCCACGTAGGCATTGCTGCAATATTGCGAGCCACGATCCGAATGGTGTATCAACCCACTCAGGTCAATGCCTCTGGTATGCTCTATAGCCATTTTAAGGGCTGCCATTGTATTTACGGCCATAAGTGTGTCCGACACTACCCAGCCAATGATTTCATGTGTCCAGGCATCAGTTACTAGGTGTAGGTACACTACGCCGTCATCCGTTTCAATGTATGTTATGTCAGCCACCCAAAGCTGATTGGGATGATTAAGAACAAGATCCTTTATCAAGTTCCTGTATTTGCGATAATTATGGCTCGAATTGGTTGTGTGGCGCCTACGTTCGGGCTTGAGCATAAGTCCGTTTTCTGTTATTATTTTATAGAATCTGTCACGTCCCGGCATAACGTCAAGGAAGATGTCTTTTAGGATTATAAACATCTTATAAGCTCCTATTCCAGGAGCCTCTTCACGCAGCTGACGTGCATGGTCCACAATCTTCTTTTCCGTCAATTCAAGTTGGTTTCTCTTTTCTTTGCTAACAGAGTAATAACCTTCACGAGTCTTGCCAAACAGTCCGCTCAGACAGCCGATACTTGTATCAGCATGTCTGAGCCGAAGGTTGTCTACTGCTTGGCGCCAGCTTTTTTTAGCAAGTCAATGCCGTATTGTTCCTTGCCGATTTTTAGCACCTCATTCAATGCCTCGTTGCGAAGTTCTGAATACTCAAGTGCCTTGCGCAAACGTGCATTTTCTTCTCTTAATTTTTCTTCTTCACTCATAATTTGCTGAGGTCTTGAATCTCTTGCTTTCTTTGCCATAAATACCTGTTTTTCCAGTTCTTGAATATCTGAAGGCAAAGGTACACATTTATTCATGTACTTCTTCTCCCAAGTAATAACATTGGCAATGCCGACATTATATTTACGGCCAATTTGATAATAAGAGGCACCACTCTCATAATAATCCTTTAATACAGACAAACGGAATTGATCGTCAAAATGACGAGCCGGTTTACGTTCTTTTTTCATTGTTACACTCATTTTTTAATTGTTAAAACGGTGTAAAGTAAATCTGTATTAAGTCAATATCAGCAACATACGGCATGGAACTAACGTTGTCTAAATTCAACAACAAATCACCATAACAGATATAGTATTCTATGCAGCTTGAAACTTTCTCTATTTGTTTTTCTGTCAAAGTTCCTACACTATTTTGCAAGTATCCTCGTATATATCCATTGCCACTAGAATATCGAGAAATTGCCATACCAAAAACATCTGGATACAATTCATCATCTTTTGACAACGCATTAAGCATATTGTAAATATCATTATCATTAAGATAGATAGAAATGTCAATTGGCCTATTATCCTTAACTATTTCTTTCAATCTATAAAATAGTTTAGTTTCTATTTGAATATTCGAGACATTCTCAGCAACTAGCTGTTTAATTTGTGCTTTATATCTTGGAAGATTCACCACGCTTTTCAATAAAGGATAAAGCTTCATATCTGAAAGTTTATCTAAATCTAACCCAACAAGATATTCATCCAATTTTTCTTCATCTACGACAAGACCATACTCATCAAAATTCTCTTTTCTATTTTCTACTAATTGTAAGTATTGCTTTGGAGTTATAATTGTCTCAAAATCATATATTCTTCTATCCTCTTCTGGAATAAATTCATGTAATTTATCAACACCTTTAATATAATTTAGCAAATCAAAAGTTTCAGAAATATTAGCATGATAAACAGTTATCAAGTGCGCATAATAATCCTTTTTCTCCGATATATGCTTTAGTAAAATACAGTGGTATTCCTCATATTGTTTATCTTGTGTTGCGCTTCCGGGGCAACTTCTTCTATATAATGCATCCCATATTAAAGACGCTTCATGAGAATTTTCATCTCCAAAATGCTTCTCCAATGCCAGTGTCGCGTTTTCAATATTAGATACCGAAGTGATAGAATGATTCAAGATTTCCCAATAATTTGCATTTCCTCTCAATTGATCAAGAACTTTCACGTTGTTATCATCAAGCTCTGCTGTCACCTCTCTTGTAAAGACCACATCCATAGCTTTATCCAAAGAGAGTTGATAATACAAAGAAGATATATTGCTTGCCATGTTTTCATCATCAGAATACAGAAAAATCAATCCTTGCAAATACGATGGATTCAATATCTCTTCAAGAGGATTCTCTATGATTTTACTTCTTCCAAAGATATACAATGCGATATATTTATCTTCAATTCTCTCATCACATAAATTACGAATAGTGACAAACTGATTGATAAAAGCAATAATTTTGCGAGGACTTTGCTCTTTGGTCAACATATCATATATTTGCAAAACACTATAATCCACAATAGCACTATTGCCAAAAGCCTCTTTCCATCTATCTTTGAAATAATGCATCCAACCAGACAATATTGGAGGTGGAACAGTATAGACTATGTAGAACGTCTTATTAATAAAATCATCACCATACACAGTAATAGCATTATCTTTACCATCACACTGTCTAACCAGATTCTCAGATTGAAAGGCATTACGTATATGCAATCTATCGAATGGGACTATTATTCTTATATTAGTATACTTTTCCTCTGAGAAACAAGAATGAATTGCTGCCCAAAGTTCCTGTACTTTTTGCTTTGGCAATCGATCCATATTGTCAATTACCAAAATCAAAACAATGTCATTATTTTGTTTCAGGCCATTATCTATTTCATGTATCCAGTCTTTGAATTGTCTGCTAGAAGGCTCCTTCTCTGAAATCGTTTCAAACTTTGTCTCTTCTTTAATATCGTCTTTATAAATTAAGAAAAACTCAGAAAGGCATTTTTCCCATGTAAAATCTTGTTTGTATTTATCTTTCATCTTTCCATAATGACGATACCCAAAAAAGCCATAAGCTGCGACATAAGGTATAACTAAAACAGCTTGCTTTAACCATTCTACAGAAACCAAAGAAGCAAGATGAGTAACAAAAGGTGTCAGTAAGATTGAGAACATACTTACTATAGTACCTATTCCTATTGCAGGAATTGTTTTTGTACTCGTATGTTTCTTCTTTGCTAAAAGATTCTCCAAACTATCCTTCCAACTATTTTCATTTAAAATAGGCGTCTGCCCTTTCACTAAATCAGAAGTAAGTTCTTCAAGTATCGTTCTTCTCTGAAGATCGGTTTGATGTCCCCAAGCATCATAGGTAAAGAAATGATACTTGCCTCCATTCGTACCCATAGACAGTTCTTTTTGTATCATTCCAACAAGGTTAGATTTACCAGAACCCCATCCTCCATCAATACCTATAATGGTGCAATTATCATCATTTCCTATCTCATCGGAAATTTCTTTAGCTAACTTTCGATGAGCTCCTCCTTCAAACAAGTCATCATTACAAGGAGCCTTACTTAAAAGTTTACCCTTACTAAAATGTTTCATAAACTCACAAAATTACATTTTACATATGAGGGGCCACAACCATTTCTGACGTCCCATCCATCTCATACAGCATTTCATACCAACTTTTACAACTTCTTTCATTCCAACTTGTGGAACAACAAAAGGTTGATCATAAACAGGATTTTTCTTTCCTAACATTCTACGGAGTTTAAATGCCGCAGTTACTCCTGCACCTTTTTTCTGGCGTATAGCATAGCCTTGTGATTCTACTACAACAGAATAAGGAATTTCATCAAGATGCAGATAACCTGATTCAACTGCTTCTTTTAATAATACAGTCCATTCAGAAGAACGAGAGACAAGTGAATTTACACCAATATGGTCATTGATATACTCTCCTATATGAATGTCACCGAAACAAACATCCGCCAGTTCTCCATAATGGTCAATACAAGTACTACAACGTGGGACATTGAAGAAACCTCTCATACCAATCCAAAACGTCTGGTAAGGAACAGACCTCAACATTTTTCCATTTTTATCTTCAAAAACCATACTGCCAAGACACCCATTGTCTCGATATGCGAAATGGGCAACGTCTTCTCTTTTTACCCCATAGCGATAAAGCAGAAATTCCTGAGAGCGCATGGTTCGATTACTAGAACAATAGATGGCAAAATAACCTATAATCAGTTTACCTACATTCTTAAAAAGACTTGCATATTTACGCAAAGACTGAATCTGACAAGGCAAACCAACCACTACATATTTACCACCTTTTTGCTTTATCTCACTTAATATCCCCTCATAGCTTGTTACACAATACTTCGAACTTCTACCTGCCAACACTTCTTCCTTTGACCTTGCTATGTAGGTATGAGGTGTCATTGGCTTGGAATCTTCATACCCTACAACAACAGCACCATCAATATATTTTTTATCAAGAAGGAATATCAAGAATTGACTTAAACATCCACCAGATGCAGAATGAAAGCGAATATCATCATTAGTACTATAACCAGAGAAACATTTGTCATAATAACCTAAATACTTATCATAACCATCAGATTTCTCATGAAACAGTTCCTTACTTCTTGCAGCAAGATCAATACCATGTCCTGCACAGACCTTCAAACATAATCCACATTCATTGCATTTTTCCATATCCACCTCAGGATAATTAACATCCTTTCCATGGTGGATACGAATACATTTCTTTGCACAAGCATCTTGACAAATGCCACAGCTCATACAAAGGCCATCAGAAACTACATGACTAACATTTGTTTTCATTATCCAAGCTTTTCAACAACTTCTGTACAGAATCTATATTGACTCAGACTATCCTCTATCATCTCGTGAATAGCCTTCAGATTATAACGTCCAAACAATTCTTCTTTTTTCTTCGTTAAAACCTGATGACGTAATTCCTCAAAGGAGATTTTCTCTGGAAGAATAGCCCAATCACCACCAATAGATTTCAAGAAGCTCTTTGTCTTTCCAGGACCACGATAGCTAACAAATGGTGTATTCATTGTCAATCCCATCAGACCTACATGAAGCATAGAAGTCATGGTTAAATCACAAGAAGCTAGCACACCCAACAACTGATTTGGATTTTCATATGCATCCAAGAATATATTCTTAGAAGGTTTCTCTGGCATATACTGATAAGTCAATCCTATCTTAGGCATATGTGTGGTAATGAAATGAAATTCCATATCATCATGCTTTTCTGCATATTCATAAATGTCTGCCAACAATTGCTTATCCAAGTATCTACCTTTTTTAAACTGAAGACAAATACGTATTTTATCAGTTGGAGGCAGCATCTTTGGTTCAAAATAATCAGGAGTGCGGAAAAGCATATCTGCATGATATACGAAATTCTTGCCAAAAGCCAATTTCATCTGTTCTACATCTCCTGCCAATCGAACAGTACCATCAACAAAAGGATGAGAACGGAAGAAATCAATACGCCAATGAGAATACCAAGTTTCGGGCTTTTTCACTTTTCCATCACCTCCCATAGATATAGCACAGAATTTAACATTCGGATATTTTTTCGATGTTAAAAACAAATCTTTAAAGTCAGCCTCATACTCTCGAGCAGCTTTATTTAAAATACGCTTATACCATTTGAAAGGAGTTAACAAGGCTCCCCCTGCAATCACCACAAGATTTACATCCTTACAAAGTGCATCTACAGTAGGTGCCGACTCTAATTTATATAACCTAGCAAGTTCATCGTCAAGTTGAAACAATTTCACCTCATATCCCATTTTCTGGATATGTTTTGCAAACGCAATCGCTTGCATATCATCGCCCACATTAGCATATCTAAGTGGTGCCCAAATTCCTATTTTATTTTTCATCAAATACAATTAATTATAAATATTCATCCAACTAAAGCCTTGTAAAAGAATCCTTTTATTTTAACAAGTCATAATTTAAATATTTAATAAGTTTCTTATTTTTGAATATATTCTTAACGCCAGCGATTGATATTTCAAACGGCTTTTTACTATCGTCTGATTTAACCGTAGATTATCAGGCATATTAAATGTTCTTTTCTTTGTCGTATCCAATATATACTTAAACCTATTATATTTCACAGTTTTACAATGCGTGGCCAGTTCATTGAAGCCAACGTTTTCTACTTTAGATAAAAAGGGGATTACACTATATCTATTTTGCTTAAACATATTATAACAAAATCGTATATCCCACATTTCGCCACCATCCATACAAGATTCTAACATAGAAAACATATCGCTTCCACCAGTTTCCTTAAATCGTTGTATTTCCTTCTTATCTGTTTTAAACTGATTCCAATCGCTGATATTCCAATCAACAGAATCCCATCTATCTTTCCAAGTGGCCCATCCCCAAGATGTTGAACGACCAAATAAATAAACGTCAGCAATGTAATCTTTTGGCTTTAAAACTTCTAATCCAAAGCCACTAACAGACATCACCTTTTCATTAGATTCATATGTCTTCAATGCTTGATTCATATAATCCAAGAAATTAGGTGTCGTGACAATATCATCTTCCAACACTATAGCTCGTCCATATTTGTCTATAACTGAAGAAACACCTGCAATAATTGAAGGATCTAACCCTTTATTAACTTCAGAATACTCTATATGTACAGACTTAAAACCATCAATAGATTGTAGAAACTCTATCAAAGGTTTCTGCTTTTGCTTTTGTTCTTCATTCTTTGGTCCATCAACAAAAACAAATAAGTCCGATTGCGTTGCTAGATAGTTATTCTGCAATGCTAATACTGTTTTTTGCAAAGTATCAAGACGAATATACGCAAACAAAATTATCGGCGCTTTTTCCATATTCAACAACTTTTAAAAATAGAGCAAGGATGTAAAAAACAACTTGCCTGTTTATAATAATGCGTATGGGCACAAAAACGACCCATTTTTGCTATATAGATGATTGTGAGACATAAGAATGAATGCTAAACAATGTAAAATACCCTTCTTTGCTATCTTAATATTAGGCTAATTATCTTTTTCATTTCTAGCACTCCACAAACTTGGACACAAGCATCTCACATAGATTGTTATATAATGGAAACAAGCTGTAACAAATCCCTTGTGTCTTTTTTCCAAATGAAAAGTTTCCTTAGGTGGCATTCCATTCGGTCTGTTGAGCATCTTCCATCGCTGAGCCAATGGAACATCTGGATTACACCACTTATCTAATGTTGGATGCTCATCACATTCACCTAATATCTCTCCTACCTGATACATGGCTATGCCAGCCTTCTTTGCCCTCATACCATAATCAAAGTCGCCTTTACTATGAGTAAAATAAAAATCCAGATTGCCAAGCACATTGTAAGCTGCCCGTGGTATCAATACAATATTACCATTAAAGTAATCAACCGGGATTAACTTACCATTCGGCTTCGGAATTATCCCACCCCGTAATCTGCCACCATAAGTAATACAAGAGTGTCCGGTATCCTCTGTTGCTCCAACAATGATTGCCTTTTCGTTTGTCTCAACAGCAGCATCGGTAAGAACCGTCAACATACTCTCATACACAAATGTGTCATCGTTGAGCCACAGATAGAAATCATAGTCCTTTGCCTTTGCTGCAGTGTCCCATGCTGTCCACATGCCACGATTCCAGAACAAATCACCTTTAGCGTGTATAACATTTACTTGTGGAAATTGTTCAGCCACCGCTTCCGGAGTACCATCCGTACATCCGTCGTCAGTAAGATACACATCCACTTGATAACCATCCAATGGCAACAAGTCATATAGCCTTTTCAGGCATTGTAATGTTTTGTCCTTGCGGTTAAACACCGTAAGGAGTACTGCTATTGTTTTCATATAATCATCTTAAATATCTATCCCAATTAATATTATCCTTAATATGCTTTGCAGGAATGCCAGCATACACGGAGTTTTCCTTATCAAATTTGCTAGTCACTATGGCAGAATTACCGACAATTGAATTATTAGGAATTACTGCGCCTTTCATAACCCTAACATGAGCCGTAAGCCATACATGATTACCTATTATAACATCAGCAGAAGGGTTTATTCTCTTATCTGTAACAGTATTAATAATAGAATGACTATCACCTGTACGTATTTCAATATCACTTGAAAACATACAATCATCACCTACAGTAATCTTTGTACCTTCGATTGCAGCTAAATGTCCACCTTCAATAGTAGAATCATGTCCGATAATGATTTCATTTTTCCCATGCTGCATCCAAAAAGAAGTATTACTGATGATAGTACTTCCGCTCTTTATCTCCAAGCGGTTACCATCACCAAGAATCTTAATCTTGCAATTGAATAATCTTGCTTTTGGACCAACAATAATAACGTTGTTTCGTCCTGATATATCAAAAGAAGTACCTTTAAGGAACGCACTACTAAGTGATATAGTATTGCCCCCCCAGATTTGATATTTCCATGCATTATTATAATGCACAAAACGATAAATTCTTGCTATAACTTGCATTATGAAAGGAGATTCCTTCATAATGGATTTAATTTTTTGTAAAACCATATTAAAATGATGTTAAATGCTTCTTATAAACTTTGCAGGATTCCCTGCCCATATTTGATTGGCAGGAACCGATTTCGTAACAACAGAACCTGCTCCTATCACACTATTCTCACCGATGGTCACACCCTTTAAAATAATAGACCTGGCACCGATAAAAACATCATTGCCTATAACGACAGGCTTTTCTGCTCTATTCTTCAAATCCTCACTACTTCTACGGATAACAGGGTCAAGAGAATGAAAGTCAGTATCATAAATACAAACTCCACCACCAATCTTCACATTATTTCCTATAGTAATGCTTTTATGACAGATCAAAGCTGCCTGCGACATACCTACATTGTCACCAATAGTGAGTACTGCTCCTCTGTCCACAAAGAATGTGCAGCGTTCATAACAACCTATTGGATTTCCTTTAATGCCATTGTTCATGGCAAAGTTCTTGCCAATAGAAAATTTTCCACCCCGAGCTACCATAACATAGGGAATGCCGTTGGTGTGAAAGGATTTATAAGCAACATTATTGCCTATAAACATCAGACGGCATACCTGTTTGGCATATACCTTTTGTATGTTATTACATATTCTGCGAATAACTTTGTAAAACAGACTCATTAACATGAAATAATATCATTATATATCTTTATCAACATCTCTGCATTAACATTTTTGTCGTGTCGTTTTGCCGCAACCATCCTTTCTTGCCTAGAAAGTCTGATACACAAATCCCTATCAGCAAACAACTCACATACACGCTCTGCCAATAAAGGAACTTCTTCGAAACGATACAAAACTCCAGAAACGCCATTTTCAACCATATCCATAGTTCCTCCTACATAGGATGCAACAAGTGGAGTCCCCAACAACTGGGCTTCACCTACAGAATTAGGACTATTTTCTATAGCCGATGGACATATAAAAACATTCGCCTTTAAATATTGTCCTATCATGTTCTCCTCATTTAGTTGACCTAAAAAATGAACTTTTTCAGTCACGCCCATTTTATCCATAAGCTTTTCGATGTAATTGGCATATCCGTTTTTTCTAGATAAAGGGATGTTTGAATAGAAATTGTTACCTGCTACATAAACTTCAGTATCAGGATACTCACGCAGTATAAGTGGCAAAGCTTTTACCACTTGATGCAAACCTTTTATCGGATATTGGCCTTGACTGAGGAAGATTCTGTGCCTTACACAAGACTTCAGATCCCATGCATGTTGATAGAATCCATCTCTCAAAGTTTCATTACAGAAATGATAATGAGCTTTCGGATTTATCGCCCAAGCACAAGATTGATCCCACGAGGTGCGCCCAATAACATGGTTTACGGATTTCAGTAATTCCAACTCCATCTCACCACGTTTCGCCATTCTGCGCTTTTGATCAAATAAGCTATCTTGTCTAAGAATATCTCTAACAGTAATATGACTCAGTATATCTCGGCCACTTAATCCTCCATAGTAATAATTTTTATAAACAGATACCAAGGCTTGAATAGATACTATCATATTTATATTATTACAAGCTTTAGCCATAGCAAGGGAGTGACCATACTCAGACCCATGGATATGAACTAAATCAGGTTGAAAATCAGTACAAACCTGCTTTAAATAATCTTCCGTTTTTTTGTCATAAACTTTAGAAATTGTTGTATGCTCCGGCACCAAATAATATTGAATTTCCGAATCACGGAAAATTTGTATGTTATTTCCATTATAAAAGGAAACAACCCCCAAAGTCAGTTTTCCATTTTTGTCCAATAAAGCCTTTGCACAAGCTTGCATCCAACCTCCTACTACAGGAGCAGGAATGCCTATTTTATTGCAAAGTTCAGGAAAAATAATATTTGAAATCCAAAGTACTTTCATACTATTAATGTTTTTTCTTTTTATAAAAAATTCCCAAAACCCACTGTTCAAAATCTTTATCTGTCATCTCTCTATATTTGTTTGAGAAACAGACTCCTAAGAAGGCGATATTCATCATAAAGAAAACCTCAAATTTTGTAATTTCCCAGATAAAACTCCACATCCATAAAAAGGCGACATAAATGCCAATTCCTTTCATTATACTGCTTCTGCTTCTATATATAGCTAAAAAGCTAGCTCTTGCATACATAAGAAAATAAAGTACACAACCTATGACACCATACCACAACAAAATATTCATAATCTGAACTTCATTGCCATACCTTCCTCGTTGGTGAGTCTCATTATTAATCTCACTTGCCACGCCTATAGGACCTTCATCACCATAAGCAGGACTTCTACCCATTATCCATGCATCATAAAGATCCATTGTATATGATACATTAGTATAAATAAAAGTTCTAGTATCAGCTTTCAAATCATCATCATAATTCTCACCACTCTCATTTTTCACTTCTCGTGTCATATCGCCTTTTATATAATCATCCATTTTAAAAGGATTGAAAATTCCAAGAAAACCCACTATTAGAAGCACTATCGGCAATAACAATAGAAGAGCATGCGCTAGTTTTATAAACCATAAGGGTATTAATTTCGCAAGATATGTAACAGAAAAGCCCAAAAATAAAGCCATTATCATTTTTAACACATCATTACGTTGTTCTTGAGTGACAAAAAACAATATCACTAAAGCTAACAGTAAAAACCTTTTTTTCAACGGAATATATTTCCAAAACAGAAGCAATGTAGAATATGGAAGATAACTAAGAGCATTGGGATTATGCGCTGATGTAAAAGCTATAGCTAAACCTAACATCCACAAGCAATTCTTGAAAAATATTCTATATATCCCTTGTAACCATAATGGCGAGATTGACTTAATACAGATTTACTTTACACCGTTTTAACAATTAAAAAATGAGTGTAACAATGAAAAAAGAACGTAAACCGGCTCGTCATTTTGACGATCAATTCCGTTTGTCTGTATTAAAGGATTATTATGAGAGTGGTGCCTCTTATTATCAAATTGGCCGTAAATATAATGTCGGCATTGCCAATGTTATTACTTGGGAGAAGAAGTACATGAATAAATGTGTACCTTTGCCTTCAGATATTCAAGAACTGGAAAAACAGGTATTTATGGCAAAGAAAGCAAGAGATTCAAGACCTCAGCAAATTATGAGTGAAGAAGAAAAATTAAGAGAAGAAAATGCACGTTTGCGCAAGGCACTTGAGTATTCAGAACTTCGCAACGAGGCATTGAATGAGGTGCTAAAAATCGGCAAGGAACAATACGGCATTGACTTGCTAAAAAAAGCTGGCGCCAAGCAGTAGACAACCTTTGGCTCAGACATGCTGATACAAGTATCGGCTGTCTGAGCGGACTGTTTGGCAAGACTCGTGAAGGTTATTACTCTGTTAGCAAAGAAAAGAGAAACCAACTTGAATTGACGGAAAAGAAGATTGTGGACCATGCACGTCAGCTGCGTGAAGAGGCTCCTGGAATAGGAGCTTATAAGATGTTTATAATCCTAAAAGACATCTTCCTTGACGTTATGCCGGGACGTGACAGATTCTATAAAATAATAACAGAAAACGGACTTATGCTCAAGCCCGAACGTAGGCGCCACACAACCAATTCGAGCCATAATTATCGCAAATACAGGAACTTGATAAAGGATCTTGTTCTTAATCATCCCAATCAGCTTTGGGTGGCTGACATAACATACATTGAAACGGATGACGGCGTAGTGTACCTACACCTAGTAACTGATGCCTGGACACATGAAATCATTGGCTGGGTAGTGTCGGACACACTTATGGCCGTAAATACAATGGCAGCCCTTAAAATGGCTATAGAGCATACCAGAGGCATTGACCTGAGTGGGTTGATACACCATTCGGATCGTGGCTCGCAATATTGCAGCAATGCCTACGTGGACTTGCTGAAATCCATCAATGCGTCAATTTCAATGACGGAGGACTACAAGCCTACAGACAATGCTGTAGCCGAACGTGTCAATGGCATTATAAAGCAGGAATGGTTGTATAGAATGAAAAGACCAAAGAACTTGGAGGATGCCAACAACATCATACGGGATATTATCAACTTCTACAACAACAAGCGTCCGCACATGAGCAACAACATGATTACTCCTGTGCAAAAGCGTGAAGATTATTATGTCTCGTCGGGGGCTTCTCGCCCCCTTGGCGACGCCGCTCCCCTCGGTGTTTTTCATGTTTTTAATTCCAATACATCATCAAAAAGAACATTATAATTTGTAGATATGGTTTTTATATGTAAATTTGCACCTGAAAACGTCAATGTAAAGCGTTTCAGTAACACTTTTCCTGCATTGTAAAGTTATTCAGTAAAGGATTTAATTGAGAGTGAAGTATTTTAGTAAAACAACAAGAAAAGTGTAAAGTAAAATCAGTTAAAGTCA
>CDZH01023823.1_pt1 | contig 13097 bp, 8 predicted proteins | sample 557721 | NCBI WGS metagenome assembly CDZH01 (sample SAMEA3182062, study PRJEB8094) | gut metagenome | biome: human; feature: gut; material: Stool; isolation source: human stools | place: Canada | collected 2013-01-14
CAATAGCTGCTCCATTGTTATTATTAGGAGTCATATCACCTTTACCAAATGCAGTATTCTTATCAAATACACAATCAGACACAGTAAAGTCAGACCCGGCTACAAAAATACCTGCACCATATAATCCACCATTTTCTTTAAAAGTAGAACCAGAGACAGTTAAAGTATTTACATCATCACCAGCAATCAAATAACCTGAAGCTGAGATAGCTCCACCCCAACGGCCAGCATTATTAACAAAGCAAGAATCAGAAATTGTAGCATCACCAATAGTAGCTACAGCACCTACTAAACGATCACCATTCTTATAATTCTTAATATTATTAGTGAAATTAGAACCAGATACAGTTAAAACACCGTCATACCAGTTATAAATCGCTGCACCACCATAATCAACACTAGCAGAACCACGATTAAGAACATCATTAGAATCAAATACAGAATTACCGACAACTAAATGACCGTTGTTGAATACAGCACCACCATAACTATCAGCAGCATTATCACTTAATTTAACATCACTTAAAGTTAAAGAACCATCATTATAAATAGCCCCACCCTTATCAGCTTTACCATTAATCAAAGTAGCATTAGTTAAAGTAACAGTAAATCCTTCACCAATACTAAAAATCCTACCTAAATTCTTAGCATCAATAGTATGACCTTTACCATCAATAACAATATCCTTATTAATAGCAACACCACCTACAAAGCCAGCAGCTTCATCATCAGTCATTGCAATATCAGAATCAAGAGTTAAAATACCATCAACAAGATCAATAGCATTTTGCAAATCAGTAAATGTTTCAATACCTAAATGTAATTCTTTAGAGTTATGAATAGCTTGTGGAGTATTATTAACAAATTTAGAATTTTCAACAGTAACTACAGGATTATTTATTGCAGAATCAATATCAATAGCTCCACCTTCAACATCAGCAGAGTTATTTTCAAATAATGAATCAGAAATTGCAATATTACCCTCACAAATATAGATAGCTCCACCATATTGAGCTTTATTATTAGTAAAGTTAGAACCAGTTATAGCTCCAGTAATATCTTTACCAGTATCAGTTACTACAATAGCTGCTCCATTGTTATTATTAGGAGTCATATCACCTTTACCAAATGCAGTATTCTTATCAAATACACAATCAGACACAGTAAAGTCAGACCCGGCTACAAAAATACCTGCACCATATAATCCACCATTTTCTTTAAAAGTAGAACCAGAGACAGTTAAAGTATTTACATCATCACCAGCAATCAAATAACCTGAAGCTGAGATAGCTCCACCCCAACGGCCAGCATTATTAACAAAGCAAGAATCAGAAATTGTAGCATCACCAATAGTAGCTACAGCACCTACTAAACGATCACCATTCTTATAATTCTTAATATTATTAGTGAAATTAGAACCAGATACAGTTAAAACACCGTCATACCAGTTATAAATCGCTGCACCACCATAATCAACACTAGCAGAACCACGATTAAGAACATCATTAGAATCAAATACAGAATCAGAAACAACCAATTCACCATTATTGAAAACAGCACCACCATAACTATCAGCAGCATTATCACTTAATTTAACATCACTTAAAGTTAAAGAACCATCATTATAAATAGCCCCACCTTCAACAGCTCTACCATTAATCAAAGTAGCATTAGTTAAAGTAACAGTAAATCCTTCACCAATACTAAAAATCCTACCTAAATCTTCTGCACTAATAGTATGACCTTTACCATCAATAACAATATCCTTATTAATAATTACACCATTTACAAATCCAGCAGATTCATCATCAGTCATTGCAATATCAGAATCAAGAGTTAAAATACCATCAACAAGATCAATAGCATTTTGCAAATCAGTAAATGTTTCAATACCTAAATGTAATTCTTTAGAGTTATGAATAGCTTGTGGAGTATTATTAACAAATTTAGAATTTTCAACAGTTAAATCATTTACATTACATATAGCTCCACCTATTTTAGCAGCAGAGTTATTAATGAAGTTTGAATTTGTAATCTTTGAATCAACATTTGTAAAAATAGCTCCAGCAACAGGTGCTTTATTACCTACAAATGAAGAATTATTTATGGATACCACTAAATCTTTAACACTTGCATGAGAAAAGTCAACAGCTCCACCTTCAGCAGTAGCTACGTTATTTTCAAATACAGAATCAGTAATAGTTACAAATCCTTTATTGAAGTAAGCAGCACCACCATATTGAGCTTTATTATTAGTAAATTTAGAACCGGAAATAGTACCAGTGATTGGTTCATTGAATCTACTTACTTGAGATACAACAAGAGCACCACCATTATTATTATTTGGAGTCATATTACCTTTACCAAATGCAGTATTGTTATCAAATACACAATCAGCTATATTGTAATTAGATCCCCATATGTAAACAGCACCCGCATATAAAGCAGAATTATCTTTAAATATAGTATTAGATACTGTTAAAGTACTTGAATTTTTCCTTAATTCAGCACCAGTAGCTGAAATAGCTCCACCCCAACGGCCAGAGTTATTAACAAAGTTAGAACCAATAACAGTAGCATTACCAATAGTAGTAATAGCACCAACTAAATTATCCCCATTCTTATAATTCTTAATATTATTAGTAAAATTAGAACCAGATACAGTTAAAGTACCGTCATACCAGTTATAAATCGCTGCACCACCATAATCAACACTAGCAGAACCACGATTAACAATATCATTAGAATCAAATACAGAATCAGAAACAACCAATTCACCATTGTTGAATACAGCACCACCATAACTATCAGCAGCATTATCACTTAATTTAACATCACTTAAAGTTAAAGAACCATCATTATAAATAGCTCCACCTTCAGTAGCCTTACCATTAATCAAAGTAGCATTAGTTAAAGTAACAGTAAATCCTTCACCAATACTAAAAATCCTACCTAAATTCTTAGCATCAATAGTATGGCCTTTACCGTCAATAGTAATATCTTTATTAATAGTTATTCCGTTTGTAAAATCAGATGCTTCTTTAGCAGTCATTGCAACATTTTGATTAAGAGTTAAAGTACCTGTAACAAGACCAATAGCATTTTGTAAATCAGCAAAAGTCCTGATATTTAAATTAAGATTACCTCCAGCACCTACCCAATTAAATATAGTATTAGGAGTATTGTTAATAAAAGTAGATCCTTTAACAGTTAAATCTTTTATATTCAATATAGCTCCACCAAGTGGTGCACTATTGTTAATAAATTTAGAACCTGAAATTGTAACTTTAGGATTACCATTTAAAGCATTAATATCTATAGCTCCACCTTCCTCATCAGCAGAGTTATTAATGAATTTTGAATTTGTAATTTTAATGGTTCCTGCACAAATATCAATAGCTCCACCATATTGAGCTTTGTTATTGGTAAATGTAGACTTAGAAATAGTTCCAGTAATAGCTTTATCAGTATTAGTTACTTCAATAGCTGCACCATTATTATCATTTGGAGTCATATTACCTTTACCAGATGCGGTATTGCTATCAAATACACAACTAGTAATTGAGAACTTAGAACCTTGTATAAATATACCTGCACCATATAATCCTCCATTTTTACTAAATGTAGAATCACTAATGCTTAATTCATTAACTTTCTTACCAGGTAATGAACTGCCTGAAGTAGTAATAGCTCCACCCCAACGGCCAAAGTTATTAACAAAATAAGAATTTTGTGAAATTATAGTTTTACCAAGAGAAGTTACAGCACCAACAACATAATCCCCATTTTTATAATTTTTAAGGTTGTTGGAAATAGTACTATTTTTAATAAATAATGTACTATCATACCAGTTATAGATAGCTGCACCACCATAATCTTCAGAGTCAGAAGAAGTACGTTTGGTTATATCATTATTATCTACAATACATTTTTGAATAGTTAAAGTACCATTATTGAATACTGCACCACCCATAGTAGCAGCAGTATTGTTTATAAAATTAGTGTTATATGCATATACAGAACCAGTGTTATATATTGCACCACCTATATCTACATTACCATTAATTAAATTAGCATTATATATATTTAATTTATCAGCTGTTGAGGTAACATTAAATATTCTACCTAAATTATTAGCATTAATAGTAAAACCATCACATTTAAGATTAACAAGATGGTCAACAACAATACCATTTACAAAGTTATCAGCTTCACCAGCAACATAGTTACATTAGAACTTAAATGAATATCACCTTCAACCATGTTTATAGCTTTTTGCAAATCGGTAAAGGTTTTAATTTCACCTATGTTTAAAGTACCGGTATAATACATATAAACCATATTATTAGTAAATGTTGTATCATCATCAATATTTAAATTATCTCCACTATAAATAGCACTACCTTCTTTTTTTGCAGAGTTATTGGTAAATATGGAATTTTTAATATCTAAAGTAGCTTTACCTGTTTTTCCACCTTCATATACAGCACCACCCTGATTGGATGCAGTATTGTTTATAAAAGTACAGCTGTCAACACTGGCACTGGAAACCCCATTATTATCATCTCCTAATCTATAAGCAGCACCATTATCTGCAGTATTGTTTATAAAATTACAATCAGATAGTGTACCTTCACAGCTATACCATGTAAGAAGAGCACCTACATTAGGATTTCCGCTTCCATAACCAACACCTTTATTGTTGGTGAAATTGGTTCCGGATATTTTGAAAGTAGAACCCATGACATTTACAGCTGCACCTTGGAATGCTCTATTTGCATCAAATACTGAATTTTCAATGATAATCTGATTTTTACCAGCATTAGTGTAACCTAAAGAAGTTACAGCTCCACCATAACATCCACTGTTATTTCTAAAGTAAGATTTTGAAATTTTAGTATATCCTGTTGCAACTACTACACCATCTACAAGATCTCCAACATTATTGTCACGAATAACCATGTTTTTATGGTTATTAATTATTTGTGAATTAGAGATTAATAATGAAGCACCATTATCTGCATAGATAGCTGCACCACCATTGTCAATATTTTGACTTCTGAATTGCACATCATTTCCATCAAAAACAGAACTGTCTACAATACAAGTTCCAGTAGTGTAAATTGCACCACCATATTTATAGACAATATTATTTTTGAAATTCACATTATTTACTATTAAAGTAGAACCATCAAAGTAAACAGCCCCACCATTACTTACAATTCCTGAACTATCAGAAACAGGATTTGCATTAATCAAAGTCAAATCATTTAATGTTAATGTAACAGAAGAATCTTTTACTACAAAAATACTTCCATGACCATTAGCATCAATTGTATGACCATTTCCGTTAATTATAGTAGTCTTTGTAATAGAAATACCATAATTATCTATTTCATCATCTCCATGTTTGACATCATAAGTAAGCTCAAATACACCTTGAGAATTATCAATGTCTGTTTGTAAAGATGTGAAATCTTTTTGAATTTCATTTGGCGTTTGGTAAGTATCATTAGCATTAATAGATACGTCTTCAGCAGAAACTGCAGACATACTTAAAAGTACTAATAAAAGAACTAACACACCAATATTCTTTTTTATACTCATGAGATTATTCTCCATTAACAATATAATTATTAAAAATAATTATAATGTACATTGAACTAACAATCAGTTAGACAATGTATATATCTTTAACACAACTTATATAAAACTACCTATTGATTTGAATAAATAAACATATAACAATAGAAAATAAAAATATAATCTACTTAGTTAAATTATTAATTAAACAAACAAATAATTTTAAAAAAATAAAATGAACAAAATAAAAAATAAAACGAGCAGTAAAAATAAGTGAAAAAAGTACCCAAACCAACAAACAAAACTCAAAATTATGCACAAAGATAATAACAATAATAACAAGTGTAAACAAAACAAAAATTTAAATTATTAAAAATAGCTGAAAATTAGAAAAAATAATTAAACATATAATTGTTTAATTCATAAATTATTGACACATTTTTTAAATTTTGTAGCAGCCTCACCAATAGCTATTATCATATTACAATCCAGATTTAATGCCTGATTAATTCCTTCTTGAACTTCATCAAAGGTTGCGCCAAGTGTGCCTTTTTTGACAAAATCATCAACACCATGGTCCAATATAATTTTTTCTTTAAGTTCAGGACATTCACTTATTTTATCACTAGCTATTTTTTGAGAAGCACTGGATGCCGGAACAATGTATTTAGAAAACTCTAAAACTTTATTAAATATTTCCAAATCTCCTTCTGCACCGGATTCAGAGGAAATTGTAATAACTGTAGTGATATCACCGTATAATTTTTTAAATTCACGTAAAACCGTTTCAACACCTGCAGGATTATGTGCAAAATCTACAACAACATCTTTTTCGCCAATGGAGGCTACTTTCTCCATCCTTCCAGAAACCCCACCAAAAGTAGCTATTGACTCCAATATTTTATCATAAGGTAATTTTAGAAATTCATGAGCTGCAACAATTACTCCCACAACATTATATACATTATGAATTCCCTCAAGAAGCATTTTAACTTCTAATTTTTCATCAGGAGTATGTAATTCAAATGTTCTGTTTTTTAAATTAATGTTGGTTGCAATATAATCCAGTTGAGGAGTTGTTAGACCACATTCACATAAATAATAGCCAGAACCTGAAATAATCTCTTTAACATCAATAGTTTTTCCGCAAACACATTCTTTAGAAGCTACACCTACAGGCATTTCATCTACCCCAAAAGTAATTATTTCACCTTCAAAGTTCAATTCCCTTAAAAGCCCCATGATTGTTGGATCCTGACCGTTTACAATAAGTTGTTTTCCAGCCAATCCTTTTATAAATTCTGCTTTAACATGCGCATACTCCATAAATCCTCCCAAATCATTTAAATGATCAGGAGTTATGTTTGTTATTAATCCGGAAGTTAATTCAGAATTTCCAACTATTCTTTCAATAGTGCCAGGAACTCCAAATGTGCCTACTTCCAATATTCCAACATCCCCATTTAAACGAGACTGTAAAATTGGAATATATTCAGCATTCCCCTGCATTTTTTCTAAATTATGTTCAACAGGTGCAATATTATTATCATAAGCTATTTTTTTCAGAAGGGTTGTGGTAGTTGTCTTACCATTAGTTCCGGTTATTCCAAATACCGGTTTATTTACTTTAAAAATATCAATAATATCACTAACTTCCAGAACTGGAATGTTTTTTTCCTGAATAATATCAAATACTTCAGCTGTTTTAGGTAAACTTATTGGAGGAATTATATAATCTGCTTTTTCAAAAAACTCTTCAGGATGAGATTCATAAAATACTTCAATGTCATATCCTTCCAAAGATTTTTTAAACCTGCAATCATCACCAGAGGACATATCTGTTCCAATAACATCAAATCCACGGTCTTTAAGAATTCTGGCTACCAGATTACAATTAGCTCCGCAAATTCCAATTACTCCAAATGTTGTATCTTCCGGAAAATCAGACTCATTCATATTTTTTACTTCCCTCTTCAAGTCCTTTCATGATTTTTTCAACAGTGGTGATTCTATCATAAGCTATAAGTGGCCCCATATGCAGAATAATGTCTCCAGGTTTGGAATATTTGAATGTAAGAGCTGCTGCTTCAGTAATATCCCCAGTAGCTACTTTAATTGCACTTGGATTTTCAATAGCATCTAAAACTTCATATGCAGCATCCATCTCAACTGTTTGGTTAACCTCATTAAATCCACTAGCTATTATAACATCCACATACTGTCCAACAAGCTGACCGACTTCTGTCTTATCCCTTTTAGATAATGTATCAAAATGATCTAGAAACAGTACAACATTGTCGTCTTTAAAGTACTCAAGAGTGATTTTCATTCCATCATATAAAAATGCAGAATCCAAAATAACTTTTCTTCCATTATACTCACCAACATCCTCCATATGTGCAGGAAGTCCTTTAAATTCAGATAATGCATCAGTAATATCTTCCGGAGAAACACCATAAGTTAAAGCAACACTGCTGGCCCCTACAGAGTTTTCAAAGAAATAGCTGACCATGTGGAACGGTGTTGTAAATTCCCCTTTAGAATATTTGATGGTTAATTTTTCATCACCGGCAGTTCCAATAAAATCACAATCATCATCTAAAGCATAATAAAGAGCATTGCCCCTTACCGGAGCTATAATATCCCTGCAGGAATTATTTGCAATAAATGTTTCACTCATTTTTTCCAAAATCAATTTACGTTGCTGATATTTCTCAAGAGAACCTCCAAATTCAGACAGATGGTCTTCAGCAATATTGGTTAAAAGACCAATTTTAATATCCAATTCATTTAGAAGCCCTATAGTTCCATGAGGAAGTTCAAAAATAGCTATATCACAATTTTGAGCTTTACCTTTAACTATACCATCAATAATAGCTTCACTAACTAAATTATTAACTAAAGAAGAGCAGGACCATACTTTATAACCTGCCTGTTTAAAAATGCTTGTTGTAATAAATGTAGTAGTTGTTTTACCCATAGTTCCCGTGATTCCAATAATATCAACAGGAATTAAATCATTTACCATTTTTGAGAAATCTTCATTAGTAATAACCTCTAAATTAGCTTCAGCAACTTTTTTTGCAATAGGTGCACTGTCAGGCAAACTTGGAGCCTTATAAACTTTATCAATACCATCAATAGAAGGATTATCATTGCCTAAATCTAAAATAACTCCCTCTTTTTCCATTTGTTTTAAAATACTTTGCACATCTTGTTTAAAATCAGATAACTGTTTTGGATCAGTTATAATAACCTTATGATTTTGATTATTAAGTAACCTTGCAACAGGCCTACCAGCATTTCCTGCACCAATAACTAAATAATTCATAAATTTATTCACCTATAATTATTATATGATTTTATTAAATTTAAAGTTGAAGACAACACCCTAAAAAGTTGATTACATTTCGACTAAGTATTAAAAACAACCTAATGAGTGTCTTATAGAATACCCTATCAAATTATTTACATAAATAGTTTCTTATAAAATACACTTTTAAGAAAAATAGCTAAAAACATTCTATAGAAATACTGAAATTTAAAAAAAAAAGTAGTAGAAAAAATTATTCAAATTGAATCAAGTTTTCTACATCATTATAAACAACATCAAGTCCACACATAGACGGAACATAATTAGCTGCTTTTGCTGAATTTACACCAATTACTTCAAAGCCCATATCTTCAATAGGTGCTACGACCATACAGGTATCACAGACCACATTACCACCTGCATCTTCAATAACTTTTGTATACTCCATTCTATCAGCTGTTGCTTTTACACTAACTGATGTGCAAATCCATAATTTGTTTTTAATTGATTTTCCTTTGACAATATTTGCAACTTCTTTTATTTCTTCCAAGGAAGCATGAGGACAGCCCAAACAGATTAAATCCGGTTCATCAGTTGTAGTAGATAGTTTGTTACGGGTGTCTAAAATGTCGTCTTCAGAGATTGCAATATGATCATCAGCTTCACTTTTAGCAGCCACATCATATTCCGGAGTAACATTCTCCATATGATAAAGAGCTACTGAACCTGATGACGCAAGTGCTGCTCCTAATGTTTTTAAATTATTATTATCAGGAATATTTTTAAGAGTAAAGTAAGGCACTCCACCACCGACAATTTTCCCAACAATATATCCGAGAGCTCCGAAATCAGCACCTGCGAGTTCGGTTTCAACATCCACTACTAAATTAGCCGTCCTATTTTCATCTAAATGGAATCCATAAAGAGGAGTTTTACCAACAATAGCTGCTGCTAATGCTGCAGGACCGCCTTCACGATTAGTTTTAGCACCAATTACAGAATTAACATATGCTACTGCTGAAGATTCAGACCATGATACATGGTCTCTAAATCTAGGAACATTTCCAACAAGATAAGGAGTACAAGTACATGTTTTTGAGATTCCAAGTTTACCGTAAGCTTCTACAATTTGATTTTGTTTAATTGAAAATTCCTTTGGAAATCCTAGAGCTTCCCAATTATCCAAATCAGTTCCAGGAGGATTTAGGGAAGAATTAACACTAGCTACCCCTTTATCATCACTGGCCAAATCTTGAAGATAATCCAAGCCTGCATCACCAATAGTTTTATAAGAAACTCCGGAAACCTGTGCTGAAGTGATATCCACTAATTTAGAAGCACCATAAATATCTCCTAAAGCCACTAATATATCCATGCTTTTTCTAATAGTTTCTCCAAACTCCCCATCACACATTTGTTCTTCTTTTTTTGTTAAAAACATATTAATCATTATTTATTTGATATTCAACCATATCATTAACTAAGTTTAAAAAGTTATCCTTACTATCAAATGGAATCATAGCCCCTGCAGCAATATCATGACCTCCACCCTGGCCACCGAAATTGTTGGAGCTATCCTGTAAGGCTTTTCCCAAATTAACTCCTTTTTCAACTTGTTGCCTAGTTGTTCTTCCAGAAACTTTAATATCCTTATGAAGTCTAGATAATCCTAAAACAGGTTTTGAATCATCCAACAAGTTAATAGACAAACCTATACTAGCTATTGTGCCCATTACAGATTTCAACACTTTATCCTCACTGTATAAATATTGAATATGGGAAAGATTAACTGAACCTTCCCTTTTAATCCATTCCAATCCTTTAACAAGTTGATCACGGTATTTGCGTTGCAAATCAGTAGCTGTTTTTAAGGCTTTTTCACGTTCTCCAAGGGCTATGCTTAAACCTAATCCAAACTTCTTATTTTTACCGCATGCATCAAGAATATATGAATACTCTTCCAAATCACGAAGCAAAGGTATTTCTTTTGGAACTGTGTAACAATCCCCGAAGATATCCGGATTGATTTTAATAAGTTCATCTTTAAGAATATCTTTTTCCTCTTCACCTAAATCAGTGAATTTAATTCCATAAGACAAATTCATCTTTTCTAAAAACTCAGTTGAACCTTCCAAATCCCCAGTTATTCCTGGAAGCGGAGGAGAAAAAGTGTAAGCTAAAGATTTAAAAAGTGGTTCAGAGGATTTAGAAACTATTTTCAAACCATCATGAATTTCCAAATTACCACTTTGTTTAGCATCATCAACAATGAGTTTATTAACTCCAGTAAATCCATCTTGACCTTGCATATCACCAAAAGCACCAATTAAAGCAAAATAAGCTAAATGTTTTTTATCAAGATCCCTAACTGCCAAATAGCTGGAACCAGCTCCACTTAAATCCCTGCTTCCATCAATGTCAAATAAATGAGGATTTATGTGAACCACATTGCTTTCTGCTTCAACATCACTAACCTGATGATGATCAGCTATAATAACATCACATTTAAAAGAATTGAGTTCCCCTACAAAAGAACTTCCCATATCTGAAAAAATGACCAAATCATGTTTTTCATGCCTTAACTGATTTATTAAATCTTCCTTAAGACGAGGAACAATCGTAGTATGAAACTGAACATTTTCTTCTTTTAAAGCATTAGCTAATACAGCTGCCGCTGAAATTCCATCAGCATCGTTATGAGAAATAATTCTTATAACGTTATTGTTTTCTATATGCTTCTTAAGCACATTACTAGCTTCACTAGCTCTATTTAACAAGGAGTGCTGCTTCTTTTGGATTGTATCTCCATCCTTCAGGTAATGCACCTTCATTTACATAATATGAAGCTAATCTCCTGATTCTAGATTCAATGATAGTTAAACCTCTTTTAGAGTGTAAATCTTTAGGATTTTCAGCTAAGTGATCTCTTATATTTACTGCTCTTTTGATTAAGTTCATTAAATCTTCAGGGTATTTTCCAGCTTGATCATTTCTTTTTAAGATTTGAGTGATTCTTTCACCGGTTACTTCTTTAACACTAGGAATACCGTATTGGTCTCTTAAAATAATACCGATTTCACTGGTACTTTTTCCTTCTTTGTTAAATTTTAAAATCATTTCTTCAATTTCTTCATCACTGTAAGTTACCCATTCTGGTCTTGCCATAATAATTACCTCTTAATATTAGTTATAAAGTAAGCCCATAATAATAAATTAGAAAATTATTGAATAGAATACCATTTAATAAATTTTTCTAAAGAATTTTTTCTATGTGAAAACTGGTTTTTTTCTTCAGTTGTAAGTTCTCCAAAAGTTTTACCTTCAGCTGGAACATAGAAAATAGGATCAAAAGCAAAACCTAAATCTCCTTTTTCTTCAACTGCGATTTCACCTATGACCTTACCTAAAAAGATCTTGGGCTCAGAATTGGGGGCGCAGTACCCAATAACTGACCTGAATTCGGCATAACGGTCATTGACACCATCTAAAAGCTTTAATATTCCCTGATTTCCAAGAGTTTCTTGAACATAAGAAGAATATGTTCCAGGAAAACCTTTTAAAGCTTTTATGAATAAACCAGCATCTTCAACAATCACAGGTTTATTAAGTTTACGACTGGCATATTTTGCACCTGATATAGCTACTTCCTCAAGAGTTCCCTGAGGTTCACAGTAACCTAAATCAATATGCTCTAAGTTAATGTCATAATCTTTAAATATATTCTCTGCTTCTATAACTTTATGTTTGTTACCAGTTATAAATGTTATCATAAAATTAATATGAATTAAATTTTTTATAAAATTAACTCATAATCAGTTAAAAAATCCAAAAGATTTAAATGAATAATTCAATGTCTAGAAAGGTCCAGTTGATTCAAACTAATTGCATATTATCATCAATCTTCAATAATGGTTTAAATTTCCTTTCAATAGATTTATCATTTTCCAATATGGTAAACATGTAAAATTTATTTATTGTTTAAATTACTTGATAGACCAATTAATTCTAGAATATCACAAATATTCTAGATGCCTAAATTAAGTTAATACCTAATCAACAATATGAATTTTTTATTTTTAATCAAAATAGCTTAAATCATGAAAATAAGTAATTTAAAGAATTTAAAAAATAATTAATAACCAAAATATCTTAATCATAAACTACTGACTACTCTTTAATCAAATAAGAGATACTTTAACTT